>Ga0308158_10003618_pt1 | contig 13459 bp, 10 predicted proteins | sample PhyBR2_FD_201038 | JGI IMG/M metagenome (GOLD analysis project Ga0308158, IMG submission 201038) | Phyllosphere microbial communities from UC Gill Tract Community Farm, Albany, California, United States - DLSLB.R2 | ecosystem: Host-associated > Plants > Phyllosphere > Unclassified | place: USA... | reverse complement strand
ACGCATCCGCTTGTATCAGCTCGTCAAGGCGCTCGCCGCCGAGGCCGGCATCCCGCCCGATCGCATCAGCCCGCACGTCCTTCGCCACGCCTTCGCCACGCATTTGCTCGCCGGCGGCGCCGATCTTCGCGCACTGCAATCGATGCTCGGCCACGCCGATATCGCGACCACCGAGATCTACACGCATGTCGATTCGAGCCGCCTCGTCGAGCTCGTCAACACCCGCCACCCGCTAGCAGACCTGCCACCTCGTTGACGCGGACGCGCCCGCGCCGTAACCGCCGCCTATGCCAAGCTTCCTCGACTTCGAGAAACCGATCGCCGAACTCCAGGGCCGGATCGACGAACTCCGCGACACCGCCGCCGAAGGCAGCGTCGACCTCGCCGCCGACATCGCCCGTCTGCAGGCGAAGTCCGACAAGCTGCTGAAGGACACCTTCGCGCGCCTGACGCCGTGGCAGAAGACGCAGGTCGCGCGTCATCCCGAGCGTCCGCACTTCAAGGATTACGTCGCCGCGCTGTTCGACGAGTTCGTGCCGCTCGCGGGCGACCGCGCGTTCGGCGACGATCAGGCGATCATCGGTGGCTTCGCGACGTTCCGCGGGCGGAAAGTCATGGTGCTCGGCCACGAGAAGGGCGACGATACCGCAAGCCGTCTCCGCCACAATTTCGGCATGGGCAAGCCAGAAGGGTACCGCAAGGCGATCCGTCTGGTCGAACTCGCCGACCGATTCGGCCTGCCGATCATCACGTTGGTCGACACCTCCGGCGCGTTCCCCGGCATCCAGGCCGAAGAACGCGGACAGGCCGAGGCGATCGCCCGCTCGACCGAAGCCTGCCTCAACGCCGGCGTGCCGATCGTCGCGGCGATCGTCGGCGAGGGCGGCTCCGGCGGCGCGGTCGCGCTCGCGGCGGGCAACCGCGTGCTGATGTTCGAACACGCGATCTATTCGGTGATCAGCCCCGAAGGCTGCGCCTCGATCCTGTGGCGCACCGCGGACAAGGCCCCCGAGGCGGCCGAAGCGATGCGGATCACCGCGCAGGACCTGAAGGCGTTCGGCGTCATCGACGACATCGTGAGCGAGCCGCTGGGTGGCGCACACCGCGACCGCGCGACGGCGATCGAGTCGCTCGGCAACGCGCTGTCATCCGCGCTCACCGACCTCGCATCGCTCGCGCCTGCCGATCTGCGGAAAGACCGGCAGGCCAAGTTCCTGAAGATGGGCCGACTCTAAGCGTCACGGCGCAGCGACAGAAACGCAACAAATAAAAAGGGCGGCTGAACCGAAGTCCAGCCGCCCTGATCGACCGCGATGGTGATCGCGGTACGCTTACTTGTTGAGCTGAGTCGCGACGTTGTTGAACGTCTTGTTCAGGCTGTTGCCCAGGCCCTGCATTGCAGCGATGGCAGCGACGGCGATCAGAGCGGCGATGAGGCCGTACTCGATTGCGGTTGCGCCCTTGGAATTCTTGAAAAACTTGCGGATCGTCTTCATTCCGGTCTCCATGGTTGGATTGCTTCAGTGTCACCCGGCTGGACCGGACAGGCCGGATCAGCACGAGGACAAATAGAAGTTGTGAGTTGAGAAAGACTTAAGGTCGGAGCATTTCGTCGGGTAATTCACGAGGCTCAATGCGGGCGATCAGCGGGCGTTGGCGACCTTCGTATCGACCTTGCCCCACATTCCGATGGTCGAATCGGCAAGGTTGGTCAGGCCGACAATGAGAGCGATGACGACGAAGGCCAGAATCAACCCATATTCGATCGCGGTCGCGCCGCGGCTATTGCGCAGGACGCGTCGCAACGTTCGACCCGCGATCGTCAGCATGGACTTGTCAGACTTCATAACGATCAGTGTAATCGAGGAAAATTAAGGAATGACCAACGATCGCGCCATTCCAACCGCGCCATCCCTTTTACCGGTCGTGGCAGCGGCGATGGTTGATCTCGAGGGACGCGTGCTGTTGCAGCAACGCCCCCCAGGCAAGTCGCTTGCCGGGCTCTGGGAATTTCCCGGAGGCAAGGTCGAGCCCGGTGAGACCCCCGAGGCGGCGTTGATCAGGGAGCTCGAGGAGGAACTCGGCATCGCGGTGCCGCATGCGTGTCTTGCCCCCGCAGCGTTTGCAAGCGCGCCGCTGGGTGATCGCCATCTTGTGCTGCTGCTTTACATCACGCGGAAATGGACGGGCGTGCCACGCGCGCTGGAGGCGACGGCCTTGCGCTGGGTGCGACCGAGTGCGATGCATGCGTTGCCGATGCCGCCCGCCGATCGCCCGCTGATCGGGTTGCTCGATGCACTGATCTGACCGAACGACGCACCGAACGGCGATAATCCCGACAGCGGGCCTCCGCATACTCGGCGTTCGACAATAGGGTCTTGATCTCTTTCGATGCGTGCCGCAGTCAAATGGGCGAGCGTGCGTCCCAAAACCGCGCGGGTGTTGAGCCGCGGCTCGCGCGAGCTATTCCCTTTTCTCGAGCGAGCCGTTCCGGTCGCGCAATCGCCGCTCGACGCAACGAGTTCGCTGGCACCACTGCCCGCGCATGCCGCTGCGAAGTGCTCTATCTGTCGATGCTTTAAAACGGAAAACCGCTGGAGGCCCGACCGGGAATCGAACCCGGGTGCGAGGATTTGCAGTCCTCTACGTCACCACTCCGCCATCGGGCCTCGATGCGGACGGCGCAAATGCGTCGTTTTGTCAGCGCGGTCAACCACGACGTGTAGCTGGACACGAATTATCCTCATTCGGCGCGGGCGGGCGTGATGCTCGAGCCAGTCGCATGACCCGCCACGACAGGACCCCACGGACCGCATTGCGCCGGTCCGAAAACGTCCCTCGTCCCATTTTGGGCGACGGCGGCGGCATTCGCTGCTAGGAATCGTCGCAGAGGTAGTGCCGTGGTCTTCCGCATGCGCCCTCGACGTCCCGCCCGCGACATCTTCGGTGTCACACGGGCGGGCGGGGCGTCTACACCGCAAAATCGTTCGATCTCCGACCCGCCGCGCGCAACTGCGACTTGGCGCAATCGTCGGCGCGCGATACATATCGGCGCGACAACTAGTGTATTGCGCAACTAAAACAGTTGTGCGACAGGATGGGTTATGACGACGATGAGCCTCGATACCGCGACTGCCGCTTCGGCCTACGACACCATGCGGCATGCGATGGTCGCCAGCCAGCTGCGCACCAACGCAGTGAACGACCAGCGGGTGGTCGCGGCGATGGCACGCGTGCCGCGCGAGCAGTTCCTGCCCGAGGACGTCCGCTCGATCGCCTACCGCGACACCGCGATCGCGCTCGGTGGCGGGCGCTATGCTAATCTGCCGATGGCGACCGGCCGGCTGCTGACCGAGGCCTATCTGACCGCGACCGATCGCGTGCTGCTGATCGGTGCCGCGACCGGCTATACCGCCGCGGTGCTCAGCGAGATCGTCGGATCGGTGGTCGCGGTCGAGAGTGATCCGGCATTGCTGGCGATGGCGCGCTCGGCGCTCGCCGGGGTCGACAATGTCGAGCTTGTCGAGGCACCGATGCAGGACGGCCACGCCGCCGGCGCCCCTTATGACGTACTGATTGTCGATGGCGCGATCGAGGCGATGCCCGATACGCTCGTCGCGCAGGTCCGCTCGGGCGGTCGCGTCACCTCGGGGCTCGCCGAACGCGGCGTCACGCGGCTTGCGTCGGGACGCAAGACCGATGGCGGGTTCGCGCTGGCGGCCTTTGTCGACGTCGAATGCGTCGCACTTCCCGGTTTCGACATCCCCAAACCCTTCAGGTTCTGAGCCCTATGATGCCGCGCACCGCTCGTTTCCGCCGCTTGCTTGCGAGTGTTGCGCTGATCTACATCGCTGCACCAGCGGGGGCGGAGACGCTGCGCGAGGCGCTGGCCAAGGCATATACCACCAATCCGATCCTGACCGGACAGCGCGCCACGTTGCGCGCGACCGACGAGAACGTGCCGATTGCGCGTGCAACGGGGCTCCCCTCGGTCAATGCAACCGGCGACTACACCGAATTCGTCGTAACCGCGGCGAACAGCTTCACCGCCTTGCCGCGTCAGGCCGCGGCGCGCGCCAACGTATCGGTGCCGCTGTACCTGGGCGGGCAGGTCCGCAATTCGGTTGCCGCCGCCAAGACCCGCGTCGAGGCCGGTCGCGCGACGCTGCGCGGCACCGAGGCGGATCTCTTCACCAACGTCGTCGCCGCGTACATGGACGTGATCCGCGACGAGGCGATCGTCGGTCTCAACACGCAGAACGTCCGCGTCCTCGACGTCAACCTGCAAGCCAGCCGCGATCGATTCCAGGTCGGCGACCTGACCCGTACCGACGTCGCACAGTCCGAAGCCCGCCTCGCCCTCGCCCGTGCGCAGCTCCAGTCGGCTGAGGCGCAGTTGATTTCCAGCCGTGAGAATTACATCCGGTACGTCGGCACGCCCGCCGGGACGCTCGAAACGCCACCGACCTTGCCGCATCTGCCCGACAGCCCTGCATCCGCCGTAACCGTCGCGATCGAGAATAATCCGGTCCTTATCGCAGCGGCGAAAGAACGTGACGCGACGCGCTATGATGTCGGTGTCGCCCGGGCGACCCGTCTGCCACAGATCAGTGCGGTCGGCGGTGCCACCTATACCAACTATCTCGGCTCGGCGTCGAATGCCGACGGCAGCGTCATCACGTTCCCCAACGTCAACAAGACGGTCCAGGCCGGACTGTCGCTGACCCTGCCGCTGTTCCAGGGCGGTCGCCCCGCCGCGCAGGTCCGTCAGGCCGAGGCGTTCCAGAGCCGCGCGATCGAGAACGTCACCGCGACCGAGCGCAATGTGATCTCGCAGGCCCGGTCTGCCTTCGCCGTCTGGCGCTCCTCGGAACAGGTCATCCAGTCCTCCGAGACCGCGGTCAACGCAAACAAGCTCAGCCTCGAAGGCGTGCGCGCGGAGAACAGCGTCGGCACGCGAACCATCCTCGACATCCTCAACGCCGAGCAGGAACTGCTCAACAGCCAGGTGACGCTCGTCACCGCACGGCGCGATGCGTATGTCGCCGGCTTTGCGCTGCTCGCCGCGATGGGGCAGGCGGAAGCGCGCGATCTCGGGCTCGATGGCGGCGTGCTGTACGATCCGGTCGCCAATTATCAGCGCGTGCATCACAAGATCTGGGACTTTGGCGGCGATGGCGAGCCGGTGCCGGTCGGCACGCGCACCGCGCAATCGCCCGCACAGGATGCGCATGTCCAGCCGCAGCGCGATCCTTTGCTCGATACGCCAGTTGACAGGAACCCCGCCTTGACGACAGGTAAGGATGCGCCGAGCCGCCAATAGGGGTGCGCGCGGCTACGGGGTTTGGGATGGTCCGGATGGGGGACGTGAACGGCGAGCCGTCGATGGAGGAAATCCTCTCGTCGATCAAACGCATCATCGCCGAAGAGGGCGACACGCCCGGCCGATCGCGCCGTCCGGCGCGGACGATGACGGCACCGGTCGATCAATATCCCGCCGACCGCGATGTCGCCGGTCATGCACCCGCCTATCGTGAAGCCGCCTATCTCGACGACGAGATGGACGATGACGAAGTTCTCGAACTGAGCGATCCGATGCCGATGGTCGACCGTACCCCCCGCACGCCAAAATCCCCCGTGCTGACCTCGGTCGACGCCGCGCCCGAGCCGCGCGTGTCAGCGTCCAAGCCGCAACCTCAGGTGCAGCAGCCCGCCGCAGAGGCACCATCCGAGTCGATTGTTTCGCGCGAGACCGCCGCTGCAACGCGCGCGCCGCTCGAGGCGTTGACGCGGATGATAATCAAGCCCGAATCGAACAGCGACGGCACGCTCGAGGGATTGGTTCGCGAGATGCTCCGGCCGATGTTGCGCGAATGGATCGACGCGAACCTGCCGCACATGGTCGAGGACATGGTCGCGCGCGAAATCGCCAAGATCATGAACCAGCAGCCCTAACAGCCAGCCGTCCCGTCGACACGGCGGGACTATACGATCCTCCCCCGCCAGGGGGAGGTGTCATCGAAGGTGACGGAGGGGGAGGACACGGAGCAGCGGTTTCCCTGCCCTCCGTCTGGCAAGGGTCAGCCACCGCCCCCTGGCGGGGAAGGATCGAGCGTCTCCCTGTCGGCGATGCAAACGCTACGGAACAACGCCGCCCGATGCCGGGTTTGGCACGCATGTCCGAAACCGAGATCATCGTGCCCGCTGAGAAGCCCGACCGCCCCGCATCGCACGGCGGACGGAACGATTTTTCGCCCGCTGAGGCCGGCAGTGATATCTTCTTCGCCGCGGTGAAGACGACGCGGATGCCGATGGTGGTCACCGATCCGCACCGCGACGACAATCCAATCATCTTCTGCAACGAGGCGTTCTCGTTCATGAGCGGCTATTCGCAGGATGAGATCCTCGGCCGCAACTGCCGCTTCCTGCAGGGCCCCGAAACCGATCGCGCCGCCGTCGCCGAAGTGCGCGCCGCCATCGCCAAGCGCGAAGAGGTTGCGGTCGAGATCCTCAACTACCGCAAGAACGGCTCGACCTTCTGGAACGCGCTGTTCGTGTCGCCGGTGTTCGGCGAAGACGGCAATCTCAAATATTTCTTCGCCAGTCAGCTCGATATTTCCCGGCGGCGTGAAGCCGAGGAAGCGTTGCATGAAGCACAGCGGATGGAGGCCGTCGGCAAGCTGACCGGCGGCATCGCGCATGATTTCAACAATCTGTTGCAGGTCATCCAGGGCTATGCCGATATTCTCGACGCGCGGATCGATCCTGACGATCGGTCGGCACGCCGCGCGGTCGATGCGATTTCGACCTCGGCGACCCGTGCGGCGACTTTGACGCAGCAGCTGCTCGCGTTTGCACGCAAACAGGAATTGCGTGATCGGCTGATGAACCTCAATCAGTTGATTGGCGATTTCCGCACGATCCTGGAGCGCAGCATCGGCAGCGGCATCACGCTCAGGCGCGACCTTGCCAATGATCTGTGGAATTGCCGCGTTGATCCGGTCCAGGCCGAGATGGCGCTGCTCAACATCACCGCCAACGCGCGCGATGCGACCGGCGGCGCGGGGACGGTCACGATCGCTACGCGCAACGCGGTGCTGCCCGAGGATGCGAGCGTCGCCAAGCTCGAACCCGGCGAATATGTCGTGGTCAGCATCTGCGACGACGGCCCGGGTGTCGACCTGACGATCGCCGACAAGCTGTTCGAACCATTCTACACCACCAAGGAAATGGGCAAGGGCGCCGGGCTCGGCCTCGCCATGGTGTACGGCTTCATGCGCCAGTCGGGCGGCCTCGCCACGGTGCGCAACGGGGCGGGCGGCGGTGCGGAATTCTCGCTGTATTTCCCGCGCGCTAGTGGTGCGGTCGAGCGCAAGCCCGCAGGCCCGGTCGCACCGCGCACCGGTGGCGCCGAGCGCGTGCTGATGGTCGAGGACCAGATCGAGGTCGGCGAGCTTGGCCGCACCATTCTCGAGGATCTCGGCTACGAGGTCGTACTGGTGAACAGCGCACGCGGTGCGCTCGACACGCTGGCGAACGATTCGGACTTCAAGCTGCTGTTCACCGATATCCTGATGCCCGGCGGGATGAACGGCGTTGCGCTCGCGCAGTCGGTGCGGCGCGATTATCCGCATACCGCGGTGCTGCTGACCACCGGGTTCGCGGACGAGGCGATCGACGAGGGTAGCCGGTCGTTCGAGCTGATCCGCAAGCCGTACCGGCGTAATGAGTTGAACGAGCGGATCCGTCAGGTGCTCGACAAACCCGGCGCCCGTACCTGACATGGCGCACCTGACACTGGTCTAGTACGGGGACGCTCGCTAAGGCTCTGCGCATGAGCGAGCTTCCCAAAACCTTCGACCCGGCCTCCATCGAATCGCGCTGGTACGCGCATTGGGAGGCGAGCGGCCAGTTCCGTCCCGACCGTCCGAACGCCGAGCCGTGGACGATCGTCAACCCGCCGCCCAACGTGACGGGCTCGCTGCACATCGGTCATGCGCTCGACAACACGCTGCAAGATATCCTCACGCGCCATGCGCGGCTGAAGGGCAAGGATGCGTTGTGGGTGGTCGGCACCGATCACGCGGGCATCGCGACGCAGATGGTGGTCGAGCGGCAGATGGGGGCGGCTGTTCCTCCCCAGAAGCGTACCGACCTGACGCGCGAGGAGTTCGTGGCGAAGGTCTGGGCGTGGAAGGAAGAGAGCGGCGGCGAGATCACGCAGCAGCTCCGCCGGCTCGGCTGCTCGATGGACTGGGCGAACGAGCGCTTCACGATGGACGAGGGCTTCTCGAAGGCCGTCCTGAAGGTGTTCGTCGACCTGCACAAGCAGGGGCTGCTCTACCGCGACAAGCGCCTGGTGAACTGGGATCCCGGCCTCGGCACCGCAATCAGCGACCTCGAAGTCGAGACGCGCGAGATCAAGGGCAGCTTCTGGCACCTGCGCTATCCGCTGGCAGACGGCTCTGGCTTCATCGAGGTTGCGACCACGCGCCCCGAGACGATGCTGGCCGACATGGCCGTGGCCGTGAACGCGTCGGACGCGCGTTACACCATGCTCATCGGCAAGCAGGTAAAGCTGCCGATCACCGGGCGTTTGATCCCGATCATCGCCGACGATCATGCCGATCCCGAACTCGGCTCGGGCGCGGTCAAGATCACGCCAGGCCACGACTTCAACGATTTCGAGGTCGGCAAGCGGGCAGGGATGGCTGCGGGCTCGATGCTCAACATGCTCGATGCCAAGGCGCGCGTCGTCCAGGTATCCGACGGTCTGATCCCGGACAAGTTTATCGGAAAGCCGACCGACGAAGCGCGCAAGATGGTCGTCGCGCAGCTCAAGGAAGAAGGCTTCCTGATCGCGCATATCGACAAGGACGGCGAGGAGCACGACGCCGAGCCACGCACGATCCAGACTCCTTATGGCGACCGCTCGGGCGTGGTGATTGAGCCGTGGCTGACCGACCAATGGTATGTCGACGCCAAGACGCTCGCCCAGCCGGCAATCGAGGCGGTGCGCACCGGCGCGATCGATATCGTCCCGAAGACGTGGGAGAAGACGTTCTTCAACTGGATGGACAACATCCAGCCCTGGTGCGTGTCGCGTCAATTGTGGTGGGGCCACCAGATCCCCGCGTGGTTCGGGCCAGCACGCGATGCGAACGGTTTGGTTAGCTACATTGATCACAATGTAGATGCGGACGGACGGCTAGTTGAGACCATCTCGGGGCAAAATGAGTCTTTCGTCGCCCTGACTGAAGAGGAAGCAATCGCGGCGGCGCAGGCTGCGTATGGCGATCAGTACAAGATTGTTGTTGATGATCGCTTTCCTCGCGCGACGAACGACACCGTCTATCTTGTGCGAGATACCGACGTCCTCGACACTTGGTTCTCGTCAGCCCTCTGGCCTTTCGCCACGCTTGGCTGGACGGGTGAATCTTCCCCCCTCCCGCAAGCGGGAGGGGCCGGGGGTGGGCACGCGCTCACCTCGAACGCTGCGTCTGAAGGTGAGCGCGAGCCCACCCCTCAATCCCCTCCCGCAAGCGGGCGGGGAGGCCAGCTCGGCGGGCGCTACCCGAACGACGTGCTGATTTCCGGCTTTGACATCCTGTTCTTCTGGAACGCGCGGATGATGATGCAGGGGCTGCACTTCATGAAGGACGTGCCGTTCCGTACGCTCTACCTCCACGGCCTGGTCCGCGCCGCCGATGGCGCGAAGATGTCGAAGTCGAAGGGCAACGTCGTCAACCCGCTCGGGCTGATCGACCAGTACGGCGCCGACGCGCTGCGCTTCTTCATGGCGGCGATGGAAAGCCAGGGCCGCGACATCAAGATGGATGAGAAGCGCGTCGAGGGCTATCGCAACTTCGCCACCAAGCTGTGGAACGCCGCGCGGTTCGCGCAGGCCAACGGCATCGTCGCCAGCACGACGCTGGAGGCACCGCGCGCGGAACTGGCCGTCAACAAGTGGATCATCGCCGAGACGATCGCGACCGTCCAGACGGTCGACCTCGCGCTCGCCGACTACCGCTTCGACGGCGCCGCCAACGCGATCTACCAGTTCGCGTGGAGCCGCTTCTGCGACTGGTATCTCGAACTGATCAAGCCGCAGATGGTCGGCGACGAGCGCGGCCAGATCGACGACGAATCGAAGGCGGTCGCCGGCTGGGTGCTCGACCAGATCCTGGTGCTGCTCCACCCGTTCATGCCGTTCATCACCGAGGAACTGTGGCACGCGATGGCCGACCCCGCCCACCCGCGCGATCACGATCTGATCGTCGCGAAATGGCCAATGGCGGACGCTCGCGCGCTCGATCCCGAGGCGAGCAAGGAAGTCGACTGGCTCATCAGTCTGGTTCAGGAAATCCGCACCGCGCGCAACGAACTGAACGTGCCCCCGGGCACGCGCCTGCCGCTCCACGTCCGCGATGCGAATGAAACGACGCTCGCGCGGCTCGAACGCCAAGCGCCGGCACTCGCGCGTCTCGCCCGCGTCACGCATGCCGACGGCGAAGCCACCGGCGGTGCGGCGCAGGTCGTCGTCGACGAGGCGACGTTCGTCCTGCCGCTAGAAGGCGTGATTGACCTCGACTCCGAACGCGCCCGCCTGACCAAGGCGATCGCGGCGGCAGAGAAGGAGCGCGACGCGCTGTCCGGCCGGCTAGGCAATGCCAGCTTCGTCGAGCGCGCCAAGCCCGAAGCGGTCGAGAAGGCCAAGGCGGATCACGCCGACAAAGCTGCCGAAGCCGCACGGTTGCAGGCGGCACTCGGACGCCTGGGCTAACCTGCTCCCCTCCCGTAGGCGGGAGGGGATTGCGTGGTTGGACAGCGCCCCGCGCTAACCAACCATCCGCCCGTACGTCCGACCATCCGTCCGTTCGTCCGTTCGTCCGACCATCCGTCCGTCCGTCCGTCACCCCAGCGAAAGCTGGGGTATCCCGGTGAGCAAACGCAACGGCTACCCGACAACGGGGATACCCCAGTTTTCGCTGGAGTGACGGTTTGGGTGGGGCGCTGGATTGTGTGGGCTGGCCATGTCACCCCTTCGTTGTTCTCCCGCGAAGGCGGGAGCCCAGGCTGGGTCCCCGCCTTCGCGGGGAAACACGGCCCGCTGGCACCGCGCGGGACCTACCGGCTTGTTCCGGAGTTCACTCCGCGACTAGGCAGTGGACATGGCAGGGCGCCTGACCGTTCGCGGGTGGTTGCCGGACCGAGTTCGGCCTAACGGAGAGACTGAGTGAGCGACCTTCCATCCGACGTCGAAGCCAGCGCCGTTTCCCAGGACCCATCCAGCGCAAAGCCCGCCCCCCCCCGCAGCAAACCCAGCCAGCGCGACCTCACCACCGGCCACATCGGCCGCACGCTGCTCGCGTTCGCGCTCCCGACGCTCGGCTCGAACATCCTGCAATCGCTCAACGGCTCGATCAACGCGATCTGGGTCGGACGCTATCTCGGCGAGGGCGCACTCGCCGCCACCTCGAACGCCAACATCATCATGTTCCTCACCTTCGGCGCGGTGTTTGGGTTCGGCATGGCGGCGACGATCCTGGTCGGTCAGAGCTTCGGCCGGCGCGATCTGGAGGGCGCGCGCCGGGCGTTCGGGTCCGCGGTCGGCCTCGTGCTCGGCGGGGCGATCGTCATTGCCGCGCTCGGCTGGGTGTTCGCGCCCGAGATCCTCCACCTGCTCGCCACCCCCGGCGACGCCATGCCGCTCGCGCTCGCGTACCTCCGCGTGATCTTCCTCGGGCTGCCCGCGTCGATGATGATGGTGCTGCTGATGATGGGCCTGCGCGGCACCGGCGATTCGATGACGCCGCTCTGGTTCATGCTGCTCAGCGCGATCCTCGACAGCGGGCTCAATCCACTGTTGATCGCCGGTATCGGCCCGTTCCCGCAGATGGGGATCGCCGGCTCGGCAATGGCGACTTTGGTCGCCAGCCACGTCTCGTTGCTCGGGCTGATTATCTACATCTACAAGCGCGACCTACCGCTGCGGCTTCGCGGCAACGAACTCCGCTACCTCATCCCTGAGCGCGCGCTGACCGGGACGATCGTGCGGAAGGGCCTGCCGATGGGCGCGCAGATGCTCGTCATGTCGACTGCCGGTCTCGCGATGGTCGGGCTGGTCAACCGGCTCGGCGTCGACACCGCGGCGGCCTATGCCGTGTCGCAACAGCTGTGGACGTATATCCAGATGCCCGCGCTGGCGATCGGCGCGGCGGTCAGTTCGATGGCGGCGCAGAATATCGGCGCGGGCCGCTGGGACCGGGTCGGCGACATCACCAAATACGGCCTGTTGTTCAACGTCGCGCTGACCGGGGCGATGGTCGCCGTGGTGATCCTGTTCGACCGCCCTGTGATGACGTTGTTCATCGGCAGCGACAGCCCGGCGCTGCCGATCGCGCGGCATATTCAGCTGATCGCGAGCTGGAATTTCATCCTGTTCGGCATGACGATGGTGCTGTTCTCGACCGTCCGCGCGAACGGCGCGGTAATCGCGCCGCTGATCGCGCTGATCGTCGCGCTGTATCCCGTGCGGATCGGCTTTGCGTTGCTGGCGAAGCCGTGGCTTGGGGCGGATGCGCTGTGGTGGAGCTTTCCGCTGGGGTCGCTCGCGACGTTGGCGATCGCGATCGGCTATTATCGCGACGGGAACTGGCGGAAGGGCGCGCTGGTGGTGCCCGACGATAGCGAGGAACAGGCGCACGGGATGAGCGAGCCGGGCGGGCGGTTGCAGCCTACGGGGTGAGTCCGGTTCCCGTCATCCTGACGAAAGTCAGGATCCAGGATATCCGCGCGCGGCCCCTCGTGGCTCTGGATCCTGACTTTCGTTAGGATGACGGGAGTTACCGCAACCGCTTCACGAACGACCGGCCACCTTCGCGGCGCTCATGTTGGAAGTTCGGGATCGTCTCGATCAAATCCGACAAGCGGTTGAACCCGTAGTTGCGCGCGTCGAAGCTCGACCGGTTGCCCGCCAGCTGGCCGAGTTCGGCGACGCTGGCATAGCCCTTCTCGTCGCGCTTCACCGCATTGTACGCGTCGATCAGCAGCTTGATCACCTGCTCGTCGATCGGCTGCGCGGTCTTCGGCCGAGCGACCGGTGCCGGCGCCGCAGCCTTCTCGCCAGCGACGGGGGCCGGGGTCGGCGCGGGCATCGCCTGCGACGTCTCGTTCAGCGCGCCGACGTCGATGAACCGGGTGCACGCCTGGCGGAATCCCTCCGGCGTGCGGCTGGTGCCGAAGCCGTACACCGGGATTCCGTCCTGCCTAATGCGCGTCGCGAGCGGCATGAAATCGCTGTCCGATGACATAATCCCGAACCCGTCGATGCGCCCGCGGAACAGCAGGTCCATCGCGTCGATCGTCATCTTCATGTCGGTCGCGTTCTTGCCCTTGGTCAGGTCGAACTGCTGCTGCGGCTCGATGCCGTGCTTGATCGACATGTCGCTCCACGCCT
>Ga0308158_10003615_pt1 | contig 13465 bp, 12 predicted proteins | sample PhyBR2_FD_201038 | JGI IMG/M metagenome (GOLD analysis project Ga0308158, IMG submission 201038) | Phyllosphere microbial communities from UC Gill Tract Community Farm, Albany, California, United States - DLSLB.R2 | ecosystem: Host-associated > Plants > Phyllosphere > Unclassified | place: USA... | reverse complement strand
TTATTTTTTCCAATAAAAAACGCCCTTTGCGCAACACGCAAAGAGACGGAATGACCGCGGTACCACTCTTCTTGGTGTCGACGGTACGACACCCACTTTAACGGGGATAACGGGGTTCCCCCGGCTAGGCCTGATCACATGGATTCGGATAGCATCTCGGAAGTGCGTTTCACGATGGTCTAATCTGTTCAGGCTTTCACCGTTCCCTGATTCGCTGGTCGATTAAATCATATCGCTACTTTCTTCGTCATCGATTGTTTGATATCTTTCACATTATACGCAATTCACTGCATTCTCTCAACCTTATTTTTTTGTAAATCCCTTATCATAATTTCCACAAAACGGGTATAAGTAGGGAAGGACTGTTAAAGGAGGGAGACGCATCATGGTCTACTATCAAAAAGTCGCACGAAACAGTTGGCTTGTCTTGTGTCTCGTTGCTAGTCTGCTTACCTTCATTTTACTTACACATCCCACACTCATCGACTTTCCGCTCTCATTTGGCAATGCCACTTATCTTCTAGCACTCATCATCTTGTTCCAGTTCGATAATGTTCGTCGTGGAGGCATTTACTATACGTTTCAGGAAGGGATTATTTTATTCATCTTTCTTAATTACGGATTATGGCCATCCATTCTTCTTAGCCAAATCGGCATCTTCGTCTTTCAGTTTTTTTCTCATAAAAAAGAAATTCGCCGTCAACGTTTTTTATATTTATATCCGATCAATGCTCTGTTTGATTTAGTTTATCTTGCCTCTCCGTCACTCGTCTATTTAGTACTCGGCGGACCGATTGGAACTGACTTTACTTACTCGAGAGCACTCCTTCCGCTTCTCGGATATTTAACGACCGTCATGATCGTTTCCTACCTCCAATGCCGGTTCGTCAACCGCATCTTATATTTGAAATATGATTGGGTGCGCCTTGTCCGTCTGCAGACACTTGTCTACGGTATCAGTATCTTAAGTGCTCTGCTCGGAATCTGGTTTTATGATGAGAACCCGCTCATCGCCGCTTCCGTCTCGACGCTGATCTTATTTTTATTCAAACGATTGCTCCAACAGCATGGGGAAACAATCGAAGCGAATGAAAAAGCCAAACGGTTTGATGACGCCAAAGAACATCTGCTGATTTCCCAGTTCGAACAAGAAACGATTGACTCCTTATTACGCGACTTGCCGTATCTGATTGATTTTTCGGAAGGTTGGATATCAATTCAGCAACAGCGTAAGCAAACCATTTACAATATCCGGACGAAAACAATCATCGATGTCCTGCCTTTATTCCATTCCCTGAAGGCCGAGCAGCTGCAAACACCAATCATCCATGGTCTTCGGTGCGATTGGGGGACGGACATTAAAATTGACTTACCCGTTGACCGTCATTCGATGATTGCGATTCCATCCATCACAAACGAAGATGTCGATGTATCGATCATCCTATTTCATCAAACCGCGGATGCCTATGATGCGACAAGTGCGGACGAGATTTCGCGTTTGTTACGTATTTTTTGTCGGGTGTTGCACCGTTCACGGGAAACATACCAACTGTACGCCGAGAGCCGGACTGATGCTTTGACGGAGCTCGCCAACAGTCGTGCCTTTTACGAGGAAGGGGCACAGCAATTTGCCTCTGACCGTTATCCCTTGTCGATCATCTTATTTGATATCGATCACTTCAAACATGTTAACGATACGTATGGACATAAGGTCGGTGACCTTGTTCTGCGTGAACTCGGTCGCAGGATCCGGGCCGTGCAACAGAAAAAGCAGAACGTCTTCGCGGCTCGATACGGCGGAGAAGAATTTGTCCTGTTACTCAGTCAATCTCCACAGAAACAAGCAATCGATTTCGCCGAAGAAATCCGGCATGCCGTCCTCGACCGGCCGTTCGTCGTCGATAGACATCGCTTATCCATCACCATCAGTCTTGGCGTCGATACCGTCGAATTTCCATCGGAACGATCGTTCGAAGAATCGCTCCGGCAAGCGGATCATGCTCTCTATGTCGGTGGCAAACATAACGGTCGGAATTGTACTGCCCATTACGCTAACCTTTGAAAGGTCGTGACTATCTTGTCAATTACTGAAATTGAACGAACGATTTCGACTCTAGCCTCGCCTCGAACAATCCGGATTTATCGTCCGACCGAACTACCTGTCGACGAAGCGCTCCCAGTCATTTATATGCATGACGGTCAAAATGTCTTCAGTGGTGAGACCGCTTCGTTCGGAAAAGGCTGGGAAGTCCATCATGCACTCCATACTGTTCAGTTGCATGCGATGATCGTCGCCATCGACAGTCCGGATGATGGAATGGACCGCTACGATGAGTATGCCCCTTGGACGGACGAAGCCCTTTTAATGCGCACGGCCTATCCGTCTCATCGCAAGACGATTGGCGGCAACGGAAAGCAATACATGCACTGGATCGTTCACGAACTAAAACCGTATATTGACTCGCACTATGCGACGATTCCAACGGATACGACGATGATCGGCAGTTCGATGGGGGGTGTCATTTCATTGTATGGCTTGTTCGCTTATCCGGAAATCTTCACACGTGTCGCTGCTTTATCAACGGCCGGTTGGGCGAATTTTTCTTCTTTACTGGAATTCATTGAGCGCAGTCCACGTTTATCCGAGCACCAGCGTTGTTATATGGATGTTGGTACGAAAGAAACGAGCGGACCGATGACGGAAAATGACTATCTTCATACAAACGAGGTTCTTGCGAAAGCCGTTCAAAAAAAAGTCCAACAAGCGACTTACGAAATCATTCCCGGTGCGATCCATCACGAGACCGAATGGGCAAAACGGATGCCAGAAATCCTTCGTTTCTTATTTCCATCCTAAAAAAGCAGGCCGACGAAATCCCGGATTCGGATTTTGTCAGCCTGCTTTTATTCATCCATGATTACTTTACCAGTTCTTCCATTTGTTCTTTTACATAACGGTTGCGTGGGTGTTCCCGGCATTCGTCTGAACAAGAACGCATCACTTTCGGTTCACATTCTTCACAGCAGAAGTGTTGACGATTACATTCCGGATTTGCACAGTTCACGTATCGTGTTTCGTCTTTTCCACAGTAATAACAAGTCGAGACAACCGTTGGATTGACTTCGTTAACAGGTACTTGAATGCGTTCATCGAACACATACAATTCCCCTTCCCAGTCTTCTCCACGTGTCGCTTCATCTTTCCCATACATGACGACGCCGCCTTTTAAGTGGAAGATGTCGTCGCTGTTTTGACGTTTACGGAAATATGCCGTGAATTTTTCACAACGGACACCGCCCGTACAATACGTCAGAACTTTTTTCCCTTCAAACAAGTGTTCATTTTCATCGAGCCATTGCGGAAATTCACGTGAGGCATCGACATCGACCTTGACGGCATTTTTAAAATGACCGAGATCGTATTCGTAGTTGTTCCGGACATCCAGAATGACGACATCTTCATTTTGCATCATATTTTTCCACTCCGCCGGTTCAAGATACGCCGCATGTTCTTCCGGCACGTTGAATTCATCTTCAAAGCGCCATGTGACCAGTTCGCTTTTATAACGAACGAAAATTTTCTTGAAGGCATGTTCGTCGACCTCATCGATTTTGAACTCGATGTCACTAAACCGTGGATCGGCAAGCAGGTCCTGCATGTATTGATCGGTTTGTTCGACTGTTCCAGACAGTGTGCCATTGATTCCTTCTGGTGCAATCAGGATTCTTCCTTTGATGCCAAGCTCTTTGCAATAGGCAAGATGCTCTTTTGTTAATTGTTCCGCATTGTCGATCGGAACATACTTATAAAATAATAGTACGCGATAAGGTTTCATAATCCTCATTGGCCCCCATGTCAGTTTTTTGCAGTAAAACGAACGTTGGCGAACGAAGCGTCATAGCTATTAGCTAGCTGGGAACGCCTGCAAAACGCACCCATTTAAGTATAATACCAACTTCATTTGAATTGTACAATTGGCAGTTCAGCGGACAGCACGATAAAGTTTTTCCTTTCTGACGGGGAAAGAGTTAAAATAGAAGTTAGCAGTTTATTTTGTAAGGAGGATTCCGAATGCTCCAAACCGTCCGTCAGTGGATTGAACAAATGATTACGTTTCTCCAGGATCTTCCGGGTGGTGCATCGACCGGATTGATTGCTCCTTTTCTGGAATCACTTTTTCCGTTCCTCCCGCTTGTTCTTATCATTTCCGCCAATGCAGCGACTTATGGCTTTTGGATGGGTGTACTCGTCTCTTGGGTCGGTAGTATGCTCGGTTCTCTTGTCGTCTTTGCCTGTATCCGTTATTTATTTCGCCGCCCTGTCACGAGGTGGCTTGAACAACATAAAGCCGCCCAGCAGTGGATTGAACGGGTTCGCCATATGAGTCCGATTTCGCTTGGTTTTTTCTTTTCACTTCCGTTCATGCCGGCCTTTATCATTACAGCGATTTCTGCAATGATTCAACTGTCACTTCGGACGTATTTGATTGCCGCTGGAGCGGGTCGACTGATCGTCGTCATCATCTTCTCGTTAATCGGTAAAGAATGGTCAACATTTTTGGAACGACCGATCCGTCTTGTTTTTCTGTTTCTGATTTTACTCGCCATCTGGGGAGTCAGTCGTGGCGTCGAAGAAATCATCAAACGGCGCGCCCTAGCACGACGTTCGAAGTCACTACGTGATCTTGAACAGGAAATCGGGGACAATAACAAATGATATAACCAACTGTCGGCACATCCTCCATCAGGGTGTGTCTTTTAATTATGCGGATTTCAACGTTTTTTATTCATTTCCCTTTATTTTTCCAGGCAGGACTTTGGAATCATTTTTTCATATTAATATGTTTTTAAAATAACGTTCACATTTTGTCCAACATTGAAAACGCTTACAATAAAATGGTAAGACCAATATTAATATAATATCTCGCATTCCCCCTTCTAAATTAGGATAGATTTTCCAAAGGAACTGTCTCTATAATGAATTTAAATTCATTTTCAAAGGAGGCGTCTCATGCACCAGGTATCTGAAACAGCGAAGACGGAAACGACACGCTCTGCCCAGACAATCGTCGAAAGTGCATCGTTTAAACAATTGATGCGCGAAAAAAATGCATTCATCTTACCGGCCATTGTATTTTGTCTCATTTTTTATTTTACGCTTCCCATCATGACCAGCTATTTTACCTTCTTGAATCGGCCATTACTTGGTGATATCACAGGGGCTTGGTTATTTGCTTTCCTGCAGTTCATCATGACGTGGACGTTTTGTACGCTTTATAACAAAAAAGCACGTTCGTTTGATCGATTGGTCGAACAGATCAAGGAGGAATCACGATGAACTATACCGCTGTCGCCCTATTCGCTGCGATTGTCGGGTTAACACTCGTCATTACATATTTCGCTGCCCGTAAAACAAAGACGGCGAATGATTTTTATACTGCGGACGGTGGCTTGACCGGTGCTCAAAACGGTATCGCCATTGCCGGTGACTATATGTCTGCGGCTTCCTTCCTCGGAATTGCCGGAATGATTGCCCTGGCCGGATTCGACGGATTTTTTTATTCGATCGGTTTTCTCGTTGCCTATCTTGTTGTTCTCTATCTCGTTGCCGAACCGTTGCGCAACTTAGGAAAATACACGATGGCTGATATGATTGCTGCCCGTTTTAATGCCTCGAAAGTTCGGGGTGTCGCAGCGATGAACTCGATTGTTATTTCCATTTTCTACATGATTGCGCAATTGGTCGGAGCCGGTGCTTTGATTGAGTTGTTACTCGGAATTCCATATACGACAAGTGTCATCATCGTCGGTATTCTGATGACTGTGTACGTTGTGTTTGGCGGGATGACGGCCACCTCATGGGTGCAAATCATCAAAGCGATTTTGTTGATGGCCGGTACAGCCGTCATTTCCTTCATGGTATTTGCTAAATTCGACTTCTCGATCATGAAGATGTTCTCGGAAGTGAAACAAGCCACACCGCTCGGTGACTCCTTCTTGAATCCCGGTAATAAGTTTAAGTTACCGCTCGATACGATTTCCTTAAACTTGGCACTTGTTCTCGGAACAGCCGGCTTGCCGCATATCTTAATCCGCTTCTTTACAGTTAAAGATGCACCGACTGCCCGGAAATCCGTTGTTTATGCGACCTGGATCATCGGTGCGTTTTATATCTTAACGATTTTCCTCGGCTTTGGAGCCGCTGCCTTCGTTGGAGCAGATGACATCATCGCTGCGAATGCAGCCGGTAATATGGCGGCACCTCTCCTTGCGCAGGCGCTTGGTGGAGACTTACTGTTCGCCTTCGTTGCGGCTGTTGCTTTTGCGACCATCCTTGCCGTTGTGGCCGGACTGGTTTTATCGGCTGCTTCCGCCTTTGCCCATGATTTTTACAGTCATATTCTGCGTAAAGGACAAGCAACGGAAAAAGAACAAATGACGGCTGCGCGCCTCGCTTCCATTGCCGTCGCACTCGTTTCGATGGTACTGGCGTTATTTGCACAATCAATGAACGTCGCTTTCCTTGTTTCACTGGCCTTTGCAGTGGCAGCCAGTGCCAATTTGCCCGTCATTTTGCTGACGATTTTCTGGCGCCGTTTCAATACTGGCGGAGCTGTCACAGGTATGGTCGTCGGTCTTTTCTCTTCACTGCTTCTCGTCGCGCTCAGTCCTAATATCTGGGCAGTTGACGGTTCAGCCTTATTCGTCGGGGAAGCATTATTCCCACTGTCGAATCCGGGAATTGTTTCGATTCCACTTGGTTTTCTAGGTGCGATTATCGGAACACTTGTTACGAAATCGGACGAAGTGGCCGGTAACTTCGAACGTATTCTTGTCAAAGCCAATACCGGTATTGATGCAGCAACTGAAGTTGCTGCATCAAAAGAATAATCCCCTTAACGGCTCCTTCAACCCCCTTGAAGGAGCCGTTCCCTTTTACATTTTACGAACGGATTGCCATACTAACCGTATGATGTAATGTGAAAGGAATGTCTTACATGGAATTTTATTATTTTTTACCACTCGGCTTTTTCATTGGTATCATCTCTGGTTTCTTTGGAATCGGCGGCGGCATCATCTTAACACCGCTTTTACTGATTCTCGGCTTCTCCCCAAGCGTCGCTATCGCGACGAGTTTAATGTTGACGCTCGGTTCAACCGTATCCGGTACCCTATCACACCTCCGCCTGAAAAATGTGGTCTGGCGTGACAGCCTGGTCGTCGGTTTAGTCGGTATCATCGGTTCTACCATCGCGACTCCGATCGTTCTCCGATTAGAGGCAGTGAACGGTGCCCATCTCGTCATCTCGGTTGTGTATATCGGTTTATTATTATACTTTGCCAATAAGTTTTTACGTCCAAAGTCCTCGTCAGGTGCACAAACCGGTTGGAAAAACCGGTATCTGGCACTTGGTTTCATTGGGCTGTTCGCAGGATTCATCTCGTCCTTGCTTGGTGTCAGCGGTGGTTTCATCATTACACCACTACTCGTCGGTATCGCCGGATATGAATTGAAACGGGCAGTCGGAACGAGTATTGCTTCGGCCCTACTGATCGTCTTGTCCGGCCTCGTCAACTATACGGTCGCAAGTACAGATGTCGATCTCCTCGTCGGGGTCATGCTAATCATCGGAGCATTACTTGGTGCTCCAATCGGCGCGAAACAGTTGGCTCATTTCGACAGTCCTTTCGTCAAAAAATATCTCGGTATTTTTTATCTGACAGTTGCAACAAGCGTCCTTCTTGAAGTCCTTCATTTCAATACGGCTTCACTGATTGTCTTGATTGCCCTCAGTCTTGTTTTCTTACTGACACTCGTCGTCTACAGTCGTAAACGCTCTGTCCGACGCTGATTCTCCCTATAATTTCGCCTCCCGACCGTTCCCCGGCAGATCCGGATAACGGTCGGGAGGTCTTTTTTGTGCCTGGTTTTCATATTCATCCGTTCTTTATATTTTGTTAAAACTTACAACTTATCGGAAAACTCTTTGTTCTTATGCACAACCAAAGATATACTTACTTCAACAGTATTTTATATAGAGAAAGAAGGTCTGATTTTTATGTTGGAAGCGACGTATCATTCCCTTGAGGACTTAGCGGAAGCGATTGGTGTCGCACTGAGTGCTCCAATTACCATCGAGGATCGTAATCACCGATTGCTTGCTTATAGTACACACACTGCCGATACGGACCCGGCCCGGATTGCAACGATTATCGGGCGACGCGTCCCTGAATCGGTCATTGATCAACTGTGGAAAGACGAAGTCATTCAGAATCTTGCGGCACAAAATGAACCGTTGATCATTTCAGCCCGTACAGGTGTCGGTTTGAATGACCGTGTCGCGATTGCGATCAAGCAAGATACAGAAATTTTAGGGTACATTTGGTCAATCGCCCGCAGCATCCCCTTTTCAGAAACCGAGTTATCCGACTTAAAAAAAGGAGCTTTGCTGGCTCAACGGCAGTTACTCGCCATCGATATGCAAAAGAAACGCCAAGAAGAAAAATCCGAACAATTCTTTTTTGAATTACTTCACGAAGACATGTCCGAGTCGGAAATTTTAAAGACCTTCTCTAAACTACACATTGCTCCACCCGGAATCAGTCGCCTGATGGTGATCCGGTTTTCAGAAGCCATCACACCGCGACTTGCTGATCGGTTACGTTATTTGCTGACTATCCAACAAACCGTCCGACCGCTTTTGTACGCGTACGATGAAACCGATTTTATTTTGTGGATCAGCACAAATGATAAAGATGCCCACCACGAACGATTACAATTTGATGCCTTCATTCAATCTTTCCGACAAATGCTTGCCGAACGATTTAATTACACGAAATTCATCTCTGCCAGCAGTGAAGTATTTACCGGCGTTCAGTCGATTCCGGAACGTTACGAAGAAACGGGGATCGTTCTCCGGTTAAAAGATGCATTTCCGTTTGAGTTAAATACCGTCACACGATATGAGCGTCTTGGTTTATTCCAGCTGTTACCGATTTTTTCCGAACGTCTGCGCAGAAGGACCGTTCGTTTAGAAGAGATTGAGCGATTACGCGCCTATGACAGGAAACATGCCGCTTCGTTATGTGAGACGTTGGAGTGGTTCCTTCATTATGATGGAAACGTCAAACAGGTCGCTTCCCACCTGCATGTCCACCCGAATACGATTTTGTATCGGATGCGAAGAATCGAGGAAGAAGCCGGTATCCGGATGGAGTCGCTTCCGGAACGTGCCCTTCTTTACCTGTATTTAAAAGCAGACCGTTATCCTTTGTGATTTTTCACAAAGGATTGCTTGTATTTTTGAAATCGCCGATAAAGTAGAACGCTTTCATTTCTCGTATACTGAAGGAGAAGTGACACACTGTTTGTTTATTCGCGAAAGGGGATCGCATTTATGATCATCGGAGTATTAAAGGAAATTAAAAACAATGAAAATCGTGTCGCGTTAACGCCTGCTGGGGTAGCGGCTTTAACGGGTCAAGGACATACGGTCATCGTCGAAACAACTGCTGGTATGGGGAGCGGCTTTACAAACGAAGAATACACGCAAGCAGGGGCACAAATCATCGAGACAGCGGCTGAAGTTTGGGCTACTGCCGAATTAGCATTGAAAGTTAAGGAACCGGTTGCTTCGGAATATCAATACTTCCGTCCGGAACTCACATTGTTCACATACCTTCATCTTGCTGCAGAACCTGAGTTGACACGTGCACTCGTCGATTCAAAAATTACAGCAATCGCATACGAAACGGTCGAAAAAAACCGGACGTTACCACTCTTAACACCGATGAGCGAAGTGGCCGGTCGGATGGCGTCACAAATCGGTGCTCAGTTTCTTGAAAAACCGCACGGTGGTATGGGCATCCTGCTTGCAGGTGTTCCTGGTGTCCGTCGCGGTAAAGTAACGGTCATCGGCGGTGGAGTCGTTGGAACAAACGCAGCAAAACTTGCCGTTGGTCTCGGTGCAGATGTCACCATCATCGATGTCAGTCCGGAACGTCTCCGTCAACTCGATGACATTTTCGGTAATTCAATCAACACGCTGATTTCAAATCCGTATACGATTGCAGAAGCTGTCGCCGAAAGCGATCTTGTTGTCGGTGCCGTCTTGATTCCTGGAGCAAAGGCGCCGAAACTCGTCACAGCTGAAATGGTCGAACGCATGAAACCGGGTTCTGTCATCGTTGACGTTGCGATTGACCAAGGCGGAATCTTCGAAACAGTTGACCGGATTTCGACACACGATGATCCGACGTATGAAAAGTTCGGTGTTGTTCACTACGCTGTCGCTAACATGCCGGGTGCGGTTCCACGCACATCAACACTCGCTTTGACGAATGCAACGCTTCCTTATGTATTGGAACTCGCAAACAAAGGAACACACCGTGCACTCGCCGAAAACGTCTCGCTTGAAAAAGGTCTGAATGTCGCGCAAGGATTCGTCACGTACGAAGCTGTCGCCCGCGATCTCGGATATACGTACAAATCGGTTGAAGACGTTCTTCACTTACACGCTTAAGTCCATTCTATATGACCGGAAACAGTCCGTTGCTCCGTGCAACGGACTGTTTCTTGTCTTCCATTTCCCTTATGATGAACACATAACACGATATAAGGTGGTTTTAACATGGTACATACGCTACACGCACAATCAAACGAGATCACGATTCCATTTGCGGAAGTCGATTTGTTACATCATTTAACAGTTGAATTCGAACCAACGCTGTTTCAGCAAAAAATTGAGCGACTTCGGCAGCTAGCACCGAACCATCCCCTCCCAGGAATTGCAGAAGCCTATGCGTTGTTTCATGAGCAAAATTTTTCAGCCGCCCGTCGGCAACTGGAGCAGACACGTGCTAAAACCGGCGATCATGTCCGGGCTCACTTGCTGCTCGGCTTGATGAGTGAAGTCGAACAATTTCAACACGAAGCGGAACAGCATTTTTTGGCCGCTTTGTCGCTTTTTCCGGATGAACCGAGTGTCCACCGGCATCTGGCCGTCCATTATTATGACCGGGAATTTTATGGTGAGGCTGCTTCCCATGCTCTTCAGTACTTAAAAAAGATTGGTCCTGGCGGAGAAGGTACCTTGATGACCATCGATATGATGCAAACCATGCCGGGTCATGACGACTATGTGCTCGAATCCTTGTATGCGATGCTGCTCGAGATTCCGGATCACCGTCACGATATGATGTTCCATGCAATCGCTGCCAACAATGCGGAAATGCGTTATGACCTGTTCTGTAAGACACTGGACGGCGAACCGGATGAAGACACCGTCTTCCAGCTCGATTCCATGCTTTCCTTGATGATTGAACACAGCATGTGGGCAGCCGTTTATGATCAATCAGAGGAACGGATGTATCAGACTGTTTTCAAGACCATCTGCCGCGATTTGACGTATCGCCATGCTGGAATCCGGTCCATTCCGCTCTACCTGTCGATCCGGAGCCGTTATTTCGTCCGTCGTCTGTTGCACCGTCCGTAATTTACAAGGCAAAGGCGACAAGAGCTCCAATCGTCAGCGGAATCAACAGGTTATCGGTATCCCGGTAAGACACTGCTTCAATCAAAGCTGCGATATTCGCCAGTAAAAAGCCGTAACTGACAGCGAGCCAGGTCGGTACTTCATAACATAAGAACGTCACCGTCAAGACAAGGAACGAAGCTAAAAACATCGCAATGCTTCCTTCAAACGAGCGACGGATTTTTCCACGGGTGTAAAATGTTTTCCCGAACCGTTTTCCGACGAGTGCAGCTACTCCGTCTCCCCAGGCAAGGACCATGCTTCCTGCAATAAGTGCCATCGGCTCCTGTTCAAAGAAAAACAGAACTAATAAGGCTAAGGAAATTGGATAATACACCGCTCCATATGAAATCCGTTCTACCTGATTCATCTGTCCGGTCCCTCGTTTTAAGGTGACCAGATTAACCAGTGTAAAGAACAGCAATGGTGTAATTGCTACATACCAATGCTCCATCCAGGCAAGCGCGAGAAACACCCAGTGCCCGACCGCGATATGAATCCACTTTCGAATCGTCTCGGGTTGCGCCTGTCGTTTCTTTCCCAACCATTCGAGAAGGGCTAAGACGATTCCAACGACGACGATTGTTCCGATTGCCGCAATCCACTCCATACGAATCCCCCTTTTTCTGATAGTTTCATTGTACTTTGTTCGATTGGCGTTTGCTCTTTCGAACCTCCATTTGTTAACATAAGGTCAAATGACGTTCTAGAGAGGAAGTATTCTGCATGTATGATGCTCAAGCTGTACAAACGTTATCCAGTTGCCTGCTTCGTTTGAAAGATGGCAAAGGAATCGGAACACTCGCATCTGAAGAGGAAGCCGATCTGCCAAAAGTAATGACCCGCCTCAAACAGTTCGACCCTTCCAAAAATGGCTTATCCATTAATGAAATCGTCCACCTTGCCAATGCATTGATCGGGGAGCATATGTCGGCAACGACGATTCAAAATTGGACGAAACGTGAAGTCCGTGACATCATCGGTGTTCCGCATCGTGGTAAAAAGTATTCCATTAACCAGGCTGCTATCATTTACTTACTTGATGATTTAAAACATCTGTTTTCGCTGGAAGAAACACGTGAATTATTGACGATCGTCTTTAAGAATCCAAACATCGATGAAGATGACTTGATCAGTCCGCTCGATTTCTATCTTGTGTATACCCAGCATGCGGAAACAAGCGGTCCAATCGAATTGACGGAAAAACGCTTGAGACGGTCCTTAGAGCGCATCAATGCTTATCGCCCTGAAACGGTCCATGTCCTCCAGCTCTGCCTCTACGCACGCCGTATATCGCACCTGACGCACGAAGCAAAGCAACGTCTTCAACATGTCTTACAAACTTAACAAAAAAAGATGTCCCACCATCAAAGCGATGGCCGGACATCTTTTTTGTTTAAACTGCTGTAAGTGATTTATAGTTGACGTTATTCGTCAGGCTTTTTAGAACCGAGAGTAACTCGTACATCGAAAGTTTATCCGCATCTTTGACAAGACGGTATTCATCGCCGTCTTGCAGCAATTCTGCGACGACTTCTCCCGCTGAACTCCGTACTGAGAATTTTCCTTTTGTCAGGTCGAAGGAAATTGTGTACGTACCACGTTCGTAAACATTGTACTCACATTTCTTCGAGAAGAGTGAAAATTTCTCACGCATTTGACCTACTTCTTGACCATCATGGTTCATCACGACCCATTTCTTGCATGTCGGGATGAACTTACCAAACGCTACCCCTCTACCTTCACCATTCATTACTTGGACACGACCGGTTTCGTCGTGTTGAACTGCACCAATCATTTGGTGCGATTCATCATAAATCGCGGCATGACCTTGCGAAAAAACGCAACCCTGCACATAGACAACTTTGCGCAACAGAAATTCTCCTCTCACTGCTAAAAAGTGCTGGTATTTCGTCCCCAGTATATTTAGA
>Ga0308158_10003614_pt1 | contig 13470 bp, 16 predicted proteins | sample PhyBR2_FD_201038 | JGI IMG/M metagenome (GOLD analysis project Ga0308158, IMG submission 201038) | Phyllosphere microbial communities from UC Gill Tract Community Farm, Albany, California, United States - DLSLB.R2 | ecosystem: Host-associated > Plants > Phyllosphere > Unclassified | place: USA... | reverse complement strand
CAGTGCTCCCACATCAACGCCTTCTGGGCTTCCGTATAGTAAATCCTTGTTCTCTGCTTCATCCGTAACACTCCTTCTGCTTATCCAGAGTTTAGTGTGTTGCGTCGATCGGTTGAATCCAAGGTCGGTTGCAGGCATTCGGGCGCAAAGCCCCCTTTTTTCGAATGCCCGCTTGCGGAGCCAAGCCGTATGAAAACCACCTCCCGCGCTTTCTTGCCCCGCACCAGCGCGAATTGCTCCAGCAGATGACGCTCGATGTATTCCAGCATGCCTCGCCCAAGCTGTTCTCAAAAAGCAGTTATTCAAACGGCGTATCAGTTTCCGAATGAAGGTGGATTTCAGCTCACACCGCTGACACCGATGGCCCGCATTGCTATGTCAGGATTCCAATAGTCCTTGTATTCCTGAATCTTTCCGTACCGCAACTTTATAACATTGATATATGCTTGGGGATAAGGGATGCCTGTTTTAGCACCTCTCGCGTTGTGGGCCAGAAATTCAAGGATTACAACGCCGGGATTGGTTGAACGGTGCATCGAGATCAAGCGCAGCTCTGGAATCACATACTGTTTGACCACGTCGGGAAGATACGCCTCTACGGCGTCGCGCCCTCGAAGAACGTGAGCACCGCCCGGTGCAAACGGGGCCTCGAAGATCACCGTTTCGGCACACATTTCAGAGAATGATGTAGCCGGAGCGAGTAAATCGCCCATCGCCTCGTGCATCAACTTGGTAAGTGCAGGGAAAACGTCGTTCGTCATTGATTTCTCCAAAGTTTAGTGTGGTCAACTAGTCAGTAATAACTAAAGACATGCAACTTCGTTGACCTGCAGGCCTTACAAGCGCCAAAATGGCCGTGGCTGCATGGTTTTGCAGCCAGCTAGCATACAGATGACAAGCAGGATTGATCACAGCCCTCAAAAGCACTCTAGTCAGTGACTTTTAAACCAGTATCGTTCACGGCGTTTTCAGGACGTTCGCCAAGAAATCACGAAGTGTTGTTGGCGTGACCGCATCAGGCGTTCTAGACGTGGCATAAATTCCGTCGGCGTCTCCTAGGGCTTGCATGAGCATGTTCATTTCAGCGCGTACTGTAGTATTCGCGCCGAGCTTGGCCAGGTCGTCGTCAATCTGCTGCAAAGTGACCTGACGGTAATATACGGTTTTTTTCAATATGTCTGACATGATTTCTGCGATCTGTCGTGGCGTCACATTTTCAGGTCCCATCAAATTGCGTGCCCATTTTCCTGCCCATTCTTGGTCGATCAGATAGGCAGTTGCAACATCCCCGATGTCGTCAGTGCTGATCCATGGGATGTCGTGGTCAGGCAGAAATGGAAGCTCGAGTACCGCATCACTGTATAGTCTAGGTAAGGCATTTGCGAGATTTTGCATGAAGTAACCAGGGCGCAAATTGATGAGATGAGCAGATTCATTTGCAAGCATCACCTCAACATCGCCCGTGTAGCTGACCGTACCAAGTCCGGGACGGGCGCCAGCACCGATGGATGAGATGTGAACGACTCGTTTGATCCCATTAATGGCAATTGCCTGTGCAGCAATTGCTGCAGTACGCGCATACCAGCCCTTCAGGCTCGACTGCTCCAAGACGGGCGGAGTCATCCAGAAAAGTGCGTCTGCATTTCGTGTCGCAACTAAAATTTTTTCGGCGTCGTCGGAAGCAGCTTGGACAAAGGTAGCGCCGCGTGCTACGAACTTGCTTACTTTATCCGCATTACGAGCGATCATGACCGGTGCTTCGCCACCGTTGAGCAAGTTATTCACGATCCGAGATCCAATATTGCCACTGGCTCCAGCAATTACAATTCTCATGATTTCTCGCTCCCCTCTGCCGCATCCAGCTGCAACTCGGCTCCCAGCGCGTAAGCAACATGACAAGGATTCCAATATTCGCGGTATAGCTTTATTTTTCCATCCTCGATTTTTAGGAAAGCCGCATAATCCTGGCGATACATTACCTGACGCTCCTCAGCCCATGCTTCACCGTGAAAACTGGCCCATGCTTGGGTGCCGTCTGTGGACTCTGTTATAGCAAGGTCGGTAAATCGGAATGGCCCGATGGTTCCTGTAAAGGAACGCATGTGCGCCTCGATGGCTTTCGTACCCTCTAATCGCGAGGCGGTGCCAAGAGAGGGGCCATATGGGAATTCAATCGCGGGTTCTGGTGCAAGAAGTTGAAGCCACGCTTTGAGGTCCGTACCGATCAACTCGATATGTCTTGCCATCAAGGTAGCTGCGGAAGGTTGAACAACACTGGAAGTATTCATTTATGCTTCTTTCAAATTTTGATGATGTAGTCTATCATTCGTTTTTTGCTTAGGTAAGTACGTACCGTTCGCATACTTACTTACTAAATGGATAGTGAAAACATGAATGATTACGAGCAAGCGAAACAGTCCATTATTGATGTGGCAATGACGCGTATTGCGTCAAAACCTGTATTCAATACAAGTTGTGTTGTTTATCAAGGGCTAGCACTTTTTTCTGACAAGTGGTCGATGCTCACGCTGATGTCGTTGATGCAGGGGAGGAAACGGTATGGAGAGCTGCAACGAAACCTTCCAGATATCTCCCCGAAAATGCTCGTGCAGACTTTGCGGGCATTGGAATCGAATAAACTGATTACACGAACGATTCACGCAGAAATACCGCCACGTGTCGAGTACGAGCTGACAAAGTTCGGTATGACGCTGCGGTTTCCACTGGCTTCGCTGCTTGAATGGTCCGTTGAGCACGAGCAGGCTATCTGCAATACTAATGCTTGATAGGGAAACACCTTAATCATAGTTGTCGATGCATGCCTGATTCAACCGAGCGTAACAAGCTACAATTTTTGTTGTGAGGAACTGCAATGCAGTAATTTAGAAGCCAGTTCGTTGAACATTGGCCTTTACCTGATTTCAGTAAAGCACACGGGAGATCAATTATGAGCGAATGGCCGATGAAGACTTTAGAATTATAAATAACCGCTCAGAGATTCAGAAACTTGTTACTTCGACCGGTCGACCCCGGTCATTCGTGAGAGCTTCGATGTAAACCCTGGCAGATTGCTGCTAAGTTTAATAAACGACCTCAGCCAAAAGAGATCGGTCCCATTATTAACGTTAGTTTTTGACTAAAATTTCTCACGTACTTTGCTGAATGTGCTAAAGTGCGTCCTTTCAAGGTACCGCTTTTTGTTTTTTTCATGCTACTCGGTATAAGTGGCTAATGAAAAAATAGAGAGAGATCTATGAATCAGGTTGTAATAGCTTGGATGACTTTAGGTGCAAGTGTCATTTCAGAAGTTACTGGTACGATTGCTCTAAGGCAATCTGCTGGCTTTACGAAGGTAGTTCCAGCACTGCTAGCTGGATTCTTCTATGTCGTAGCAGTTTGGCTCATGGCTATTGCAATGCGCCACTTGGAAATGGGAGTTACTTATGCGGTTTGGGCCGCAGGTGGAACTGTGATCACTGCTATTGTTGGTATGGCCATCTACAATGAGCAGTGTTCCCTCCAAAAGATCCTTGGCATTCTTCTTGTTCTTATCGGCGTATTAGTCCTCAGCATTGAAAAAGCGCAAGTTTCTTAATCTTTTGATCGGGACGCTTGTATATTCATGCAGGTTTGGCCTCTCAGGTTAAACGTCAGACCGCCCTGGTTCTCGTCGAAAAACCGCGAAACGCAGGTTTGATTTTCACATGTTGCGGTGCGTTCCAGTCAACGGCTCCTTTTGGTCATCAGCAGTCTATTATGGATACGCATGATTTTCTTCTATATTCAGAATAGTTTGTCCTACTTCCTCTTGAGATTTCGTGCAGTGATATTTACGGACGACGGCAATGCCGGGAATATCCTGATCCTCCCGCAAGAAGTCATGCAACGCTTTCTTTTTTTCGCCGAGCGCATCATTTTCTTAGTGGAGCCAAGATGGTTCGAGTTAGCAGCGAACCAGATCGAGGCGGGGGGCTACGCCACTAATAACTGAACCGGAACTTCAGTCAAACTACGTAGTTCCATAGCATCGATTGTGCGATTTCTTCCAGCAGTTTTAGCGTGGTAGAGGGCCTGATCTGCACGTAAAAGCAACTCGGAAATTTGCTTGTCGGCCGGATTACGTTTTATTAAGCCAGCGCTGTACGTGATGTCGTACCCGAGTGTCTCAAGCACCGTACGACCCAAGCTATCGCGCAGTCGTTGATCAAAGTTCACTAATGCGTTTTCTCCTACCATTAGTACACAGAATTCTTCTCCTCCGTATCGGCAGACCAAGTCACCAGAAATGCTAGCCTCCTGCATCAGCCTAGCAAACAATTGAAGCGCACGGTCGCCTGCATCATGCCCCCATGTGTCGTTGATTTGCTTGAAGTAGTCAATATCCATAATCAAAACGCTAAGTGGTTGATCGTCGAAATCAGTATTTGCAAGCTTTGCATTGGCCAATGCGAGCCACGCTCGCCTGTTAAGAATGCCAGTCAAACCATCCGTCGTCGCCAGCCGCTCAAGTGCCTGTGCTGTCTCCTCGCGATATGCCAGCAGCATTCCTATCATAAGCAACACGACGGTGCAGTTACCGGAGAATGCGAAAGCAACATTGACCGGATGAGGTGTCAGAAATGCAGGAAAATCATCAGGATAAAGCGCGCCGCAAAATGCGCGACAAGCGGTGACTAAGCCCTGGATAGTGAGTCCGACGATTGGAAGCCATCGCCAGCGCGCGCTTGTTGTCTGCGGCTTTTTCAACAGGGTGACAACGATGAAAGCCATTTGCAGGGCGAGCAGCCCGTTAGACCAACCTACCCGGAGCGCATAGTTTGCAAACCCGGCGGCGTAACCGAATGTCAAAAATATCCCCAAAATTGTAGGAGTTTTGTTTATTGCCTTGCGACCGGCCCAAAGTTCGAACGCGGCAGCACTGCAAGCGAAGCTACCGGAAATGCAAGCCATCGAAAGGGTCGACAATATAACGTCGATAGCGCTCAGCGGCTTAGCTGAGCCTGATGCGAGTAGTAGCACCCATCCGCATGCTTGCAATCCTGCGCTGACCTGCGCAAACCTGGCTGCCCTGTCAGCCCCATCCATGACGGCAAACAGCGCTAACGCCATAGTAACCATAGTAAGTGTCATGGCGACAAGTATTGAAGAAACATCAAAAGACATGACGGGCGTCCGAAATGGGAAAATTGAACGTCATATTGACTATCGCTTTGTTGAAGGTCAGATAATGTAGCTGAATATTTTTTGCAAGTACAGCAAGTTCGATTGGGGTCTCGTACGAGCGCAGTCAGTTGACGATTTAGGTTATTTGGATCCTTGCTATTATCGACTAATGCGTAGCAATCCATATAGCACAAGTGGCGTGTTCACTGCACGAAGTCATAGAACCTTAAATTATACGCACGGCATCGCGGCCCAAATACGCCGATTTAATCCACGATCAGGGCCGCATCTCATCTTGCCGGAGATTTATTTTAGGTTTTTTTCAAGAAAGGCGTGGATCACTGGAACAATTTCATGAGCATGCGTCTCCAGGGCGAAATGACCAGTGTCGTAGAATCTGATATCTGCATTTGGCAGATCGCGCTTCCACGCAGTTGCACCGGCTGGCAAAAAATAGGGGTCTTTCTTTCCCCAGACGGCGAGAAGAGGCGGTTGCTCCTTGCGGAAATAGGCCTGGAACTGTGGATACATCTTTACGTTAGAGGCGTAGTCAAGAAGCAGGTCAAGCTGGATATCGGCATTACCCGGACGCGCGACCCGCATGCCTTCCAATGTATATCCGTCCGGAGAAATAAGGCTTGGATCCTTTACCCCTTCAAAATACTGCCATTTGATAGATGCCGGCGTGGGAAAGTCGCTCACTGCCGCGCGATTCTCTGCAGTAGGAGATTGCCAATATTTCTTAATGCCGTCCCAACCCTTAGCAAGGCCTTCTTCATATGCATTCCCATTCTGCGAAACAATTGCCGTGATACGGGACGGATGTGCCGACGCAAGGCGCCATCCAACCGGCGCGCCATAGTCATGAACCACAATCGCATACCGATCAAGCTTAAGCTGCTCGGTAAACCGATCAATCGTCTTTGTTATGTTCGCGAATGTATAAGCATATTTTTCACGCACTGGTGATTCGGTGTTGCCAAACGATGGTAAGTCCGGGGCAACGACATGATAGCGATCGCTCAGCGCGGGGATCAATTCACGGTACATGAAAGATGATGCCGCAAATCCATGCAGCAGTAAAATTGTCGGCGCGGTAGGATCACCAGCTTCACGATAGAAGACATTGACGTCGCCAACCTTTTCAAAACGGTAGTGGACTTGCGCCTTTTCGTTGGACGACATGGGAGCGGCGCCAGCGCCTCCGGGGATCATGGCAAGCGTTGCGGTGACAGCGAGGACACCAGTGTGCATTTTCATAACAGATCCTTGTAACCTTTAAATTGTATAAATGCAGGTTACATCGGTTTGTGGTAACCTGTCAAACTATTTTTAAAGGGTTACAAAAAATGAGCTTGCATCCTTCTTCCTCGCCACACTTCATTTCAAACAATTTGGCGCTTGACTTTCTGAATAGCGCATTTGGCACTGGTGAGAGTACGTGCGACTTCTTGAGTGATGACGCAAGTGCCGTCGCCTGGCTGCAGGCGGCAGGCCAGTTGGAATCCGGATTCCATGGGCTAGCTACAGGACTTGGGGAGGCTGCCCGTCTATTGCGCGAAGCAGGCGCCAGACTGGTTGACCCGGGTAAGCACACCCAGGGCGGCGACCTTGACGTAATCAATCAGATATTGGAAGCTGGCACCCCGATCCGCACGCTCGAGCGCAACGCGGATGGGCAAATCGTATTGACGGAACGCCGCCGCGATGAGAGTTGGACCAGTTTGCTCGAAACCACTGCAGTAGCATTTTCTCATCTGCTAGTACATGGGGAACTCGCGCAGGTCCGCCAATGCGAAGCGCACGATTGCACCCTTCGCTTCCTTGATGTTACTAAGTCGAAGCGTCGGCGGTGGTGCAGCATGGCCGTCTGCGGGAACCGGATGAAGGTCGCTGCATTTCGGGCGCGCAAAGAACCATCATGAATTCCTGTTTGTCTGCGAGCCGACTCTAGCGGCCGGCTTATTGATAGGCATTTTCACTTTGCGCGTTCTGGTCTGACATTGGCCTATCTGGAAAGTAGAAGGCTTTCCAGCCTGTAACGTGCGGCGCTGAAGCTATCAGCAAAGTTGCCCCTGCCTAGCGGATCTTGCAAACCCAACACGACGGATATTAGGTTGACAAATGGAGAACGACCGTTCTACCATCAGAACATGATATTGCCAATACTTACTGACACACGCGCCCGACTGCTGTCCACCACCGAGCGACTGATCTACGAGTCTGGCATTGCTGGCACTGGGATCGACCGTATCGTCAAGGAGTCGGGAGTCTCGCGCAAAACTGTCTATCGCTATTTCCAGACCAAGGAAGCGCTCATAGCAGCTGCCTTGACGCAGCGTGACGAGCGCTGGATGACCTGGTTTGAAGCAGTGTCGCTGTCCGGCATGCCGTTGCCGATGCAAGTCCAAGCGATGTTTGACGCACTAGGAATCTGGTTCAACACGCCTGACTTCCGTGGTTGCGCGTTCATCAATGCGGCTGGGGAAACCGGCGACGCCGAAGACGTCATTCGGCAAGTGGCAAAGGCGCACAAATTTCGCCTGTTGCGCCACTTGCGCCAAGTCATAAAACAGGCGGGCCTGGCACAGCCGCCAGCCGACGAACTGGCTGAGCAACTGCTCATCTTGATCGACGGCGCCATTACTGTCGCATTGGTCACCGACAACCGCGCAGCAGCAGCGCAAGCTGCGCGTATTGCAGCTGGTTTGCTGCCAAATTAGCTTGCACTCACTTATCAATGAAAGTGCAGAATATGCCCATCAACGCAACCCCCCGTCCGCCATTTCCGCCTTTCACTCTCGCCAGCGCTACTGAAAAAGTTCGCCTGGCTGAAGATGGCTGGAACAGCCGCGACGCTACGCGCGTCGCACTTGCCTACACGGCGGATACACAATGGCGAAACCGCGTGGAATTCCTTGCAAGCCGGTCTGATGCGCAGCAGTTGCTCGAGCGCAAATGGAAAAAAGAACTGAACTATCGGTTAATCAAGGAATTATGGGCATTTTCCGAGAATCGTATTGCTGTCCGCTATGCCTACGAGTGGCACGACGACTCCGGCAATTGGTTCCGGTCGTATGGAAATGAGAATTGGGAATTCGATGCAGATGGCCTGATGACAGACCGCTATGCCTCCATCAATGACAGGCCTATCCTGGCATCCGAGCGTAAATACCACTGGCCCTTGGGACGTCGCCCGGATAATCACCCGGGCTTGTCCGAGCTGGGCCTCTAGGAACTATTCACGAACGGCTGTTTCTGGTCAATCGCTTCCTCTCAAAGCAGTCAGTAATTTTCCAACTCGGTAACTTGCTGAGACGACCGAAACCACAGAGTTCAGCTATATACAGTATGATGCGTGCCCGGAGTCGAAATCACTTGGGGCCTCTACAGTGCTCTCGACGCAGAATAGGCATTGAGAGTAACGACACGTTGCAATCTCATCAAGGAAAATTTATGGCGTTTATTGCTGTCTGCGTTGTCTCTCTAATTTTCTGGACCGCAGTCTCCATCATTACAGGTGCGAGGGAGCCATGGGACCTGGCTATTTACTGGACTGTCATCTATCCCGCCGCCCTCGCTTTATCTGTGGTCATGGCGGCAATGATGAAAAGCGCTCAATGGTCCGCGGGCGCCATTGTCATGTTTGCTCAGATCCCGGTCATGATGGCGTACTCCGGCGTCTCCTCATTATTGAGTTTAGGGATCCTTTTTACCGTAATTCTTGCTATCCCGGCTGTCATACTGTCATGGCTTGCAGGTCGATTGCGCCAAGCTCACAGCGGGAATTGATTAGCACTATTTTTGATTGTTGATGAATCACGAGCTAATGGGGGCGATACTAAAAAGCTCCCAGTGGTCTGCAGGGGCCATTGTGATGTTCGCTCAGCTCCCAGTCATTATTGTGGCATCTGGATCTTCGGCATTGTTGGGCGTAGGAATTTTGTACGCCGCTATACTCTCAATTCCGGCTGTAATCCTGTCTTGGCTCGCTGGTAAATGGCGTCAAGCTCACAGAGGTAAATGAGTTAAAAATATTTCGATTATCGAATCGAAGAGAGCTCCACGTCAGAAAATTTGGATACGGTTAGTCATACTTGCGAACAGCTGCTTCGGGTCCAAAACAGCCGTTCGCGAACCGGGCTGCCGGCAGTGTCGGTGGCATTACTTGAATTGCCGTGTCAGGGACAAAAGCGGTCACGGTTATTTCGATTCCCATACCGGGTAATCCGAACTTTCCAATTAAAAATCGTCGCAGCCATTATCAAAATTATCTGAGCGAGGCTCTGCACCGTAGCAACTTGGGTCACGTCGATTTCCGATATTCATGCTTAGTAACGGCAATACCCTTCGTCACGCGACACGATCAGACAGTCTTTCTTTCCCGCCAAAGCACTCCGATTGACAGCATCACCGGTACTGGGGCGCGCTAACTCTATTACGCCGTTACGCTTGAAGCGAAGTCCGTCGGCAGTAATAGTGCCACTGAAAACTCCGTGCATATTGGCGTCCAGGCCCCACTGATTCTCGATCGCAAAACCACTGCCGCTTCGTGTAATCTTCATTACGGTGCCTTCACCACCGCGCCAGCGGCCAAGAAACGCGGATGCGGGCAAGACATTGGTCTGCTTTGCGCTGGAAACAAGCTTTTTTTTGAGTGAGGCGGTGCGCGCATTTGTTACCGCGACCCAGCAACGGGCGACAGCCAGAGAAGCCATCGATCCGCCGTCACGCCCATTGGCCAGGCAGTCATGGTCTCGCGATTTCAGCCAGATACGTTGCTCTGCCAAAAGGGCTCGTTGCCCGGATGGTTTCAACTTAGCGCGCAGGTCGCCGTAAAGGTTGCTCATTTCAACATCGGCGACGCGCAGATCTCGAGCGGCGCACTGCTGCATCTCGAAAGTGGAAACGCACTGCTGCGGTAGCGGGCCGAGGAACGCGGGATTGTTCATGAATTCCCCTGCGCTTTGAGCGCATGCAGGCAGTGTGTGCAAGCTTGCTGCAGCGAGGACGATGCTGATGAGGTGGATTTTTTTCATTGAGTCTCCTATTGGATTTCCGGCGGTTAGTGCTAACTCCCACATTGTGCACTACCGTTCAATGATCTTGCCACGCAGGTAGCGTTCCTAACAGTACTCTGAACTGCTACTCTCAAAGCGTCTCATCTGAAACTAGTCCTGTCACTCGACAATTAAGACAAACCTTACCCAGGCGTCTTGGCTAATACACCGCAGCCTACTTCAAGATGTCACGCACCTTTCCACCAAGTTACGCTGTTGGGTCAAATCGGAGGTAACCCAACATTGTCAAGCCAGTTGGAAAGGAAGATGACCGGTTAGAAACTGGATGGAATGGCGTTTTTCCTGGTTCGACGGTGAAAGCATGGATCCCGATGAACTCCTTCCCCATTTGGGACAAGAATCAGCACCCAAGCTCTTCAGCGTTCTTGTTGGCTGAAAACTATTCCCTCGTTCTACGTCCGCTATGGGTCTTGGATTCAACGGGCCGACGCGGCCAGCCGGTGACTGCGCGGCATGTAGCAACTTTGCTGCACAAACCGTGGCATTTTTGCTTCAACGGACGTGAAGGACCAGTTCGCGATCGACGGCTGATGCGTAGTCGTTCGCCGAACAATTTTTTGCGCTGGCGGAAATAGGGTTCTGTCGCATTAGCAAACGTCGGCGGACCGGTCGGGTAAACTGTGGTACCCGAATCCAGGACGAATCGACATGCTCAACTTCAAAAGGTATGCGCTTTCCGATCGATGTGATCTTGGTCTGCATCCGCTGGTATGCCGCCTATCCGCTGAGCTACCGGCACCTCGAGGAGATGATGGAAGAGCGTGGCGTGTCGGTCGACCATTCGACGATAAACCGATGGGCGATCCGCTTCTTGCCGCTCATCGAGAAAATGGCCCGGAAACACAAGCGCCCGGTCGGTGGCAGCTGGCGCATGGACGAGACGTACATCAAGGTCAAGGGCTTCTGGAAATACCTCTACCGCGCCGTCGACAAGCATGGAAAGACCGTCGACTTCCTGCTAACGGCGAAGCGGGACAAGGCTGCGGCGAAGCGCTTCTTCGACAAGGCAGTGGGAGCGAACGGCGATCCAGACAAAGTCGCGATGGACAAGAGCGGCGCCAACAAGGCGGCCATGGATACCATAAACGCCGGCCGCGCCGTGCCGATTCTTGTGCGTCAGGTTAAATACCTCAACAACATTGTCGAGCAGGACCATCGCGCCATCAAGCGGGTGACCAAGCCGATGCTCAACTTCAAATCATTCCGTGCAGCCGGCTCTGTACTTGCCGGCATCGAGCTGATCCACATGATCCGCAAGGGCCAGTTCGTATTTGACGGCGCCGAGGCCATGTCGTTCGCCGACCAATTTTCTACGCTGGCAGGAATAGTCCATTCAGCCTGAGCGGTGCAGGCCGGGTCGGGGGAAATTCCGCTGTTTGATCAACAACGCGACAGAACCGGGTGTACTGCCAATAACAGCAGCCAGGCATTTATATTGATGGATCAGCACGCGTGTGTCGGGCGGTTCTGTCGCATTAGCGACTGCCTGCGGGCAGGTCCAGTAAACTCCTGTGCCCGAATCCAGAACGAATCGACATGGTCAACTTTTAAGGTATGCGTTTTCCGATCGACGTGATTCTGGTCTGCATCCGTTGGTATGCGGCCTACCCGCTGAGTTACCGTCACTTGAAGGAGATGATGCAAGAGCGCGGCGTGTCGGTCGACCACTCATCGATCAACCGGTGGGCGATTCGTTTCCTGCCGCTCATCGAGAAGATGGCCCGGAAACACAAGCGCCTGGTCGGCGGCAGCTGGCGCATGGACGAGACGTACATCAAGGTCAAGGGCGTCTGGAAATACCTCTACCGCGCCGTCGACAAGCAGGGCAAGACGGTCGACTTCCTGCTGGCGGCGAAACGCAACATGGCCGCGGCGAAGCGCTTTTTCGACAAGGCTATGGGAGCGAACGGCGTTCCGGAAAAGATTGCGATGGACAAGAGCGGCGCCAACAAGGCGGCGGTCGATGCCATCAACGCAAGGCGCTCCCTGCCGATCCTGGTGCGCCAAGTCAAATATCTCAACAACATTGTTGAACAGGATCACCGCGCCATCAAGCGGGTGACCAGCCCGATGCTCAACTTCAAATCATTCCACGCCGCCGGTTCCGTTCTTTCCGGCATTGAGCTGGTCCATATGATCCGCAAAGGCCAGTTCGCGATTGACGGCACGGATGCAATGTCGCTCGCCAACCAATTTTCTACGCTGGCAGGAATAGTCCGTTCAGTTTGAGCGGTGGAGGCCGGGTCGGGGGAAATTTGGCTGTTGATCGACAACGCGACAGAACCGCCATGACAGCTGTACGCAAGGGCAGGTGCCGGCCAGAAGCGGTCGTTCAAAAAATTACTTGGTAAGAACTGATGATAATTCTAAAAACAGTAATTTTTAAGAGAATTTGCCTGCTAAAAATTCCGAGGTGACGCGATCGAAGACTTGACCTCGTTTTTCTGACTCCAGGTTACCTGTGGAGAAGACTGCCAGAACACACCGTGCTAACGCCAACTATTCAAAATCTCGCGATTCCGACATTAATTTTGTGGAAAGCACACGAGTACCTGTTGTGCTAGCGACAGCAGCCGCGTGCGCGAGATACCGTCGCGGGCCAGAACTGACATACCTTGGATGGTCCCCATGATCAAGTCGGCCAGCGCCTGGGCATCGCAATCAGCGGCCAATTTTCCTTCCCTAATGTCACGAACGATCCGTTGGCGCAACAGCGCACATATCTCCGCGCGCACGGCAGCCACAGCAGCCTGTACATCGGCAGATGTGGCCGATCCACTGGCTGTTGCGCTGGCCAATAGACAGCCGGGCGGTGTGGATTCGCCCGTAAACGCGATCGCTGCGCCTTCCAGCATCATGGCCGCGCCAGCGCGCGCGCTGGGCTCGGCGTCGAGTGTAGCGGCGATGACAGTAGCGTCGCCCGCATACAACTGCATTGCCTCGAGAAATAATTGTTTTTTGTCGCCAAAGGTAGCGTACAGGCTGGGCGGTGTCACGCTCATGGCCGCAGTAAGCGCGGATATCGAGGTGGACTCGTAGCCATATCGCCAGAACGTTAGCATGGCCTGTTCGAGCGCCTCGGCGCGGTCAAACGAAAGCGGACGTCCGATCTTTTTCTGTGTACCTTTCATAGTGTTCTTTATAAAACACTTTGACGTCGTTGCGCAAGCATGAGAGACTTAAATAACGATCACTATGAAAGTTAATAATGGACCTCACCAGCTAC
>Ga0308158_10003612_pt1 | contig 13476 bp, 6 predicted proteins | sample PhyBR2_FD_201038 | JGI IMG/M metagenome (GOLD analysis project Ga0308158, IMG submission 201038) | Phyllosphere microbial communities from UC Gill Tract Community Farm, Albany, California, United States - DLSLB.R2 | ecosystem: Host-associated > Plants > Phyllosphere > Unclassified | place: USA... | reverse complement strand
AAAAAGCAAAAAGCTCCCGCAAGGGAGCTTTTTCCGTTAACACCTCCCGGAGACGAGGGGGCCATCTGCATGGCCCCCGCGTGGGATTCGAAGGGCTGCCCATACTTGGGCAGCCCTCTCCGAATCGTCCATCTGCTGTGCGCAACGCGCACAGCGCAGCGCGCCGTGGGCGCGCTTCCCATTCACACCTCCGCAGTAAAGCATGCGTCCCCACGCCCCAGCTCGCGCAAAGCGCGGCGACCGTAGCCACCTGCCCAGGCCGGCCCCGTGTCGCAATCCCACCATCTCCGCCAAATGCGATGAAAAAAGCCACCGCAAGGTGGCTTTTTCCTTTGGTGGCGCGCCAGCATTCGTTGCTGGCATGTCTGGACACGGTGAAGCGCGGCGAGATGCATCAAAAATATATTTACAGTAATGGTGTCATAATCTACTGTAGCTATATCCTTTGCTCGCAGAAAGACGTGATGCCCCAAGTTGCACAAGAATTCACGCTTGACGAACTCTGCTCGCTCACAGGGCAGAGCAAGCGCACCATCCGTTATTACATTCAGCTGGGATTGGTGGCACGGCCTGATGGCGAGACGCGTGCTGCCCGCTACGGCCAGAGCCACCTTGAGACATTGCTGACGATCCGGCGCTGGACCGAAGCCGGTCTATCCCTGGAGCGAGTGCGTGATCTCTTGTCGGGAATGGACGTGGCAGTACCGCCTCGGCCACGCCGTTATGGTGAACTCGAGGTGTGGAGCAGGGTGATGCTTGCCGACGGCGTCGAAATCAGTGTCAATCCTGAACGGTCAAATCTGACACCCGAACAAGTCCGCCGGTTTTTTGCAGACGTGACGTCTGTTTTCGATAAGATCCAACAATTGGAACAACAGCAATGAGCCTGACATCCCTCGTCCGCGACAATGGAAACATGCTGTCCAGGCAAGTGCACACCGGGCGCATGCCGCCCGCTCCCGTGCTCCAGTCGCTTCGCGCGGAGGGGACGGTGCACGGCCTGCTGCTGGAGATGCGTGTGGAGCATACCTACGTCAATCCTGGCACTGGCAACATCGAGGCGGTCTACACGTTTCCCTTGCCGGTCGACGCAGTCCTGCTCGGGCTGGAGTTCGAGCTGGGCGGGCGCACCTTGCAGGGAACGGTCGTGGCAAGCGGTGACGCGGAAGAGCAGTATGAGGTGACGCTGGAGAAGGGTGGCAGCGCTGTCATGCTCGAGCGTGCCGCCGATGGCGTCTACACCGCCAGCGTCGGCAACCTTCTGGCGCGGGAACAAGCTGTCGTCCGGATCCACTACGCCCAGCTCTTGTCGTTCTGCTCGGGCCAGGTGCGCATTACCGTCCCCAACGTCATCGCGCCACGCTATGGCGACGCTTTAGCAGCGCGGCTGCGCTTGCACCAGGTACCCGCGCATGACCTCTGCATCGGCCATCCGTTTTCGGTGGCGATGCAACTCCATGGCCCTCTGGCATGCGGCCGGATCAGTTCGCCTTCGCACGCGCTGGCCGTGCGGTATACCGGCGACCATTTCGACGTCGGGCTGGCACAGCCAGGTTCCGCCATGCTCGACCGCGACTTCGTATTGCTGTGCGACGGCCTCGAAGGGAAATCCATTGCCACCGCTGGCCGCGACGGTGACAGTGTGGTGGCCCTCGTCAGCTTCTGTCCAGCGCCCAAGGCCGAACGTCGGCATCGGCCACTCAATCTGAAGATCCTGGTGGACTGCTCGAATTCCATGAACGGTGACAGCATCAAGGGTGGACGCAAGGCATTGCACGAGATCTTGGCGCAATTGAATCCAACGGACCGCTTCAGCTACAGCCGGTTCGGTGCAAAGGTGATCCACCACAGTAATTCCCTGATGGCGGCCAACGCCCGCGCCATCGTCGAAGCTGGCAACTGGATTTCCCAGAGCGTGGCCGACATGGGAAACACCGAAATTCGCCAGGCCCTGCTGTCGACCGTGGCACACGGACAACCGGGTGAGGCCGACATCTTTCTGATCACTGACGGCCATGTGTGGGATACCGATCCCCTGGTCGCAAGTGCAATGAGAGCGGGACAGCGCATCTTCGCCGTCGGGGTCGGGGCAGCGCCTGCGGCGAGCCTGCTGCAGCGATTGGCACAGGGTACTGGCGGGGCCTGTGAGCTGGTGGGCGTTAACGATGACGTCCATGCGGCCGTTCTGAGGATGTTTCAACGAATGCGCCAGGCACCCGCGCGAGACGTTTCCGTGACGTGGAGAGCGGCATGCGAATGGCAATCTGATGTCGGCGCGGTGGTGTTCAGCGGTGACACTGTCCATGCGTTCGCAGGATTCGCTGATGCTGTACCGAGCACTGCGACGATGGCGTGGACAGACAGCGGCGGCAACGTTCAAGAGCAGGTAGTGCCGATCGAAAACCAGCTTGTCGAGGGGACTACCCTCGCACGGATGGCCGCTGCGCTCCGGCTTGGCACCCTGCCAGCCGAACAGAAGCATGCGTTGGCCCTGCAGCATCAGCTGGTCACTGCAACGACCAGTATGCTGGTCATTCACGAACGCGTGGGAGGGGAACGGTCTGCCACGCTTCCTTTGCTGCGGGTCGTGCCGCAGATGCACGCCGCCGGGCACAGCGGCTTTGGTGCCGTCGGGACGGTCAAGGGGCCTGCCGTATGGCGCCGTGAATCGACGTCTGAGCAAATCCACGACATGATGACGCGTAGCAGCGTCGAGGCGTACGACGTTCCTGCCTTCCTGCGCAAGCAGGATCGCGCGGCGCCTTATCTGTACCGCGAACAGTTACGCGCGTTCCTGCGCGTACATGCTGCCGTATTGGGGGGAGGGGAGGGGCCGCTCTCATTTGCCCAAGTCGAAGACGGGCTGCCCGACACCGTGCTGCGGCAATTGCAGGATATCGCGGAACTGGGCCATTCGCCCCAAGAGGTGCTGTACCGGTTCGTCGTCGCCCTGCACGGTTGTCTCTGCCGCAGTTCTTTACCGGTGCGACTATTCGAACGGCTACGCAATGCTGGGCGGCGTTCTGGGCAGATGAGCCCGCTCGATCAGCGGGTTCATGATGTTGCCCGCGAGGCGTGCAACGCAACAGGCCCGACTTTGGTCGACATTCCGGCATTTCTGCGCAAGCAAGCGGATTGATTGACAGAAGATCACCCCGAAAAACCGTCGCGAGCAGCAGTTTCGTGCGAGAAGCACTGTCGTAGAGCGTACGGCGAGCATTGCAGCACGAAACCGCAAAGCGCAGCAGGTTTCTCGAGATGCCCAGGATCTCAAAGACGTCGAATGCAGGATTCGGTCCAGTTCCAGTTTTGCCCATCGCGAGCGATGCTAGATTGTAAGGATATAAGTTGCGGGAGCGATATTTTTTTGCGCCACGAAATGAACAATGGCTTTTCCAAGATTTGACAATGTTGCTTGTTACACGTCTGGGCGGTGCGCACTTGGATGAGCGCGAATCCCGCGGACTGACACGCCTTTTGTACGGGTTGCAGCAGTTTCCAAGAGTTTCAGAAAAATTGAAAGTCACGCTGAGTTGGCGCGACGATTACGACACGCCATGCGGTGTCAACAACGACTTGTACCGAGAAAGTATTTGTTCGGTCCGGTATTCCGAAGACGGCGTATTCCTTATGAAAGGCGACACATTATTGGCATATAACGAAAGCCATTCTTATGTCAGGTCCTTTTACGACGAGTTGAAGGGGCATGAGCGTCAGGTTTTTCTTGAGTCGTGGATGGCTGAGTTCAGCGGCTTATCCGATGCCAGCACGCCGGTGTCGGTAGAAGACCATTCATCGTCCGGCGAGGTCGATGTTCCACCGCTGAGCGAACTTTGGAATTCGGAAATAAGAATCCTAACTGATCCATTAGGCTGTTAAGTTGTCAGGAAGATACGCAGTGTCTCCAGCTGGACGGCGATAGTGCTTCATAAAATGCCTACCCTCTTCCGGAGGGTGCGAGCCATTCCGTCCGGGATGGCCTTCAGGCAGGCTGGTGATGCCTGAATCGCGTCAGGGCCACGGCGCATTTATTCTTTCCCTTGGTGATCGTGCCTGATTAATATAACGTCCTGATCAATCCACAGCACAGGAATGCCGCTGCAATTGCGGCCACGACCTTGAGGCAGTGGAACTATGACCCGCGTTTTTCCCCATGACAGAGCTGATCGAGATCCACCATGACCCTGTCCACGCTGCACATCCGCGACGCCAGCGCTGCCGACGAGGCATTTTTCGCCAGCCTGTACCGGAGCACACGCGACGACTTGCTGGCGCTGCCAGCCGATCCTTCGGTGATCGATGGCCTGATTGCCATGCAGCACCGGTTGCAGGTGGCTGGCTACCGCGACAGCTACCCACAGGCGTTGTATCAGGTGCTGGAACGGGATGGCGTGGCGGTGGGACGCCTGGTCACGGCAGCCGTCGATGGCACCGTACGGGTGGTGGAGATCGCGGTGTTGCCTTCTGCACGCCGCACGGGTGTGGCGGCCGACGCCTTGCGCAGCCTGCAGGCGCAGGCGGCGGGGGCAGGGCACGTGGTGGCGCTGTCGGTGGGCCAGAATAACGTGGCAGCGCGCCGTCTTTACGAGACGCTGGGATTCGCCGTGGACAGCGAAGATACGATGCGCCTCGAGCTGCGCTGGCACGGGCAAATCGGCGTCCAGCCGCCAGACAACAGCAGGGCCGGCACGTAGCGGGTGTGATCAGTGCGCGCCTGCGCTCAGACCACCCACAGGCCAGCACCTGCAAACTGGGCGTCGATCACGCCGTCCTGGTTCAGCCAGGTGGCGATCAGCTCGGCCCGCGTGTGGCTCGTCAGGTAGTTCTCCCAGCTTGCCTGGCCGCCTGCCGCACCCGCGGTCAAGCCCGAGTTGTCGTACAGCGCCTGGACAAAAGCGGCATCGTTGATGCTGTCGTAACGCAGTTTGAATTCGGCGGTGGCGATGAAGTCCTGCACCAGTTGCGCTCCGTCGATATCACGCGCGAGCCACCACTGGAAGCCGCCGAGGTCGCCGGCGCGGTCCAGCACCGTCTGGTACAACAGGCCGAGTTGCTTTACCTTCGCCGGCCCGTCCTGCAGGAAGCCGAGGTCCAGCATGCCGTCGCTGAAGTTGCCCATATCGATACCGCTCAGTTGGTCGAGAGTGCCGCTGGCCTTGTGCGCCACATTCAGGCGGCCATCCTCATCGATGATGAACTTGTAGTCAGCGGTCTTGCCAGCATAGACCCCGATATCGTCGCCGTCGTCGACAATCCAGTCCGTCTCGCGCACGACTGCCCCTGCGCCGATCAGGTAGCCATCCGCCGTGTTCCAGGCACGCTCGTGTTCGGCGCTTTGCGCGATCGCCACCAGCACGTCGGCGCGGCTGATGGCCGGGGCGGTGGCGCTGCCGGTCAGCTGGCCGAGCCAGTAGGTGAGGCCCCCGCCATCGGGCGTGCGGCCAAAGGCGTTGCCATACACCGCTTCGATGAAGCCGGCGTCGGACAAGGCGCTGCCGCTGGCGGCCAGCCATTCGGGCGATGCGAGGATGCGCTCGGCCACGGTGCCGAGCAGGACGCCGTCCTGCGCCCAGTAGGCCAGGCCGCCCAGGTCGGGGGCACGGCCCAGGGCGGCGTGGTACAGCAGCGAGATGGACGACAGCATCGGCTTGTCGGCGTCAAGAAACGCCAGTTCCGTGGCCGAGGCGTTCAATTCAGTTAATGTCAGCCGTTCTGTCTGACCCGGTGCGAACAGCGCCGTCTCATGGCGCGCCGTCAGGGCCTCGTCGGCTTTGAGGTAGAACTCCCACGCGCCTTGTGTGCTGCGCCCGCCCTGGAGCACGTTGTTGCCGGCGCCGCCGGCGAGGCGGTCGTTGCCGATGCCGCCGACCAGGATGTCGTTGCCCGAGCCGCCATCGAGCAAGTCGTCGCCGCCTGCGCTGCCGACGATGTCGTTGCCACCGCCGCCCAGGAGCACGTCGTCGTCGGCGCCCAGCAAGATGTTTTGGATGGCATCGTCGCCCGTCACAAAGTTGCGCCCGGCACCGCCGCGTACCGTGACGGCGCCGACGATGGCGGCGAAGTCGACGTTGTTCAGTTGCAGTGTGCTGCCCGCAGGCAGGCCGGTGGCGTCGATGACCAGGCCGATCGCGGTGGCGTTCTGGCCACCGCCGACCGGCGTGGTCGAACTCCCGTTGATCAGGATGGTCGGCGGCGAGTTCAAGCCCGGTGCTGCGGACAAGACGATGGTCTGGCTCTGCAGCAGCGTGCCCGGCGCCAGGCTGTCGAGGAAGCCGGCGCCGTTGCCGGTCATGCCCGACTGGGCGCTGGAACCGTCTTCGGTCTGGTTCCCGATACGGCGGATCAGGTCAAGCAGGGCTTGCTGGCTGGTGAGCAGGCTCGACGGCCCTTCGGCCCGCATGCCGGTGCCCACTGGCAGGCTGACCATCAGTTCGGTACGTGGACCGGTCCCGGCGCCCAGGCCGAGCGGGATATCGGCCAGGTTGCCGTTCGGGGTGGCCGGATCGTCGCTGCGCGTGCCGGTAATGATGGGCACTGTCAGCGCCTGGCCGGCAAGCCCGGTGACCGGATCGACCGGCAGGATGTCGGTCTGCACCGCCACCCCGTCGATCGTGTCCGAGGCGGGCGGATTGGTCGGCGGAATGACTGGCGGCGTCGTCTGCACCGCGTAGTTTGGCGAGGAAGCATTGCCCGCGCCAGGATTGCCGGCAAGATCGGCCACGTTGGCCAGACTGACCGCAACGACGTTGGATGCGGCGCGGATGTTGGCGTCCGGCGTGAAGGTCGCGCGCCAGGTCATGCCAGCATCGAGTGTGGTGAACGCGCCCAGGGCGCCGTTGGGGGCCGTGACCGCAGACGCGTCGAAGCCGTTGACGATCTCGTTGAAGGCAATCGTCATTTGCGCCGTCTCGCCGGCGCGCAGGTCAACGTCCGAGAGCGTGACAGTCGCCGTTGGCGCCAGCGTGTCGACCGCGTAGTTGCCGCTGGTCGTGCTGCCGGCGCCGCTGTTGCCCACGGCGTTTTCGATGCCCGCATAGTTTAGCGTCAGCACATTGCTGGCCGCGGTGGCGCCCGGGTTCGGGGTCAGGGTCGCGGTCCAGGTGATGCCATCGCTGGAGGTCAGCGCCGATAAGGTTCCGTTGGGTACGGTGACGTTGGCAGCGGTGAAGCCCGTCACCGCCTGGTCGAAGACGAATGTGACGTTGGCGGTGTCGCCAATCCTGAGCGCGGTGTCGTCGATGCCGATGGGCTGGGCCAGCGCAGGCCCCGCGGTGTCGACTGCGTAATTGCCGCTCTGGACGCTGCCTGCGCCGGCGTTGCCTGCCAGATCGATCAGGCCGGTATAGTCCAGCGTCAGCACGTTGCCGGGCGCGCTCGTGCCGGCGGTAGGGGTAAGCGTCGCAGTCCAGGTGACGCCGCCGTCGGCCGACGCGAGTTGTTGTAGAACCCCGTTGGGCACGGTCACGTCGGCCAGGCTGAAGCCGCTCACCGCCTCGGTGAACGTGAAGGTGACGGTGGCGGTGTTCCCGCTAGTCAGTGTTGTATCCGAAATCGTGATGGTCGACGCCAGCGACGGCCGCACGGTGTCGACCTCGTAGTTGCCGCTGCTTGCGGTGCCGGTGCCGGTGTTGCCGGCCAGGTCCGTGAGGCCGGCGTACTGCAGCGTCAGCGTGTTGGTGGCGTCGCTGCTGGCGCTGGCAGGCGCAAGGGTCGCGGTCCACGTGATGCCGCCGTCGCTGCTCGTCAATGCCGACAGGGTGCCGTTGGGGACAGTGACGTCTGCGCCGCTGAACCCGGTCACGGCCTCGTTGAAGGTGAAGGTGACGGTGGCGCTCGAGCCGATCGCGAGCGTGGTGTCGGAGATCGTGATGGCGGACGCGAGGGTTGGGCCTGCCGTGTCGACCGCGTAGTTGGTGCTGGTGGCGGTGCCGGTGCCGGCATTGCCGGCCAGGTCGCTCACGCCGGCATAGTTCAGCGTCAGCGTGTTGGTGGCATCGGTGATGTTGTCGAGCGGGGTCAGAACGGCGGTCCAGATATGGCCGCCGTCGGCCGACATCAGGTTCGACAAGGCGCCGTTGGCGACCGTCACATCGGCTACGGTGAAGTCCTGCACGGCTTCGCCGAAGCGGAACGTGACGGTCGCCGTGTCGCCGGCCTTGAACGCGGTGTCGGTCAGCTCGATGGCGCCCGACAGCGTCGGCGCTGTTTGGTCGACGGTGTAGTTCTGCCCGGCGGTGTAGCCGCCCGCGATGGGCTGGCCACTGCCGCCCTGGATACCGGTGCCGCTGGCGTTGAGGTCCAGGCGCAGCACGCCGTCGCCGGCGATGTTGTTGACGGTGACGCTCCAGTTCGCGCCGCTGCCGGAGACCGCACCGATGCTGGCAGTGACGCCACCGCTCGCCACGAGCGTGAAGTCGCTTGCGTCCACGCCGGTAACGCTGTCCGAGAACGTGACCGCATACACGACGCTGGTGGCGTTGGTCAGTTCGCTGCCCACGCGCACGATGCTGATGACGGCAGGCGCAAGGGCGTCGACCAGGATGCCGGTGGTTACCCCGACGGCGTTGAGCGTGGTGGCCGCCGCATTGCCAGCCGTGTCACGGATCGTGCCACCGTTGAACGACAGCGGCCCATTCATGGCGATACCGTCGGCGTCGGCGTTACCCGCAACGACTGTGTAGCTGAAGATGAGGGAAGTGCCGCCCGAGCCGCTCACGTAAGCGGCCTGCACCGTGCCGCCATTGTCGAGGGTAAGCGGAAGCGACGGCGTGCCGTTGGTGGTGTCGACCGTCACTGCCTCATTGAAGTTGACGGTGAATTCCAGCGGATCGCCGGCGCCATAGGTGGCCGACGCCGGCACCGAGACCGACGTAACGAAAGGGGACGTGTAGTCAAAGGTATAGCTCTGGCCACTCGTATAGCCGGGCGCGGCATTGCCAGCGCTGTTGGCAATGCCGGTGCCCGCGTTCTTCAAATCCAGGCGCAGCGTGCCGTCGCCGCTGATGCTGTTGACGGTGACGGTATAGGTCGTGCCGCTGCCGGCGACGCTGGTGATGGTGCCGGCCGCGGCGCCCGTGCCGGTCAGCTGGAAGTCGCCAACACTGACGCCGGTGACGCTGCTGTCGAAGGTGACCGCGTACTGGACACTGGTGGCATTGCTGACCGCAGTGGCGACGCGGTTGATCGAGGTCACAGCGGGCGCCAGGGTGTCGTAGCTCAGCGCAGGCGTGGCGCCGGCGCCGCCGCTGTTGCCGGCGGTGTCGGTCCAGGCCGCGCCGGCGACGCTGATGCCCGCCGCGCCGCTGTTCGCACTGGCGGTCGGCGTGAAGGTGGCAGTGCGGACCGCGCCGCTGCCCGAAATGGCGCTCAGGGTGCCGCCGCTGACCTGCACGTCGCCAACGCTGCCATCCCAGGTGAAGGTCGCGCCGGGGTCTTCGCTGAAGGTGAACGTGATGGTGGCTGTCTCACCGGCCTTGAGCGCCGGGCTGTTGCTGGTGATCGCCAGCGTGGGCGCGGTACGGTCCAGCGTAATGCCGAGGCCAGCGCTGCGCGCGCTTACCAGGCCGTCGCTGGCCGACGTGACCGTGGAATACACATTGTAATTCCCGTCGGCAAGGCTGGCGACATCGATGCCGTTGACCGTCCAGACGCCATTGCTGACCGTCGCCGTCCCCTTGGCGTCGGTGCCGGCGTCGTAGGTTGCATTGCCGTTGCTGTCGACGAACACGCGCACCGTGCTGCTGCTGTCGCCGGCGGCGCTGGTGCCGCTGAAGCTCAGCGTGCCGGCGCTGGTGATGTTGTCGTTCTGGGAGACGCCGGTGTCGACGGCGGCGTTGCCCGAGAGGTCGGGGGCGCCAGGCGTGGAGGGCGCGACGTTGACGGTGATGGTGCGGGTGGCCGTGGCGGCGCCGTCGCTGACCTGGATGGTGAAGGTGTCGTTGCCGGCGAAGCCGGCATTCGGCTGGTAGGTCAGAGTGCCGCCCGGCGTGATGCTGGCGCCGCCGCTCGCTTGTGTGCTTGGTGTAAAGATCAGCGTCCCGTTCGCGGGGCCGCTGGTCTGGGTCCAGGTCAGCGTCTGGGCGCTGTCGGTATCGCTCACGCGCACCAGGGTGGAGAAATCGGTGGCGACCGCGTTGGTCGTCAGCGCAAGCGGGGTATTCGCGCCCACGAAGGATGGCGCGGTATTTGGAGGCGGCGCGGTGCTGACATTGGCCACGGTGATGCTGTGAAAGTTAAGGTTGGCCGGCTCATTGATCTGCGTATCCGGCCCGGTGGCAGTGATTTTCCAGGTGATGGTGATCGATGCGACCGCGTTGTCCGCAAACGAGGCCCCGCCGTTCAGGATGGAACTGGCCGAAAACACATTGGTATTACCGGGAATATACGATCCACTCAGGACATGGCTGCCGTTGGTCTGGCCTCCAACATCCTTGGTGATGATCGACAACGCGCTGAAGCCCTGGAAATTTTCAAAGAACGAGAACGCCAGGTCCTTGAAGGTCAATGTGCTGACGCCCGCGCTGCCGCCGACCTTGATCGTGATGCTGCCGCTGGTATCGGGCGTTAATTGGTCGGCGGCGTACATGATGGTGCCGTCGACGCCAATGCCGTTGCTGATATCGAACTTGTCGGAGAATCTGACGAAGCCGGTGCCACCCGAATTGGGAGCGCCAGGGTTTGCGCCAAAATCGTAAGTACCGTCGGCCAGGCCGTTTGCGGCCAGGATCCCGGAATAGCTGCGTAGCGATAGCGTCGACAGCGGATTGCCGGCAGCGATTGCACCGCTCGAGCGCTCGAGGGTCCAGTTGCCGCCCAACGCGGTCGCGCCCGTCAGATCCGTGGACGCGGCAACGTCGGCGCCCATGGCGCCCGCCAGTGCATCGACGAATGCGGCGCCGGCCGTGCCCGCGCCCACCGAGCAGCCATACAGCAGGATGTCGCCGTCGGCATGCAAGGCCTGCCGGATCGTCGCGAGGTCATCGGCGTGGCCGGCCAGGTTGTCGCGGCGCAGTTGCAGCGAGCCGAGCGATACAGCGCCTTCGCTGCCGTGCGACACGATATGCAGTGCGTCGATCCCGCTGCGGCCTTTCAGGACATCCGCCATGCCGGCCAGGCCGTCCAGCCCGGGATCGAGTACATGCACCTCGGCGCCGGGTGCCAGACTGGCCAGCAGCAACTGGTAGTCGGCGACGTCGGCCTCGACGAAGACGATGACCGTGGGCGCCAGCGGCGACGCGGCGTCGGACGGGGATGGCAAGAAAGCGTCTGGATGGTTCATGGCGTGGACATGAGAAACATCGAAAGAAGGAGCCGCGGCCCTGACGCCGCTGGCCAGTGCCGGGGCTACGGTCTTGGGGGATACACGCCCACCAGGGCGATGATGCATCGCACGGGCAGATACGGCTGCATATTGTTGTGCGCCTGGCCGCCGCCGGCAGCCGACAGCGCCATCGGGTGCATGGTGACGTCGGGCTTGGGCGCAAACCCCCTGGTGTCCGTCGGGTTGCGGCCCGCCTTCGGCGTTTTGGTCCAGACGGCGCCGGTCGGATCGCTCAACGTTCCCTGATTGTCCAGCGCCTGTGGAACGTGGGTATGCGCTGGCATCTGGGCCGCGAGCAGCGTCACGGCCGCCTCGCCACCTTGCGCGCCCAATGGCCTTGACGTCAGGCCAGGGCCGGCGCCCTGGTGCATCGGCGCGCGCCCGCTCAGGTTGGGCAGGGCGAACGTCGTCTTGCCATCGCCGCCATAGACTGCCCCGATCACGCTGAACAGCACGGAGTTCTGCTGGATGGCCATGAGCTGACCATTGCAGTCGGCCCAGCCGTCAGGCGCGTACGTGCCGCTGAACAGACGTACTTCTCCGATGTAGGGATCCATGGATGTCTCCTTATGGGCGCGGTGGGTAGATACCCTGGATCGCGATGCAGAAACTGATCGTCAGGTAGGGCTGCATATTGTTGTGTGCTTGCGAGCCGCCTGCCGTGCTCACGGCACGCGCGCCCATCGGAACGTCGGGCGCGCTCGCCGCATAGGTATCGACACTTTGAGGCCAGACATTGCCTTGCGGCGGGATCAGCGTCGCTGTCTCCCCCGATGCCTGTACCGCGTGGGTATGTGTGGGCAGCTCGTTGACGGTGAGGGTATGGTTGGCCTCGCCGCCCGCCGCGCCCAGTGGATACGTCGGCGACAGGTGCAATGGGACCCGGCCGCGTAAATCGGGCAAGCCGAATGTGGTGACACCATTGCCGCCGTAGGCGATGCCAAGCAGCGAATAAAGTGCTTGATTCTGTTGGACCGGCAACATCTGGCCCTGACAGGCAAGCCAGCCACGGGGAATCATGCCGAATGAAAATGACCTGATTTCGCCCAGGAAGGGGTCAGCCATGAAGGATTCTCCTGTTGTGTGCTGTAACGATCAGGCCTGGGACGGGAAAATTCCCTGAGTCGCAATGATGAATGTCAGCGCCATGAACGGCATGAGGTTATCGTGGGGCTGGTTACCGCCCGCGGATAGAACGGCGGCGGCGGACATTGCAACGAGAGGGGTGTCGGCGGCCGGTTTCTCGAATACCTGCTTCGCGGCCCACACATTGTTGGTGGGCAGAGGCTGATCTCCTGACGCCGACTGGGCGGCGGGAAGATGGCCATGCGCCGGCATCTGCGACGTCAGCAAGGTCACGTTTTCAGCGCCGCTTTTCTGGCCCAGCATGTAATTGCTTCCACCACCATTTCCCACGCTGACTGGCACCCGGCCGCGCATATCGGGTACCCCGAACGTGGTCATGCCGTCGCCGCCGTAGGTCGTGCCGATCAGGGTGAACAGTGCTTCGTTGTCCGTGATCGGCAACAGCTGGCCATTGCACAATGCCCAACCCTGGGGCGCATAGCCGCCGGCAAACATCCGGATCTCGCCCATATATTGATCGGACATCCTGTCTCCTTGTGTGGAAATGAATTCGCAATACAAGAAATGATATGACGCAGCCTGTCGTGCGGCGGTTCTGCTTTATTTTTGGAAAATTCTACAGGAAGGTCAGCGCATATTGCGCGTTGAATTTTAATTGTTGCGTCTGCGCCAAATTATCTTTGAACAGTACTTTATTAATATTCCGCAAGCCGGATTTTTTTAATTGATGGTATGTCCAAATAATACTTCCGTTGAATGTTCGCTATTTAAAATGCTGACATTGATTGAGATCAAAGTGCGCGGCAATTTGTTATTGAATTGTGCCGTCGGCAATCGGATCTGCCAGTGACACGGCGTTTCCGGGTATCGCGCGTCCCAGGATTGCAGGGCAGTGCGCAGCAGGATCGGCGCGACGCCGTTAAAATGTCGGATGCAGCAATTGCTGGTTCAACAGTTTTAGGGAGTCCTCGCATGACCGTTTCAGCCACTCCCGCAGTGTCCGTCAATAAAATCCGCGTCGGCATCGTCGGCGCCGGTACCTGGGCCGAATATGGCCACATTCCGTCGCT
>Ga0308158_10003611_pt1 | contig 13476 bp, 13 predicted proteins | sample PhyBR2_FD_201038 | JGI IMG/M metagenome (GOLD analysis project Ga0308158, IMG submission 201038) | Phyllosphere microbial communities from UC Gill Tract Community Farm, Albany, California, United States - DLSLB.R2 | ecosystem: Host-associated > Plants > Phyllosphere > Unclassified | place: USA... | reverse complement strand
GCTGGCACGTGCTGGTGCGCCAGGATCTCGAGGACGCCTACGCGCCGGTACGGCAATTACGCTCGCGCGCCCTGTGGAGCGGCGGCGCGCTGGCGCTGCTGTTCTCGCTGGGCGGCTGGCTGCTGGCGCGCCGCATCACGCGCCCGCTTGCGGCGCTGGCCCATTCGGCCGACGGCCTGCGCCGCGGCGACACGCAGGAACTGGTGCCGGCCGGGAGCAGCTACACCGAAGTGCATCAGCTGTCGGGCGCGCTCAATGCGCTGGTGACGGCGCTGGTGCAGCGCCGCGCCGACCTGCAGACCCTGAACGACACGCTGGAACAGCGGGTCGATCGCCGCACCCGCGAACTGGAGCGCGCGCTGGTGGCGGTGCGCGCCAGTGAGGGCCGCATCATCGCCATCGTCGAGGCGGCGCAGGATGCATTCATCGCGGTCGACCTGCGCGGCATGATCGTGGACTGGAACCCTGCCGCCGAGCGCATGTTCGGCTGGACCCGGCACGAGGCCGTGGGCTGGCCGCTGGCGGAAATGATCCTGCCCGAGCGCTACCGCGACAGCATCGGCAAGGCGCTGCAGGCATTCCGCCAGAACGGCCAGTTCATGCTCGCCCGCCGCATGGAGCGCACCGTGATCAACCGCCAGGGCTTCGAGTTCACGGTCGAGAGTACGGTGACGCTGGCTGGCGAGGGCGAGGATGCGTTCTTCTCGATCTTCCTGCACGATATTTCCGAGCGCAAGAAGGTCGAGCGCATGAAGAACGAATTCGTCTCGACCGTCTCGCACGAGCTGCGCACGCCGCTCACGTCGATCCACGCATCGTTGTCGATGCTCGACGGCGGCATGGCCGGCAACCTGCCGCCCGATGCGGCGCGGCTGGTCGCGATTGCCAGCCAGAGCTGCGATCGCCTGATGCGGATGGTGAACGACCTGCTCGACATCCAGAAGATCGAAGCAGGGCATATGGAATACCAGCGCACCGCCCAGTTGCTGGCGCCGCTGATGCATCACGTGGCCGATGCAATGGAAGGCCAGGCGCGCCAGGCGGGCGTGACGCTGCGTCTCGACATGCCACCAGGCGCCGAATTTGTCCAGGCCGAGATCGACCACGACCGCATGGTGCAGGTGCTGACCAATCTGGTATCGAATGCGATCAAGTTCACACCTGGCGGCAAGGACGTCATTCTGGGCCTGGCGCAGCGGCCGGGCTGGGCGCGCCTTACCGTGACCGACGAAGGGCCGGGCATTCCGCCGGCATTCCAGAGCCGGGTGTTCGAACGCTTCGCGCAAGCCGACGCCGCCGACTCGCGCCAGCGCAGCGGCTCGGGCCTTGGCCTCTCCATCAGCAAGGCGATCGTCGAAGAGCATGGCGGCTCGATCGGGTTCGAAACCCGCGCCGGCGCAGGGACGCGGTTCACGGTGGAGTTACCGCTGGCGTGACCGTGGCTTAGCGCAGGTCGTGCAGCGCCATGCCACCAAAACTTTCCCAGGCCCCAAAGGTGCGTTCGAGCTGTGGCAACAGTCGCATCAGCGCGCCCTTGTCCGAATGGAAGCTGGCGTCGGCGGCATCGATCTCCTGGCTGGCGGCCAGCGCATAGGCCTGCGCCTTGTCGTGCGCCGCCGGCACCTGCTGCAGCAGCAGAATCTTCTGGCCACCCAGCGTGAACACGAGCAGGTCGCCGCGCGCGCCGGGTGGACGACGTTCGTAGCGGCGCTGGACACCGGCGCCAATCGGCCCTGCATCGAGCGCCACGCGCACGGTCTTGCCATGCTCGACGCCCCAGTCGAGGAACGGGACGGCCAGGCGGTAGATCTGCGCCGGATCGGTGCGGGGACTCTTGACCGTCAGGATGTCAGCGTGCTTTGCCAGCCCGGTCAGCAGCGCGCTTTTGTCTGCCCACCAGTGGGGCACGACGAAGTCCAGCGTCAGCGGGCCGGCCGCCTGGCGCAGTTTCGCCGCCAGTTCGAGGTAACGCCGGTCGCGCTGCGCCTGCGGCAGCACGTGGGCCGGGACCAGGTAAGGTTCAATATGGTATTGGACACCTTTCAGGCGCGCGCCTTCGGCAGCAGACGCGTTGTAGGCGGCGTAGGCACGCATGCGGGCGACGGCCGCATCCTGGGACGCAGGCAGCACCATCTCGGGGGTGCCTTCCATCGCGCTGACCGCGATGCCGCGGCTGCCGGCCTGACGCACTAAGGCGCCCAGCTGCGCCGCGTCGTCGACACTGCCGTCCCGCAGCGGGACCGTGATGAAGACTGCGCCGATCTTTTGCTGGACTGCCCAGTCCAATAGCGCTGCGCCGCGTTCGCGCCATTCATTTGGGCTCCAGGTCCAGGTCGCGCGCGCTGCCGCAGCCGGAGTCGCGGCCGCGTCGGCGTCACCGGCAGGCTGGAGCGTCAGCGCGGCGAGCGTGAGTTTCGCGGCGCCTTGCGGACAGGCCAGCGACAGCGCGCGCCAGTTGGCACGGTCCAGTTTTTCGGGCAGGACGAAGCGCGCTGTCTGCACGGGTTGGCCGGCGTCCAGGCTGCCCAGATCGAACGTCTGGTCCGGCTTGCCCGGCGCGCCGCTTGAAACTTGCAGCGCAAAGCGGCCTTCGCCGGAATACGCGGCCTGCAGTACGGCGCGTGCGCGTGGCATGAACCACGGGCCGAGCAGCGTGACACTGGCCGGTTTGGCGCCGGCGCGGCAGGTCAGGTACAGCCGGCCGTCCTTGACGTCAGTGCTGATGCGCGCCGTATCGCCATGGGTGCGGGTCTGCATCGCGCCCAGCAGGCTGGCGCCAAACGGCATCGGGGTCTGCGGCCGCGGGGCCGGCTGGTCGCTCACCAGCGTGTGTTCGCTGACGCTGAACGACTTGCCCTTGTCGGCCTCGATCCCGCGCAGCAGGATGGTCTTGCCAGGGCTGGCGTCGGGCGGCAGGAAGTGCAGCGCCTGCACACCCATGACGGCCGTCGGCAGTGGCAGCACGCGGCAGTTCGCCTGCTGCTTGCCGGGTTCTTCGGTCACGATGGCGTGCAGGATGGTGCCGTCGGGCGCGGTGGTCTGCGCGGTGATGGCGCCAGGGGAGACGACCAGCGGACCCGGGCACAGCTGCAGGCTGGCAGCAAACGCGGGTGTGATCGACAGCGAGACAACAAACAGGAGTGGGAGCGAACGGGACATGACTTGATTTTAAGTCAAGAGCCCGAATTAGCGCGTACGGTTCGGCCCCGTCAGGCGCCCTGGACCTGGATCAGGCGCCGCACGCGCGCCAGCAGGGCATTGGGCTCGAACGGCTTGCTGACGAAATCGTTGGCGCCGGCGTCGAGCGCGCGCACCGTATCGCGTTCGGTATTTTTTGCCGTCAGCATCAGGATCGGCACCGCGTTCCAGTCGGGCCGTGCACGCACCAGCGCGACCAGCTCGAAGCCGTCCAGGTAGGGCAGCATCACGTCGAGCAGGATCAGGGCCGGTGCTTCGGCGGCGGCGGCGATGTGCGCGCTCGCGACACGGCCGTCGGCCAGGTGCGTGACACGGTAGCCCTGGCGTTCAAGCATGAAGCGCAGTACCTGGGCGATGTGGTCATCGTCTTCGACAACCAGAACCAGCGGTGATGATGCTTGTTCGTTCGGCATGATGAACCCGTCAGTGAATGTTCGATTATACCGATGTGGATGCCCGGTATGTCACGAAAATTGCCACAAAGTATCAATTACCCGCGACGGCCGGGCGGGCCGCGCAGCGGATCGAGCAAGCCGCGCAAATCGTTGTGATCGAGTTCATACATCAGGGCCAGCAGTTGGCCCAGTTCGCCGCGTGGAAAGCCCTCGCGGGCGAGCCAGCCAAGGTAATGGCCAGGCATATCGGCAATCTTGCGGCCTTTGTATTTACCGTAAGGCATTTCCCGAACCAACAGGAGGGCTAAATGGTCAGCATTCATTGTGCGGCACTTTAGCAAACAACGGCGACGTTGTAGCATTTCGATGACAAGGGAGGCCACCATGAACAATCAATTTGATCTCGACCGTTTTGTGCAGGCGCAGGATCCGGTATATGCCGCGGTGTTGACCGAGCTGCGCGCCGGCCACAAGCGCACGCACTGGATGTGGTTCGTGTTTCCGCAGATCGCCGGCCTGGGCACGAGCGCCATGGCGCAGCGCTATGCCATTGCGTCCGCCGACGAAGCGGCCGCGTATCTGGCGCACCCTGTGCTGGGAAAGCGCCTGCGCGAATGTGCCGGCATCGTCGCCGCGCTCGACGCCGATTCGACCGGCGCCATCTTCAGTCATCCGGACGAGCTGAAATTTCACTCGTCGATGACGCTGTTCGCCGACGTGGCGCCGGATGAAGCCGTGTTCCAAGCCTGCATCGACAAGTACTTCGACGGCCAGGCCGACCCGGCCACGCTGGCCCGGCTTTAAAGGGGTAGCTGCCGGGGCGCTCAGGCCTCGGCCAGCTGCGCCAGCAGGTCGTCCGGGCGGCCGCGCAGGGCCACGTGCAGGATGACCGCCGTGTTCAGGCGCAGCGCCGGGTGGCTCGCGCGGTGGCGCGCAAACCAGAACACCTCGTCGAGGTCTTCGTCGGCGTGCTGCGACACCGTCACGATCTGCTCGGGCGGGATGTCGTCGTAATCGAATGCTTCGAGCGCGGCGTCCTCGACGGCGTCGTGCCAGCTTTCGCATTCCTTGCCCCAAGCCAGCATGCTGCGGCAGCCGGATGCGACGAGCCAGCGCGCCACGTCCCAGCGCCACATTTCGTCGCTGTCGTCGTCGATAACGACGATGGCCATGAACGGCGCCAGGGCGGTCAGGTCGGGCAGGGCGTCGTGTGGGCGTAGTTGCAGGTAATGGGCTTTGGCTTGCATGGTGTCGTTGTCGGGTCGGTGATTCAAAGGCGTCATTATCGCAGGCTCCAGGCCGCAACATGCGGCAGCCTGCAGCTGATGCGGACGCACAATAAAGTCGGGCAGAAAATAATTAAGTTCGACACTAAATGCAAATGTTTGACACAAGAGGCCGGGACGGACATGCTCCCGGGAACTTGTGCTTTCGGCCAGGAGCAGCCGTTTTCCGGTGTTGTAACGCACAAGATCGACCCGTATCTATTGGTGAGAGCACCGATATCGGCAGTGATCTATTTATTCAATTTGGCTCATAAAACATGCGACTTCAAGGAAGAATCATCGAGTGGAATGATGAGCGCGGATTTGGTTTCGTCGTTCAAAACGGGGCAAGCGCGCGGATATTCCTGCACGTATCTGCATTTCGCAAGCGGGCAGATCGCCCACTTTTGGGGAGCTTGATCACCTATGAAATTCGGCGAGATGAGAAAGGTCGACTCCGGGCCGCAAGTGCTGAGCTCGTCGGCACTGAAATATCCAGGAACAGTTCTGCAGGAGCATTTTTATATGCGATAGTTGGCTTGGCGCTTCTGCTTGGGCTTGGGTATGTAGGCCATGTTCGCCTCTCTAACCCGAATAGCACGATTTCTGCAAGCGCATACAAGATCGTTTCTGCCAGGGATGCGCTTAACTCACAACCAGAGTTTCAGTGTAAGCCGGAGAAGAACTCGTGTTCAAAGATGGCATCTTGTGCCGAAGCGCTATTTCACCAAGAACAATGCAATGTTCCTGATATGGACGGTGATCGCGATGGAATTCCGTGCGAGCAGCAGTGGTGCAACTGAGCTTCAAACGGCAACGTTCATATCGATCACTTATCTGCCCGTAAGCCAGTTCTGGGGGCGACATCTTCACATCAAGACAGTTGGTGACTTTTCAGCCCGGTAAGTTGCCAGGCTGAAGCCAACCGCCGAGTTCGGCCAAAAAGGGTCCTCTCCTATGGCACGTCGTGACTTGCTTTTGCTGATGGTCTACGTCGCCATAGCGAATGTAGCGACATAGACGTGATAAGCCAGAGCAAAACATCAATGCTCATTCGGCCGATGAACAGGTCATCGTCACCGATAATCCCCATTAAAAGATGGACGGACCCGGCCGGAGACCTCCCGTACCCATCGACCAGATAAGTGATGGGCCAACCCGCAGCTACCGCCAAGCAGCCCTTCGAGCAGTAATCGCTCGCTTCTTTTACCTGTAAAACCTTGTAAGGAAATGCTGAGGAGAGCAGCGTAATGGCTAAAGCAATGCAGAGATGTTGAGTCACGCGCTTGGTCATAGACATGGCCTAAACTGGTGGCGGAGGCGTGTCCTTATCGTCGATGGACTTGGACCCGCATGGAATCGCCACATTAGCAGGATACTCCGCTCCATAGTTCGCTAAGGGGCGGTAGCGGCCTGTCGTGACAGTCAGTGCTTTTTCAAGCCAGGCAACCTGCTAAGCAGACCTAAGCTGCCGGGTTCGGCCAAGAGCAGCCATACGCAACCACGATTGCTTTAGGCAAAATCTTCCGCGTACCTACAGTGGCGCGTTGCTGTTGAACGGGAAGACAAAGGTAGGCGACGATCCCGGCCGTATCACTGCCTATTAGCTCCACTTTTCATTCCGATCGTTCGACGATACGGGGGGCAACCAACTTATTGGGCTGATCGACCATGTCGTCAATATTGGGATCGAGACAGGAAGATCAGGATTCATCTACTTGCTAACGAACCGGTCAATGCTTGGCTTAGTGAAGATTGACCACACTACCCGTGCCTCCGGTGACCGAATAGCGGAGCTTTCCCGGCCCACTGGAGTGCCGACGCCGTTCGAACTGGTATTCGACCAGTTCGTAGATGACAGTCCACAAGCGGAGCGGCGCATTCATGGATGCCTTGCAGCTTACCGCATTGCGGCAAAAAGAGCGTTTTTCGAGGTGTCTACGAACATTGCGATCAAAGCCATTCTGGCTGCTACCCGGTAAACGCGGATTGCTCGGAATAAGAGTGCGTAACAGCCCCGGAAGTTCCCCTGAAAGCAACAGCTGCATATACTGAGCCGTGTCGACCGTCCGCTATCGGAACGGTGAGATCTGGATCAGTGGTCTCAGTGCCAGGTCTTGTCCGGCCACGCGACTCCCTACCTCGATACACGAGCGGAATTGCTGGGCGCTAATGGCGTAGGAATTCCCGGCGGGAAGCGCGCTGATAAAGGGCCGGTGGATGGCGCAAGACCGGCGGCGTGCATTGCTGAGACGACAGTTGATGTCATATTTCGCTTTGCATTTGCCACAATTGTTTGTACCGAGCCAATTTGCACACCGCAGACCTCACGATTGTCGATTGTCGGTAAGCCCACCGCCACATTCATTGCGGCCATATCCTGCATGCTGTCACACAGATCGCGCAACTCGAGGATGGTACTGCCGACGACGACCGTGGCGCCAACGGCGGGCAATACCTTTCCAGGCAGCGTTGCCAGGTGACGCGCGAGACTGTTCGCAACGCGCGCTTTCAATCTGTCTCCCAATTGCTGGGCCGCTGCAACGCTAGCCAATCGGTGCTTCTCAGCGATGACAAGCTTGGCGCTCGTCGCTCGTTCTCGCGCGATCAAGTTCGCATTCGCATTGCGTAGCGCTACCGCATCGATTGTCATCACAGAGACGCTACGTTGCAGCGCATTGATTTTCGCTGTCAGTGCCGCTTCGCGTGTCGACGCTTCGGCAATTCTAGGATCTTCTTTGCTCTGGACCAGGCTAGATGCAGGACGAAGTCCTGACGGGAGTTGCCGAACAGCCCAGTTACGAAACGAATCGTCTGTTAGCGCGGTGTAGGTCGTCCATCCTAGGAGTAAAACAACCATGCCAAGGGCTGTGAGCAGAGCACGGCCGCGGGAGCGACACTCCTTACTTTCTAGATCCTCTTTGGGTGCGGTGAGCTGAGGTGAAACCATGGCATCCTAATGATGAAGAAAAACTAGTGTTGCAATCCTAATCACATCCATAGGGATTGTCCATGAGAAATCCTTAGCTCTCAGACTTTGTGGCGTTCGGTGCACTGCCCCCTACCTGCGTCCGCTACCGAGGTTACCGTTTATTCCGCCGACCTCTGGGTTCGACCTGTGTAGGTCTGTTCCGAACCGGGTTCTGTCGCATTAGCGAACGTCGGCGGACTGGTCGGGTAAGCTGCGGAACCCAAATCCAGGACGAATCAACATCCTCAACTTTAAAGGTATGCGCTTTCCGATCGGCGTGATCTTGGTCTGCATCCGCTGGTACGCCGCCTATCCGCTGAGCTACCGACACCTCGAGGAGATCATGGAAGAAAGCGGCGTGTCGGTCGACCATTCGACGATTAACTGATGGGCGATCCGCTTCTTGTCGCTGATCGAGAAAATGGCCCGCAAGCACAAGCGTCAAGTTGGCGCATGGACGAGACGTACATTAAGGTCAAGGGCGAATGGAAATACCTGTACCGTGCTGTCGACAGGCATGGTAAAACCGCCAATTTCCTGCTCACGGCCAGGCCCGATATGGCTGCGGCGAAGCACTTCTTCGACAAGGCAATGTGAGGTAACGGCGATCCTGACAAGATCGCGATGGACAAGAGCAGCGCCAACGAGGCGGCGACTGATGCGATCAACGCTGGCCTTGCCGTACCGATCCTGGTGCGCCAAGCCAAATACCTCAGTAACATTGTCGAGCAGGCCCATCGTGCTATCAAGCGGTTGACTAAGCCGATGCTTAATTTCAAATCGTTCCGGTTCGCCGGTTTCGAATCAATGCACACGATCCGCAAGGGCGGTTCGCAATCGACGGCGCCGAGGCCATGTCGTTCGCCAACCGATTTTCAGTGCTGGCAGGAATGGTCCGTCTGGAATGAGCAGGACAGTGTCTCTACGGATAAATTCCTCTGTTGGATCAACAACGCGACAGAACCTGAGCTAATCGGTAGAGACGAGCCTCAGTTGCTGCTGGCATCATAATTCAAAATGGAGTGAGTCTGGCAACACCAGTATGCCAACCATGCAAAGGCCAAGGTTCATATCACCGACTACATAGTCGGCTTCTACGCTGCACGCGAATTAATTTAGTACTGGGTAATCTGTCGTCCGCTGTCTACGAACGGAAATGGCAGCTCACGAACCTATCGTTGTATCCGAAATTACTCGACCACAACAGATTGCCTGTAAATATTATTTCCTCTATACTAACGATTCACCATACAGCGTGCACTGAGCCGCCGGTCGGTCCTCTCAAATCGCGTTGCCGTTGTGTCTGGAGCGTTCCCCATGCCGATTCCATTGCTGTCTTTAATCTTGCTCGCTATGGCCGCGCTGCCGTTGGGAGCATTGTGGACGATGCGCAGGTCGCGTCGTGATGGATGGCTCTACCTATTGGCTTCAGTAGCTATTCTGCTTTTCACCGCATCAGTGCTAGTGTGGGCGCCAGCCGCTTACGATGTGGTTGGCGGCATTGGATTTATGCCCGAGTCGCCCGGCAAAGGATCATTTGATACTCAATCATACAGTGGATTTCTACAGATTTTGTTTGGCGTTCCAGTGGCCGTAGCAGGCTCCCTATACGCGATTTTGCTGGCCCGTCAGAGTGAGCGTCAATCAACCCTGTTTAATGCATATGAGTTAAGGCGAAATTTCCGTGACCGCTTGGATCAGCGCAACGCCATAATCGGTCATTTCGCGCGCGCGCTACGTGACATTAACAACACGTCGTATATTCTGCTGGGCCAGGTCGAGCGCGCTCTAGCACAACTCCCCTCAGAACAAACCGCAGCGGAAAGCGCCGTCGTACGTATCAGATCGGAGGCGGCCAGCATCGACCAAGGCATTGCACTGTTGCGCGCGGCGATCGAAGACTTCCGCGACGCCACCATTGATGTGCGCGATGCCGGAATTTCTTTAGACCTGCAGCCACGCGCGCCCCTTGGTACTATCGGATGGCAATTCTTTGGCTGTCCAGCGCCAGGAAGTGTTTCGAGCCCCCGCGATGGGAGCCAGCCTGTTGAGGATGGCCAGGTGCCCCCGGCGCCGCAGGACTTGGTCAACGCCCTGCTTAATAACGACTACCATGCGGCTGCCGACCGATTCCTGATTCGCGCGCACCAATTAAATTCGGTAAGTATGGTGCGCGTGCGACTGGAGCGATTCGTCCATTCTCTAGTACGCTGGTCGGAATCTGTCGAGTTTCGTCAAAGCTGCCCGCGCGCGCGCGACGTAGTGCTGCAAACGGCTGAACCGAGCGCTGACATCTTTGGACACAACGACTACATTGGCTTTCGCTTCATTGGATCGGCGCTAATGCGGGCTGATAATGCGGTTGACCGCGACGATGGCTGGCGAAACGGTTGCCGAGTGGATTTCGGCGCTGCTGTTTTGCTCGATGCGTTTCTGGCGCTGCCCAAGATAGATCAGGCTAAGCGCGACATACGGCTTTGGGACGAGTGGGTTGTGCTGGGTGACGTGATCGAGCCTGCCCTGCGCGAGCAACTGCTGACATCCGTACCGGATCCGACGCAGCATTTTTCTGCTCAGTTCTGCCACGAGATGCGAGCGATCCAGCATGCGTACACCTACCACAGTTCTGAATTGAGCATTGCAGAACGGCGCCGCTTGGCCGAGCAAGCCCGACTAGAGCATTTTGCACTGGTGCACCACATGCCCCCCTCCTGGATGGAAGGCGCGTTCGATACTCTCGCGCGCGCCATTATGAGTGAAACGCCGCCAGTGCGCGCCAGTCTGGCCGCAAAATTGGCATCGATGGCCGTCGCGATACACATTCAGCGCATTCACGACGCCAGGCCGCAAGCGATAGCAGCAATCGATTTGCTTCTCGAGTCCATGGACGGTGAGGTAGAGCGTGAGTTCCTCAGCCTTGGCGACGACGGCGCAGCCTACTGGCGGCGCTGCGTGCTGGTGCGATGGATCCTTCGCCCAGACCAACGTGGAGCACTGCGCGAGGCTATCGAGCAGCAACTTGTTGTGACTTCAGCCCCTACACAGGTTCTCCAGTTACGCCTGGACCTAGTTGATTGTTGTCTCGCTCTGGGCCAAGAGTCGCAGGCACTCGAGCACTTCGCGCAGGCCCGCGATTTCCTGACGCAATTACCCGATGAAGTTTTTTACGCCAGCAACTGGTTTATTCGAAATCAGACGAACGAAGCGCGCGCTTGGATAAGCCGCGATATTGTGCTGTTCGGCGTGTGGCTGACTGGCTACCTGATGAAGCGACAGGGCGCGTACTGGGTCATTGGACCAATGGACCAATTAAGCGAAGGCGAGATCACAATGCCGCGCGGTCTGCTGCCGCTATTCTGGATCAGTTTTGTACGGGAGGGCCTCCTAACGCTCCCAACCGAAATAGTGCCCCACTTGCGGCCTGACACTGAGTCTTCCTGTGGGGTCAAGATCGATCCACAACAGTGCGGCTGGACATGGGATCCGGGTTTGCTGACAGAAGCGTTGGGGCGGCTAGAGGTCAATGCGGTCTCCGCAGGTGAGAGCATTCCGGAGCATGTAATTAACTCGTTTAATTCTGCCTGACGCTAACTGATAAGGCCGATGCTAGGCTTCAAGTCCTTTTCTACAGCGGCCAACGTGCTCGCCGGCATTCAGCTCATGCACATTATCCGCAAGGACCAGTTCAAGATTGAAGGCATTGCTTGCACATCGTTCGCCGACCAATTTTCTGCGCTGGCAGGAATGGTCTGTCTAGTTAAAGAGGTGCAGTGCCGTTCCGGTGAAATCCCACCGTTTGATCAACAACGCGACAGAATCAAATTTCCCGCATACAGCTTCGCTTTGTAGCAGTCGCAGTTCTTGATGATTTAAAACGCCTGGCACGCCAGCTTGATCGTAGGTGACCGATCGGCCACGCGCCAATGCGCTATCTCTCCCCGCTGAGATGGAGCTAAAATTTTTTGTGCGCGCCCCCGCGACTGTTTTGGGCCGCCAGACGCTCTTCGACATACATTTTCTTAATGCGCCAGTTTTCCTGCTCTAGCTCCTTCATACGCGCCATCAGCGAGGCATCCATGCCGCCAAACTTGGAGCGCCATTTATAGAACGTGACATTACTGATGCCGTCCTCGCGGCACAACTCAGATACAGGGCTGCTGGCTTCGGCCTGATTTAGTGCTGCCGCGAGAATTGGTGTGGGATATGTAGTTGAAGCGCCTTGTTTGTATTGTGTCTCACTTCACTGTTGCAAGCTATGCACCTTGAAGCTCCGGTATGCGATTGCGGCTAACTTTATTGTTAGTAGACAGCCGATCGCGACAGCGCGCTAGCCAGCGCCGTCCAGCAGCGTATACAGCTGCGCGATATCGATCGGCTTGACCAGGTGATGGTCGAACCCGGCCTGCAGGATCTGCTGACGGTCGCTGTCCTGGCCATAGCCGGTGATGGCGATCAGCAGCGCGTGGGCGGTGCCGGGGCGGGCGCGCAGGCGGCGCGCCAGTTCCAGGCCGTCGATGCCGGGCAGGCCGATATCGAGCAGGCATACCTGCGGCGGGTTGGCCAGCGTGGCGGTCAGCGCCTCGAGCGGATCGTGCTCGACCTGCACCTGGTGGCCGTTTGCTTCCAGCAGCATCGCCAGCATGACGGCGGCGTCGACATTGTCGTCGACCACCAGCACGCGCAGCAGCGCCGTGTCCGCGCCCGGCTGCGCATCGTGCATTGGCGCAGTCGCCGCCGGCGCATGGATAAGCGGCAGGCAGACGGAGAACCGGCTGCCCTGGCCCGCGCCTGCGCTGTCGCAGGCGACTTCGCCCCCATGCAGCCCGATCAGGCTTTTCACGAGCGCCAGGCCCAGCCCCAGTCCGCCCGATGAGCGGTCCGAACTGCGTTCGGCCTGCGTGAACAGGTCAAAAGCGCGCGCCGCCAGCTCGGGCGCCATGCCGATGCCGTTGTCGAGGACATCGATGTGCAGCCGGTCGCCGCGCGCGAAGGCGCTCACGGCCAGGCGACCGCCCTCGGGCGTGTACTTGGCGGCGTTGCCCAGCAGGTTGGCCACCACCTGCACCAGGCGCTTGCGGTCGCCCAGCACCTGCGTGCCGGGCGGGGGCAGGTTCAGCGCCAGCGCGTGGCCGCGCGAGTCGATCAGCGGCGTGACCTGTTCCACCGCTTCGTGCAGCACGGCGCCCACGTCCAGCAAGGTCTGGTCGAGCTCCACCAGCCCGCGCGTGACGCGCGAGACGTCGAGCAGGTCGTCGATCAGCGCCGTCATGTGTTTCACCTGGCGCCCGATGATCTGGCTGGTGCGCTTGAGCATCCCATCGTCGAGCTTCGTGCGCTGCAGCAGTTCGGCCGCTGCGCCGATCGGCGCTAGCGGGTTGCGCAGCTCATGCGACAGCATCGCGAGAAATTCGTCCTTGCGACGGTCGGCTTCGCGCAGCTTGTCTTCCCAGGCCTTGCGCTCGCTGATGTCGCTGGCGGCGCCGATCCATTCATAGATATTGCCAGCCGCGTCGAACATCGGCACGGCGCGTGACAGCGTCCAGCCGCAACTGCCGTCGCTGCGCCAGACCCGGTGCTGCAGTTCGAGGACCGCGCCGCCTTCCATTGCCCGTGCGATCCCGGCCTGGACCAGTACATGGTCGTCCGG
>Ga0308158_10003610_pt1 | contig 13480 bp, 14 predicted proteins | sample PhyBR2_FD_201038 | JGI IMG/M metagenome (GOLD analysis project Ga0308158, IMG submission 201038) | Phyllosphere microbial communities from UC Gill Tract Community Farm, Albany, California, United States - DLSLB.R2 | ecosystem: Host-associated > Plants > Phyllosphere > Unclassified | place: USA... | reverse complement strand
CGCGAGCGCCAGGCGCTGCTCGCGCGCGCCAAGAAAAAGCTCGGCAAGCTGAAAAAAACCCCGGCCGTGACCAAATGTGGCACGCCGGTCACGCTGCTGGCCAATATCGAACTGCCCGAAGACTGCGCGTTTGCACTGGAGTCGGGCGCGAGCGGCGTGGGGCTGTTCCGCTCCGAATTCCTGTTCATGGGCCGCGGCCACAAGATTCCATCGGAAGATGAACAGTTCGAGGCCTACCGCAATACGGTCATGTCGATGAAAGGCCGCGTGGTGACCATCCGCACGCTCGATATCGGCGCCGACAAGCCGCTCGACCAGGCTGACCATACGGCGCTCAATCCGGCGCTGGGCCTGCGTGCGATCCGCTACTGCCTGGCCGAGCCCCAGTTGTTCCTGACACAGCTGCGCGCCATTCTGCGCGCTTCGGCTTTTGGCAAGGTGCGCATCCTGATTCCGATGCTGGCGCATGCATTTGAAATCGACCAGTCGCTGGCCATGATCGCCCAGGCCAAGGCCAGCTTGCGCGAAGAGGGCGTCAAGTTTGACGATGACGTTGAAGTGGGCGCCATGATCGAAATCCCGGCCGCCGCGCTGGCGCTGCCGATGTTCGTCAAGCGCATGGACTTCCTGTCGATCGGCACCAATGACCTGATCCAGTACACGCTGGCGATCGACCGCGTCGACTACGAAGTGGCGCATCTGTACAACCCGCTGCATCCGGCAGTGCTGCAGCTGATCTCGATGACGATAGCGGCCGGCCATAAAGCAGGCATCGACGTGGCCGTCTGTGGTGAAATGGCGGGCGATGCCAAGCTCACGCGTCTGCTGCTGGGCATGGGCCTGCGCGAGTTCTCGATGCATCCGGCGCAGCTGCTGGCAGTCAAAAACGAGATCCTCAACAGCGACCTGACGCAAATTGCGCCACAAATGCGCAAAATCATGCGTTCGATGGAGCCAAATGTGATCGCCGAAGCGGTCGGACAGCTGCAGCTCATGTAAACTAGCGCCGGAGGAAGCCTTGCGTCGCGCGCGGCAAGACGCAGGCCTTCCTCCAAAGTTGCAGCGCCTATCATCGCGGCGCCGCATCGATCATGGCCCGTGGGGCCAACCCCTCAGATAAACCGACACACTCATGTCATCGATTGGAATCGTCTCACCGCAAACCATGTACTTTGCGGAACCCCTGCAGCTGCAAAGTGGCGCCTCGCTGCGCGACTATATGCTCGTCTATGAAACCTACGGCACGCTCAACGCCGACAAGTCCAACGCGGTGCTGGTCTGCCACGCCCTGAACGCCTCGCACCATGTGGCCGGCGTGTATGCCGACCAGCCTAAAAGCACCGGCTGGTGGGACAATATGGTCGGTCCCGGCAAGCCGCTCGACACCGACAAGTTCTTTGTCATCGGCGTCAACAATCTCGGTTCCTGCTTCGGCTCGACCGGCCCGATGCACACCAATCCGGCCACCGGCAAACCCTATGGCGCCGCCTTCCCGGTGGTGACGGTGGAAGACTGGGTCAGCGCGCAGGCGCGCCTGGCCGACCAGCTGGGCATCGCACAGTTCGCGGCAGTGATGGGCGGCTCGCTGGGCGGCATGCAGGCGCTCTCGTGGAGCATCATGTTCCCTGAACGCCTGCGCCACTGCGTGGTAATTGCTTCGACTGCCAAGCTGTCGGCGCAGAACATCGCCTTCAACGACGTGGCGCGCCAGGCCATTCTGTCCGACCCCGATTATCGCGGCGGCGACTTTTACGAGTACGGCGTGGTGCCGAAAAACGGCCTGCGCGTGGCGCGCATGGTCGGCCACATTACGTATCTGTCGAACGATGACATGGCTGAAAAATTCGGCCGCAAGCTGCGCGATGCCGCGCAGACCGGCGACTACAAGTTTGGCTTCGGTATCGACTTTGAAATCGAATCGTACCTGCGCTACCAGGGCGACAAGTTCTCCGAGTACTTTGACGCCAACACCTATCTGCTCATTACCAAAGCGCTCGATTATTTCGATCCGGCGCGCGCCCATGGCGGCGACCTGGCCAAGGCCCTGGCCGGCACGCGCGCCAGGTTTTTCCTCGCTTCCTTTTCCACCGACTGGCGCTTTTCGCCCGAGCGCAGCCGCGAGATCGTCGAGGCGCTGGTGTGCAACCGGCGCCAGGTCACCTACGCTGAAATCGATGCGCCGCACGGCCACGATGCTTTCCTGCTGGAGGACGCACGCTACATGAACATGGTGCGCGCCTATTACGGGCAGGTGTGGAACGAGATCGCCGCAGGCATTCCTGCGGTGGCGCAGCAACAGGCAAACCGGGAGGCCGCATGAATTTTGAAGAACTGAGTACGCTGCGTCCGGATCTGGCTTTTATCGCCCACTGGGTGGCCAAGGACGCCCATGTGCTTGACGTTGGCTGTGGCGACGGCGTGATGCTTGAATACCTGCAAAGCGACAAGGCCTGCAGCGGCTACGGCATCGAGATTGCCGATGACAAGGTGCTTGCCAGCACCCGCCGCGGCGTCAATGTGATCCAGCAGGACATGGAAAACGGCCTGTCGATTTTTGGCGACAACAGCTTTGACACGGTGCTGTGCCTGTCGTCGCTGCAGATGATGAAGCAGGTCGAGCCGCTGCTGCGCGATATCGTGCGCGTCGGCACCGAGGCGATTGTTTCGTTTCCCAACTTTGCCTATTGGCCGCACCGGCTGGCGCTGGCCAAGGGCCGCATGCCTGTGTCGAAGTCGCTGCCGTACCAGTGGTACGACACGCCCAACGTGCGCTGCGCCACCATCAGCGACTTTCGCGAGCTGGCAGAGGAGTGCGGGCTTGAGGTGATCGATTGCGTGGCGCTGGCCGAAGGCAGGATCGTGTCGTGGCTGCCCAATCTGCGCGGCGACCTGGCTGTTTTCAGGCTGCGCAAAAAGGCTGCGCATTGACGGAAACGGTTTGCGCGCAGGAGGCGATCGTTTATGGTTTATCATCGTCGGCTTTTCGCCGTCCAACATAGTCCCATGGAGGTCTGACCATGATTCAAACTCGTCCTGTCTTGCAACGTTACGTCGTACTGGCCAGCCTGTGTGCAGCCACCATGCTCTCGCCGCTGTCCGCTACCGCCCAGCAGGCAGTGGTACAGGATGGCATCAAGGTGCGTCCGTTGTCGACATCGCGCATTTTCGCCGGCGGCGTTGATTTCAACGAGCAGTCCAAGCTGCAGTATGCGCAGCTGGTCAACGAAGCCAAGCAAAAAAATGCGCTGGCGCCAGACAGCGATCCGCAGGTCAAGCGCCTGCGCGCCATCGCCCAGCGCATCATTCCGTTTGCCACGCGCTGGAACGAAGCGGCAGCCAACTGGAACTGGCAGATCAACCTGCTTGAGTCGGACCAGGTCAATGCCTTCTGCATGCCGGGCGGGCAGATCGCTTTCTACAGCGGCATCATCACCAAGCTCAATCTGACCGATGATGAGGTGGCAGTTGTCATGGGCCATGAAATTTCGCATGCGCTGCGCGAGCATTCGCAGGCGCAGGCCGGCAAGGGCAACCTCGCTGCCATCGGCTCGAAGCTGGCCGGCGCCGGCCTGTCGGCCTGGCTGGGCGTGGACCCGAACGTCACCAGCACGGTCACCAATATGGCCGCGCAAGGCGCCATGCTGAAGTTCTCGCGCGACGACGAGCGCGAGGCCGACCTGATCGGCATGGACCTGGCAGCGCGCGCCGGTTTCGATCCGCGCGCAGGCGTGGTGCTGTGGCAGAAAATGGCTGCCATCAGTAAAGGAGCGCCGCCTGAATTCCTGTCGACCCACCCGTCGGGCAGCGACCGCATCTCGCAGATGAACAAGCACATGACACAGGTGCTGCCACTGTATGCGCGCACCAAGGGTGTCTCGGTGGGCGACTTGCCGCCGTACCGCAGCAACGCCGTCGCCGCCCGGTAAGGTGATGGCCGCTGCACCTTTGCCGCTGCGCGACGGCGTGGCGGCCAGCTATCTGTGGCTGCCGGAAGGCAACTGGCCGGATATGCTGAGCTTTCTGGTGGAGCGCTACCCGCAGATCGGCGAGGCGCAGTGGCGCGACCGCATGGCGCGCGGCGAGGTAGTGAACGGCGATGGCGAGCAGCTGTCGCCACACAGCCCGTTCCGGCGTGGCATGCGCATTTTCTATTACCGCGAAGTGGAGCACGAAACGCCGATTCCGTTCCAGGAACAGATCCTGTTCGAGGACGCGCACCTGGTGGTGGCCGACAAGCCGCACTTCCTGCCAATGACCCCAGGCGGGCGCTTCGTGCAGGAGACTTTGCTGACGCGGCTGAAGAAAAAACTCGATTGCCCTGAACTGACGCCGATCCACCGGCTGGACCGTGAAACGGCCGGGGTGGTGGTGTTTTCACGCCAGCCATCGAGCCGTGGCGCCTACCAGACGCTGTTCCAGCGGCGCGAAGTGCGCAAGGTCTACGAGGCGCTGGCGCCGCAGCTGCCGGGACGCGATTTTCCGTTCACACACCGCAGCCGCATGGTCGACGGCGACAAGTTTTTCACCATGCGCGAGGAGACTGGCGAGCCCAATTCCGAAACGCTGGTCGAACTGATCGCCTTGCGCGGCGCGCTGGCACTATACCGCCTGCATCCGCATACGGGCCGCAAGCACCAGCTGCGCGTGCATCTGGCTTCGCTCGGTATTCCCATCGTCAATGACGCTTTCTATCCGGTGGCGCTGCCGTGCAAGCAGGACGACATGACGCAGCCGCTGCAGCTGCTGGCGCGCTCGATCGAATTTGCCGATCCGCTGACACGCGAGCTGCGGCGCTTTGACAGCCGCCGCGACCTGACCGGGGCGGGATAAAACCGCCTGAACCCGACACCACCATGGGCGTGTCAACAATGGTGTCGGATTACGGTGCTTCGCACCTAATCCGACCTACGTTCTGACCGTGTAATCAATAATCAGCGGCGCATGGTCCGAAAAGCGCTCGTCCTTGTACACGCTGACGGTATGGGCCTGGGCGGCGATGCCGGGGGTGGCGACGTGGTAGTCGATACGCCAGCCGACGTTCTTGGCGTAGGCCTGGCCACGGTTGCTCCACCAGGTGTACTGCTCTTCGCGCTTGTCCAGGCCACGGTGCACGTCGACAAAGCCCACTTCATCGAACACGCGCGTCAGCCAGGCGCGCTCCTCGGGCAGGAAGCCCGAGTTTTTCTTGTTGCCTTTCCAGTTCTTCAGGTCGATCTCGTTGTGGGCGATATTCCAGTCGCCGCAGATCACCACTTCACGACCCATGGCCTTCAGCGCCAGCAGATGCGGCAAAAACAGCTCCATGAAGCGGAACTTGGCTTCCTGGCGCTCGGGGCCGGACGATCCGGACGGGCAGTACACCGAGATCACCGACAGGTTGCCGAAGTCGCAGCGCACGTAGCGGCCTTCTGCGTCGAATTCCGGGCTCCCAAAGCCGATATGCACGGCGTCCGGCTCGACCTTGCTGTACACGCCGGTGCCCGAATAGCCTTTTTTCTCGGCATAGTGGAAGTGGCCATGGTAGCCGTGCGGATTAAGAAACTCGGGCGTCATGTCCGGCAGTTGTGCTTTCAGTTCCTGCACGCAGATGAAGTCGGCCGTTTGCTTGCCCATCCAGTTGAAAAAGCCTTTTTTGGCGGCGGAGCGGATGCCATTGAGGTTGGCGGAAATAATTTTTGGCATGGTCAGAATGCAGATTGAATGCAGATGGGCGGCAAACACGGCGATTGTCTCGCCGCAGCGCGCAGATTAAAATACAGGCACTTTAAAAATATGAGGCCAATGTGACTAATTTACGCCAGCAGTTTATCGCGTTTTCCGTATCCAAGGGCGTCTTGCGCTTCGGCGAGTTCACCACCAAGGCCGGCCGCCAGTCGCCGTACTTTTTCAATGCAGGCCTGTTCCATGACGGCGCCACCCTGGCCGAGCTGGCGCAGTTCTACGCGCAGACGCTGCTCGATTCGGGCGTCGAGTTCGACATGCTGTTCGGCCCCGCCTACAAGGGCATCACACTGGCGTCGGCTACCGCCGTGGCGCTGGCCGGCAAAGGCCGCAATACCTCGTTTGCCTTCAACCGCAAGGAAGCGAAAGACCATGGCGAAGGCGGCACCATCGTGGGCGCCAAATTGCAGGGCAAGGTCGTGATTATCGACGACGTGATCTCGGCCGGCACTTCCGTGCGCGAGTCGGTCGACATGATCCGCGCCGCTGGTGCCGAGCCTTGCGCCGTGCTGATCGCGCTCGACCGCATGGAGCGCTCCGGCCCGGACGGCCAGCTCTCGCCAAGTTCGGCAGTGCAGGAAGTGAGCAAGCAATACGGCATCCCGGTCATTTCGATCGGTAACCTGGACGACCTGTTCGGCTACCTCAATGGCGATGGCGCCGATCCTGAACTGCTGAAGTACAAGGACGCCGTTTCGGCCTACCGCACGCGCTACGGCATCTGAGCCTGCGCGGGCCATCCTTTGCGCAGGCAGGCCGTCGCGCCAGCCTGCGGATAGCACTGCTGCAGATGCTGCAGCAGTGCACGGCCGATGCCGCGCCGCCTGAATGGCGGTTTTACAAACAGCATGTTGATGATGATCTCGCCTGACTGCCGGCTGATGTCGAGCATGGCCACCTGTTCGCCATCAATCCATGCGCACAGCGCCGTCTCGCCTTGCCAGGCGATGGTCATTACGCCAGCCATGGCTTGAGCGCCGAATGCAGGCCCAGTGCAAACAGGCCGGCAAAAAAACACTTCCTGAACAGATCCTGGCTGATGCGCGCGCGCAGCCACTGGCCGGCCAGCATGCCGCCCAGCGCCGGCAGCAGCGCCCAGGCCGAGGCGCCGGCCGCGCCCATGCTCCATTGCCCCTGCAGCGCCAGGCTGGCGGCTAGCGCGATGGTCGAGGCGGTAAACGCCAGGCCCAGCGCCTGTACCAGCTCGTCGCGCGCCAGTCCCAGTCCCTGCAGATACGGTACGGCCGGAATCACGAACACGCCGGTGGCGGCCGTGACCAGACCCGTAGCCGCACCGATTACCGGTCCCAGCCATGCTTCGTGGCGTGGCGCCACTTGCAGGCGCAGCGCAAACCAGCCGGCCAGCGCATAGGCCATCAGGGCAAGTCCCAGAAGCACCACCGGCCACTGGCCGCCATTGCCGCCATCGAGCGGCAGCAGCATGCCGCCAGCTACCGTGCCCGCCATGCAGGCGGCCAGCAGCGGCCACAGCCGGCGCAGCAGGGCGCGCAGCGCCGGGCCGGCCGCCAGTTGCCAGATATTCGTCACCATCGACGGCACAATCAGCAGGCTGGCTGCCTGCACCGGGGCCATGGCCAGGCTCAGCAAGCCCATGGCTACCGTGGGCAGACCCAGGCCGACTACGCCTTTGACAAAGCCTGCCAGGATAAAACTGGCGCTGATGGCCAGCATGGTTGATGTTTGCACGATCTTGCCAGCAGAATGAACAGGCGGTGATTGTGCGCGCGCGTAGCTGAACTGCAAAGCGCGATAATGCGCAGTCAGGCTCTGTCAAATCCATAGGCTGATATCATGGGATGGAAAGGAGGCGCCATGCGCTTTGATCTGGTCGATTTGCAGCTGTTTATTCATGTGGTGGAAACGGGCAGCCTGACGGCTGGCGCTGAGCGCAGCCATCTGTCGCTGGCCTCAGGCAGTGCGCGCGTGCGCGGCATGGAGCAGGCGCTGGGCATGCCGCTGCTGCTGCGTGGGCGGCGCGGCGTGGAAGCGACGCCGGTGGGCCAGACGCTGCTCCATCATGCGCGCCTGGTAGGGCAGCAGATGGAAAAAATGCGCGGCGAACTCGGCGAATTTGCCCAAGGCCTGAAAGGGCAGTTGCGCCTGTTGTGCAATACGGCGGCGCTCAGCGAGTTCCTGCCCGAAGCACTGGGCGCCTTTCTCGACCGCCATCCGAACATCTCGGTGAACCTGGAAGAGCGCCTCAGCGACGATATCGTCAAGGCGGTCTCGCAAGGGCTGGCCGACATGGGGATCGTGTCGGACTCGGTCGACATGCGCGGCCTGCAGACTTTTTTGTTCCGGCCCGACCGGCTGGTGGTGATTGCCGCTGCCGACGGCGTGCATCACCGCGCGCTCGGTGAGCAGGGTACGGTTGATTTCGCCAGCGTGCTCGATCACGACTTTATCGGCTTGGCCGACGACAGTGCCATGCAGCAGTATCTGGGACTGCATGCGGCGCGCGCCGGGCGCCCGCTCAAGGTGCGCGTGCGCCTGCGCAGCTTTGACGCTGTCTGCCGCATGGTGGCCAGCGGCGTGGGCATCAGCGTGGTGCCGCTGGCCGCCGCGCGCCGCTGCCAGCAGGCGATGGCGCTGCGCTGCATGGAGCTGAGCGACCCCTGGTCGGTGCGCAACCTGACCATCTGCGTACGCCAGTTCAGCGAGCTGCCGCCGTATGCGCGCCAGCTGATCGAGCATCTGAAGGCCTAGCAGCGCCGCTACCTGCTTTCGCCGCCGTTGGTGCGCTAGCGCTCAAACGCGCTTTCTTGATGCATCTATAATCGTTTCCAGATAAAGTCGTCGGCAAGGCATCCCTGATGCAGCCGATGCACCAGCCGGACCCCGCGGCACAGGGGGCAGAACATAAGGAACAACATCATGCGTTTACTGATTGCCCTGATCTTACCGTGGCTGACCTTTTTCACTATCGGCCGTCCGATTGCCGGCATTATCTGCCTGATACTGCAGGTCACCCTGATCGGCTGGCTGCCGGCCACCATCTGGGCCGTGTACGCACTGAGCCAGTTCAAGACCGACCAGAAGATTGCCGACGCTACCCGTCGTTACTGATCATTGATCGATAAAGGAGGTTCACATGCAAAACCAACATCATGGCAAGCGTGCAGTATCCCTGTTGGCGGCCAGTTTGCTGGCTGCCGGATTGATGCACGGTACTGCCGCATTTGCGCAGGCCGACAGCGCGCTGCCGGCAGTTAAAACCAGTGGCAACATCGAGTATCTGAGCGGCGGCATCGGCATCGATGAATCGACCGCGATCAAGAATGTGGCCGGCCAGTGGCCGTTGAGCCTGGTGTTTTCAGTCAAATCGGGTGCCGGCGCTGAATACGCCTCCAATGTCACGCTGGTAGTGCGTGACGCCAAGGGGGCCGTGGTGCTGGAAACGGCCGGCAGCGGACCGTATCTGCTGGTCAAGCTGGAGCCGGGCACGTATGAGCTGCACGCTACGCTATCGGGCAAGGTGCTTGAGCAGCAGGTGCAGGTCAAGGCGCGTACCTCGACGCGCCTCGAACTGGTCTGGCCAGCCGGCACTAACAAGAACTGAGCGGGGCGGCTGCTTTAGCCTACTTGCAGCACGCGGCCTTCGGCCGCGCTTTGCTGCGCCAGCTCGATCAGGGCGATGACCGCCAACGCGTCTTCGGCCGCCACCGGTGCAGGGGCACCGCTGGCGATGGCGTCATGCATGCCCTGGTAGAAGTCCTGGTAGCGCCCCGGCAGCAGCTCAAGCTGTTCGGCATGGCCATCAGGCTCGGTACCGGCATACAACTGGCCGCCAGCCGCATCCATGCCCCAGCCAGGCTGGCCCGGGCGACCGCCTGCCTTCAAGGCGTCTTCCTGCGGATCGAGCCCGAATTTCACAAAACTGCCTTTGTCGCCATGGATGGCGAAACGCGCCGTCGGCGCCTTGACCAGGCAACCGGCCTGCAGCACCACGCGCAAGCGATCGTAGTACAGCACGATATGAACATAGTCGGTGGCTGCGGCGCCATCGCGCTGCAGATCGATATCGGCATACAGTTTTTGCGGCATGCCAAACAGCTGCAGGGCCTGGTCCAGCATATGCGGTCCCAGGTCGTACAGCAGGCCGCCGCCTGGTGCGGCTGACTCGCGCCAGCGCTGGCGGATCTCGGGGCGGAAGCGGTCGAAATGCGATTCAAAACTGGCTACGCGACCCAGCGTGCCTTGCGCCAGCAAGGATTTGATGGTCAAAAAATCACCATCCCAGCGGCGGTTGTGGTAGACGCTCAATACCAGCTTGCGCTCCCTGGCCAGCTCGATCAGGCTTTGCGCTTCGGCGCTGGTAATGGTGAATGGCTTGTCGACCACCACATGCTTGCCTGCTTCCAGCGCGGCTTTTGCCAGGCCAAAATGCGCTTCGTTGGGGGCAGCAATGACCACCAGTTCAATCGAGGCATCGGCAAACAGCTGCGCCGGCTCGGCGTAGACCGTCGCCTGCGGCCAGTCCTTGTGGACCAGATCGGGTTTGCTCGAAGCGACTGCGGCCAGTTCCAGGCCATCGACGGTAGACAATACGGGAGCATGAAAGGTGGCGCCGGCAAAGCCGTAGCCGATCAGACCGGTTTTGATTTTTTTCATGGCATTTCTGTAGGTGGACAATGCCATGATCATACCTGCAAGCGGCCGGCAGCACTGTCAATGAAGACGCTGCCGGCCAGCTTGCATCAGCCGTGCTTATTCAAGCGTCCAGACATACTGCACCTGAACCGGCGAGCTGATCGTCTTGCCTTTGGCGAGCGCCGGCTTGAACGAGCATTTGGCAATGCCGCTGCGCGCCGCCTCGTCGAGCGCCGGATGGCCGCTGCTGCGTGCGATGCTGGAACCTTCAACCTTGCCGGCAGCGGTGACCTGGAACGACAGGATGACCGTACCGGTTTGTTTTGCCTGCAGCGCCTCGGCAGGCCAGACCGGCTTGGCGCAGCTGCTGAAGTCGAGTACAGGACGGCGGTCGGCTTCGCTGCTGGTGTCAGCTGCCACCGCCTGCCCGTAAATACCGAGGCAGGCGCCGGCCAAAGCCAGCAGCGGTACGGCTGCTTTCCAGTTCAATGCTTGTGGTGCAGGGCGCAGCAGTCGTTTGATACGTACCATAAGATTTCCTCCATTGGCCGCCAGGGCCAGGTCGTGGTGGGAGAACTGGAGACGCTCCAGTTCGGAAAGTGCAAGAGCCAGACGCCGCGGTTCGCCCAGTTGTCTTGCTGCGAAATCATCTGCAATATGTTCACGCTCGAGGCGCACGCTGCGTGAAATCCACCAGACGGCAGGATGGAAGAACAGCAGCGACTCGATGGCGTTTTGCAGCAGGTTGATCAGGTAATCGTGGCGGCGGATATGCGCCAGTTCATGCGCCAGCAGCGCGGCCAGCAGATCCGGCGCCATGCCGGTAACAAGCGACGCCGGTACCAGTACCACCGGCCGCCAGATGCCGGCCGCCAGCGGGCTGGCAATGCCGTCGACCACGCGCAGCCGGATGGCGCGGGTGATGCCGGCGTCCAGCGCCATGCCGGACAGGCGCGCCTGCCACTGCGCGTTGCGGCCCGCCGGCGCGCTGGCGCTGCGCTCTATCCACAGCATGCCCAGCGCCATGCGCGCGGCCAGCAGGGCGGCGCATAGGGCCCAGATGCCGACCACGGCGCGCAGCAGGGTGGAGATGTCGGGCAGGCTGTCAGGCGCCAGCAGTGCGGCTGGCAGCAGCCCGCCCGCATACATGCCTGTGGCGTTGACGCCGTCCGTCAAACGCAGGTACAGGCCCAGCGCTGGCCATGCCAGGCAGGCCAGCAGTGCGCCGCAGCCCACCGCATAGCGCGCTTCGGGCCGCGCATTGCGCAGGGCGGCCAGCGCCAGTGCCGTGGCGCCGGCAATCAGCAGGCCTTGCCACAAAAAGTGCAGCAAGGTCCAGCCCAGTGCCTGCACGAAGGCGTTCATTGTTCGTCCTTGAGCATTTTTTCAATCTCCTCGCGCTCGGCGCGCGACACGCCGGTGCGCAGCGCCGCCAGCACCAGCGCCTTGGCCGAGCCGGCAAAGGCTTTTTGCATCAGGTCTTTTAGCAGGTTGGTCTGCAGGCTGTCCTGCGCCTGGGCCGGCGCATAGATATGCGAGCGGGCGCTTTCATCGCGGATCAGCAGGCCCTTGCCATGCATGATCTGCATCAGGCGCAGCACGGTGCCGTAGGTGATGGCCGGCTTGGCTACCGCCATCGCTTCATGCACCTGCTTGGCCGTGGCCGCACCCAGCGGCCACAATGCCTGCAGCAGATCGAGTTCGGCTGCGGTGGGTTTGGGAATGTCGGGAGACCTGGCCATGCTTTTTTCCTTTGCCTGAAATTCAACAAGCTCAGGTTAAACGTTGTAGACAAAAATGTATACTGAAATTTTTAATGAGCAGAAAAGCCTTTGAATGCTCAATGATAGATCCAGACAGATTTGTTTAGAAGACGAAAAAAAAGACGCCGAAGCGTCTTTTCATGGAGCAGGGATGATCAGCCCGCCAGTTTGGCTTTCAGCATTTCGGTCAGCTGGGCCGGATTGGCCTTGCCTTTCGACGCTTTCATGGCCTGGCCGATCAGCGCGTTGATGGCTGCTTCCTTGCCGGCGCGGTACTGCTCGACCGACTTGGCGTTGGCGGCCAGTACTTCGTCGACGATGGCTTCGAGGGCGCCCGAGTCCGAGATCTGTTTCAGGCCCTTGGCGTCGATAATGGTGTCGACCAGGTTCTCGTCGTCGGATTTTGCTTCCCACATGCCGGCAAATACTTCCTTGGCCGCCTTGTTGGAAATGGTGCCGTCGGCAATGCGCTTGAGCAGGGAGGCAAGCTGGGCGGCCGATACGGGCGCGTCAGCCAGGTCCACGCCTTCGCGGTTCAGGGTCGATGCGACGTCGCCCATCAGCCAGTTGGCGGCAGCCTTGGCGTTTTGCTTGCCGGCTTTTTCCACCACGGCGACGAAGTAGGTGGCCATGGCCTTGGACTGGGTCAGCACCAGCGTGTCGTATTCCGGCAGCGCATAGTCGCTGACAAAGCGCGCGCGCATGGCCGCTGGCAGCTCAGGCATCGACGCTTTCACGGTTTCGATCCATTCAGGCGAAATGGCCAGTGGCGGCAGGTCCGGATCAGGGAAGTAGCGGTAATCCTGGGCATCTTCCTTGCTGCGCATCTCGCGCGTTTCCTTGCGGTCCGGGTCATACAGGCGCGTGGCCTGCACGACCTTGCCGCCGTCTTCGATCAGCTCGATCTGGCGGCGCACTTCGACATGCACTGCTTCTTCGATAAAGCGGAACGAGTTCAGGTTCTTGATCTCGCAGCGGGTACCGAATTCCTTCTGGCCCACCGGACGCACCGACACGTTGACGTCGCAGCGGAACGAGCCTTCCTGCATATTGCCGTCGCAAACGCCCAGCCACATGACCAGCGAATGCAGGGCCTTGGCGTAGGCCACCGCTTCGGCGGCGCTGCGAATTTCAGGCTCCGAGACGATTTCCAGCAGCGGCGTGCCGGCGCGGTTCAGGTCGATGCCGCTCATGCCGGCGTAGTCTTCATGCAGCGACTTGCCGGCGTCTTCTTCCAGGTGGGCGCGCGTCAGGTTGACGGTTTTGGTAACGAATTCGCCATCTTTTTCGTAGCCGAAAGTGAGCGAGCCGCCGATCACCACCGGGTCTTCGAACTGGCTGATCTGGTAGCCTTTCGGCAGGTCAGGGTAAAAGTAGTTCTTGCG
>Ga0308158_10003608_pt1 | contig 13484 bp, 10 predicted proteins | sample PhyBR2_FD_201038 | JGI IMG/M metagenome (GOLD analysis project Ga0308158, IMG submission 201038) | Phyllosphere microbial communities from UC Gill Tract Community Farm, Albany, California, United States - DLSLB.R2 | ecosystem: Host-associated > Plants > Phyllosphere > Unclassified | place: USA... | reverse complement strand
CTGCCGCCGGTTCGTCCAGCATCAGCAGCTCCGGCCGCGTCACCATGCAGCGGGCGATTTCCAGCCGCCGCTGCTGGCCGTAAGCCAGATTTCCCGCCGAGCGGTTGGCCATATCCAGCAGGCCGACGCGTTCCAGCCACACCGCCGCCCGCTCCAGCGCATCGGCTTCGGCCCGGCGAAATCCCGGGGTTTTCAACAGTCCGGCGAACACGCCGCTTTTCAGGTGCTGGTGCTGGGCAACCAGCAGGTTTTCTACCACCGTCATTTCACGAAACAGCCGCACATGCTGGAAGGTTCGCACCACCCCCATGCGGGCGATGGCCTGGCCGTTCAGCCCTTCAAGATGCCGATCGCGCAGCCGGATACTGCCGCTGGTCGGGCGATAAAAGCCGGTCAGGCAGTTGAATACCGTGGTTTTCCCGGCGCCGTTAGGGCCGATCAACGAAACGATTTCACCCTGGTGCAAATCCAGCGCGACGTTATTCACCGCCAGCAGACCACCGAAACGCATCGACAGTCCTTCAACCGCCAATAAAGGCTGCGCATTCATGGCCGCTCTCCTTTTACCGCGTGAATATCTGCCGCTTTCAGCTTCAGCTGAGGACGTTTCATTGGCAACAGTCCCTGCGGTCGCCAGATCATCATCAATACCATTAGCGCACCCAACAGCAACATGCTGTATTCATTCAAATCACGCATCATTTCACGTGACACTACCAGCAGAATCGCCGCCAGAATGACCGCAAACTGCGAGCCCATGCCGCCAAGTACCACAATCGCCAGTACGAACGCCGACTCGACGAAGGTGAAGGACTCCGGGCTGACAAACCCCTGGCGTGCCGCAAACAGCGTACCGGCAAAGCCGGCGAAGGCGGCGCTGATGGTGAACGCCGTCAGCTTGATTTTGGTTGGACTGAGGCCAAGCGAACGGCAGGCGATTTCATCCTCGCGCAGCGCTTCCCAGGCACGCCCCAGCGGCATGCGCAGCAGACGGTTGATAACGAACAGCGTCAGTACCACCAGCAGCAACGCCACCAGATACAGGAAGATGATGCGATCGCTCGGATCGTATTGCAGCCCAAAGAAATTGTGGAAGGTGTCCCAGCCGCCATCGCGCGCGCTGCGGCTGAATTCCAGCCCGAACAGCGTGGGTTTGGGGATCTGGCTGATGCCGTTTGGCCCACCGGTAATGTCGGTATTGTTGAGCAGCAAAATACGTACGATCTCGCCGAACCCCAGCGTCACAATCGCCAGATAATCGCCGCGCAGGCGCAATACCGGGAAACCCAGCAGGAAACCGAACGCCGCAGTAACGATACCCGCCAGAGGCAGACTTTCCCAGAATCCAAGGCCGTAATAGTGATTCAGCAGCGCATAGGTGTAAGCGCCAATGGCATAAAAACCGCCGTACCCCAGCACCAGCAGCCCGGACAGCCCCACCACCACGTTCAGACCCAGGCCCAGCATGACGTAGATCAGCGTCAGGGTGGCAATATCCACCGTGCCGCGCGACACGAAAAACGGCCAGGCAACGGCGGCAATGATCAACAGCGCCGCCAACAGCTTCTGCCGTAGCGTGGTACCGTCAAAACTCGGCAGCACCCACGACGGGCCGGACATCTTGCCGAGTCCCTGCTGCATCAATGGCCGCAGCAGTTGGAAGAAAAACACCACCGCGCAGCCAATGCCAATCCACATCCAGCGGACTTCCGCCGCGCCATGCACTACCAGCCGGGTGCCTTCCAGGCTCAGCTGCATGCCCATCAGAAACGACGCCATCACCAGCAGCACCAGCGTGGCGATAACCGCATTAAGCAGGTTGAGCTTCATACTTTCTCAACCTCCGGACGGCCCAGGATGCCGGTCGGCATCACCAACAGCACCACGATCAGCAAGGCGAACGATACGACGTCCTTATATTCGGCGCTCAGGTACGACGAGGTCAGCGCTTCGGCCACCCCGAGCACCAATCCACCGATCATTGCCCCCGGAATGCTGCCAATCCCCCCCAGCACCGCAGCGGTGAAGGCCTTCATGCCCGCCATAAAACCGATATAAGGGTTGATCACGCCATAGAACTGTCCCAGCAATACGCCGGCAACCGCCGCCATCACCGCGCCAATCACGAAGGTCAGCGAAATCACGCGGTCGGTATTGATGCCCAGCAGGCTGGCCATTTTCAGATCTTCGGCACAGGCGCGGCAGGCACGTCCCATGCGCGAATAGCGGATAAACAGCGTCAGCGCCAGCATCGCCAGGAAGGTCACCAGCCAGATGATGATTTGCATGGTGCTGACGGTGGCGGCGAAGCCGTTGCTTTCACCCAATACCCAGCGCCCGGTAACCAGGCTCGGCAGCGCGACGTCACGGGAACCCTGCGTCAGACTGACGTAGTTTTGCAGAAATATTGACATGCCGATGGCGGAGATCAGGGCGATCAGGCGCTTGGAATGGCGCACCGGCTTGTAGGCCACGCGTTCGATGCTCCAGCCGTAGGCGCTGGCAATCACGATCGACGCCAGGAAACCGGCACCGATCAGCAACCAGCTGGCATCGATGCCCATCATCATCAGCGCGGCAATGGCGATAAACGAGACATAACTGCCAATCATGTAGACCTCGCCGTGGGCGAAGTTGATCATGCCGATAATGCCGTAAACCATGGTGTAACCAATGGCGATCAGCGCATAGGTACTGCCCAGCGTGACGCCATTGAACATTTGCTGCAGAAAATAGAGAAACTGCTCTGACATACTCGAACCCTTGGCTGCGCTTTGATAGCAGCCTGGAATAAAATCGCTAAAGACGTTTATGCCCAATGGATTCCACGTTACTGCCAACCACGCCGCAAGGTGAAAAACGCCGGGTATACCCTAAATAATTGGCGCTGCATCAAGGCGGCAAGGCCGTAAATCCCCAGTCGCTTAATCAACCAAACGGCTGGGGCATGGAGGCGGTCAGCCCAGAGGCAGCTGCAAGTATGACGGGTATTTATTTGATTGGCGTTGAGCTACCGTCGGCATGCCATTCGAACACGCCAAACTCAAAGCCTTTCAGATCGCCCTTGTCATCCCAGCTCAGCGGCCCCATCACCGTGTCTACCGGTTTGCCGCTCTTCAGATCCTTGACGATGTCTTCCGGCTCTTGACTGCCGCTGCGCTCCATCCCGGTGGTCAGCGATTGCAGCGCGGCATAGGTGGTCCAGACGAACGGCCCGGTCGGATCCAGCTTTTTGGCTTTCAGAGCATCCACGACGGCTTTGTTGGCCGGTACCTGATCGTAGCGTTTTGGCAGCGTGACCAGCATGCCTTCAGACGCGGCGCCAGCGATGTTGGACAGCGATGAGTTGCCCACACCCTCTGGCCCCATAAAGCGGGTAGTCAGACCGGCCTGCTTGGCCTGGCGCAGGATCTGCCCCATTTCCGGGTAATAGCCGCCGAAGTAGACGAAATCCACGTTCTCTTTTTTCAGGCGTGCGACCAGCGTGGAGAAGTCTTTGTCGCCGGCGGTGATGCCTTCAAACATCACCGGCTTGACGCCGGCCTTTTGCAGGCTGTCACGCACCGAACGCGCCAGGCCTTCACCGTATTGCTGCTTGTCATGCACCACGGCAATGCGCTGCGGTTTGATGGTTTCCATGATGTATTTGGCGGCGGTCGGCCCCTGATCGGAATCCAGACCGGTGGTGCGCATGATCATTTTGTAACCGCGGGTGGTCAGATCGGCATTGGTGGCAGCCGGGGTAATCATGATCACGCCTTCATCTTCATAAATGTCCGACGCAGGTTGGGTCGACGAGGAACACAGATGGCCGATAACGTAGCGGATGCCGTCATTGATCACTTTGTTGGCCACCGCCACCGCCTGTTTGGGGTCGCAGGCGTCGTCATATTCCACCGCCACCAGCTTATCGCCCTTGATGCCACCTTTGGCGTTGATATCGGCAATCGCCTGACGCGCGCCGGTAAACTCCATATCGCCATATTGCGCTACCGGGCCGGACATCGCACCAACGATCGCTACCTTGATATCTTTCGCCATGGCGGCATGGCCGATCGCCATCGCGATACAGCCGGCCAGCAGCGCTTTACCTGTTGTTAATTTCATCCGCGTTATCCCCTTTGTCGTTGTGAACGTGCCGTTGTGTTTGCCCAACCCAATCGCTAATTATCACTAATATCCATAAGTAATAATGATTTAGGTGTTTATCTGGCAATATTTTCTAATAAGACTTTATTTTTCATGCCATTAAACAGGAATTTTATTCTGCAAATCAACTGGCACAACCAGAAACAAGCGGTGTAAACAGCATAAAACTCGGATGAGATCTGCGCCATTTTGCGCCGAAGATAGTGTGTTGTGCTGGTTAACGATCTGTTTACTAATTTTTTACTCGGAAAACGTGTCTGGCAAAAAACATTCTGCGTAGTCTTCGTACAGAAAAAGTTACACAACCAGCCAGGCAAGATCCATTACACTGACAGCATCGATAATTCGTTCGGAAATCTGCATGAAACTGACCATCGAGCGGTTAACCGCACTGTCCGCCCAGGATCTGATCGACCTGGGTAAAATCTGGCCTCAGCAACAGCCGGCACAGTGGCAGGAATGGCTGGAGGGCGACAAGGCGCTGTTCGGCGCACGTTTCAATCAACGGCTGCTGGGCGCCATGAAAGTCACGCTGGAGGGCGAGCGCGCGCATCTGCACGATCTGCTGGTACGCGACGTTACCCGCCGCCGCGGCGTAGGGTTGTATCTGGTACAGGATGCACAGCGTCAATTGCCACAGGTGGCGCATTGGCAGCTGTCCACCACCGGTCTTGCTCCACGTGAGCGTGGTGAAGTCGACAATTTCATGCGCGCCTGCGGTTTTCGCGCGCAGGGTGATAGCTGGTATAAATGAGACGCAGGCTAGCCGCGTTAGCATTGATCGCGCTGGCGCTGGCGGCGTGGTTTGCCGGCCGCCAGCAAGGATTGCAGCCACCGCCCCTGGATCAGCAGGTCTACCTGTGGCAACGGGTCTGGACAGCGCAACATGCGCAGGCGCTGGCGGACAGCAAGCTGCTGTTTTCCACATTGCGCGTGCTCGGCCTGCAGGTACATGCACACGACAGAGTGCGGCCGATCCCGGTCAATAGCGCATTGCTGCGCCAGGATGGACGCCCGCTGTGGCTGGTAGCACGTATCGACGGCCAACTGCCGCAGCCTGACGCGGCGTCGATTCGCCTGGCGGTGCTGCAACAGCTGCAACGCTGGCAAGCCGCCGGGCTGAACGTCACCGGCATTGAGATCGATCATGACGCGGCCACCGCGCGTCTGCCGCAGTATCGCGATTTTATCCAACGTTTGCGCCAGCAGTTGCCGCCGTCGATACAGCTCAGCATTACCGCGCTACCTGCCTGGCTGAATTCACCGACGCTGGCCGCATTGCTGCGCGAGGTCGACAGTTCGGTGCTGCAGGTACACGCCGTGCTGTCTCCCCGGCAGGGGCTGTTCAACGGCGCGCTGGCGCTGCAATGGGCACAGCGCTACGCGCGGGTGTCTACCCAGCCGTTCCGCCTGGCGTTACCGGCCTATGGCATGGGGCTGGTGGGCTTTGATGCACAAGGCCCGCAGGTAGAAAGCGAAGCGTCGTTGCGGGTGGCTGGCGCCATACAGGAACTGACGGTGGCGCCGCAACAGGTGGCCGATGTCCTGCAGCGCCTGGCGGCTCAGCCGGTCGCTCATCTGCGCGGCATCGTCTGGTTTCGCTTGCCGCTGCCCAACGACCGGCGCGCCTGGTCGCTGACAACGCTGCGTGCGGTGATAGAACAACAACCGCTGGTCGCCCACTGGCAGGTAAAAATCCACCCGCAAGCACGGCAAAACGGCTTATATGATCTGATAATACACAATAGCGGTCCGGTGGATGCGCCGCTGCCGGCAGCGGTCGATATCGCCGCCAGCGACTGTCTGGCCGCTGACGCGGTGGGCAATTACCGGTTGGAATCCACCCCGCAACAGCAGCGCTTTATCCGCACCGGCAACGATCTGGTTCGTGCCGGACAATCGCGCCCGTTAGGTTGGCTGCGCTGCCAACAATTGACGCCAGGAGGCACCCTTGTCACACCGTGATATACGTTCAGGCCGGCCACTACCGCTAGCCTTGTTGATCGGCGCCGCATTGACCGCGCCGCTCGGCCACGCCTGCGGGCCAGACTTCCCGAATCGGCTGCTGATCGATCGCAATGGCACGCTGCTCACCATGCCGGAAGGCAATTTCGATTTTGAAGCCAGCCGTTTGGTTCCGTTCGACCCACAATTGCCACGCTGGCATGCGCCGCCGCCAGCGCTACCGCCCAGGCCAATGCCGCTGTCACCGGAAACGGTGATTATCAACAAAATGCGCGCCGCCAAAACGGTGGAAGAGGCGGATACGGTCAATAGCCAGGGGATCACTGGCGCGGCGCGGCAATACACGCTGGGCGCGGTGGCGTTCGCGGCCAATGACCCGCGTGCGGCGGAATATTTCAAGCAGGTACTGGCATTGCCGGCCGACCAGCAGGGCGACTGGGGATTGCGGGCACAGTATTCCCTTGGCCGTGTGTTGATGAACGATCGCGGAACGCCGGAAAACCCGGACAACGATACCCCGTCGCAGCCGACGCGTCATCCCGGCGCCGCCGAGCTCAAACAGGCGCTGGCGGCGTTCCAGCAGGTGATCGAGCGCGTACAGAACGGTAGCGACGATCCTGACCAACTGGCACTCAGCAGCCTGGGGCAACAGGCACGCATTCAACTGTGGCTGGGCGACATTCGCGCCGCGGCGCATCTTTATGCCCAGCAGGCGGCGCAAGGGGATGCCAGTGGCGGGCAGTCGCTGCAATACGTTTCGAGTATGCTGGTCAGTCCGGCGCATTTTGCCCAACTCAAACAGATCGTCGACGATCCGCTGATCCAGCAACTGGTCACTGTCGAACTGTTTGCCCGCAGCGCGAATTTGCAAATGCAAGATACCGACGCCGTCGGCAGCCGTTCCAAACAGATTACCCGGCAAATCCTGACGCTTTTAAATGCGTCGGTCAAAACCGGCTTTAACGGCAGCGATCGGCTGGCGGCGCTGGCCTACCGTTCTGGCAATTATCCCCTCAGCGCCAGTCTGTTGAAACACGCTGGTGATTCGGGCCTGGCCTGGTGGCTGCGCGCCAAAATGGCCTTGCGCGACGGCGACGTGAAAACCGCCACCGATGCTTATGCCAAGGCTGCAGCGGCCTTCCCGTCTGACGAAAACTGGGGCGAACAACGCGGCGCAAACTTTGCCGCAGAAACCATCATCCCGGATTGCCGTATTGCCGGTGAACAGGCGATATTGGCGTTAAACCGCGGTGATTATCTGCAGGCGCTGGCCCTGCTGTATCAAGGCAGGGAGCAATATTGGGCCGACGTGGCCGATGTGGCAGAACGGGTGCTGACGGTCGACGAACTGAAGGATTTTGTCGATAAACAGGTACCGGCGCCAAGCACGCCGCTAAAACCGCAACTGGCCAATGAATATCCCGGTCAGCAGCTAACCCCGGCGGTGCAGTTGCGTGAACTGTTGGCGCGGCGGCTGATGCGTGCCGGTCGCTATCAGGAAGCGCTGGACTACTTTGCCGTGCCCAACTACCGCCAGACGGCGCAGCAGGTTGGCGAGGCGCTCAGCGCCGCGACCAATGGCGACAATGGCAAGCTGACGCGTGCGCAGGGGTATTATCAGGCGGCTACCCTGCTGGGCAGCCAGGGGCTGAACCTGACCGGTTATGAAATGACGCCGGATTACGGCATTTACCAGGCCAACTATTCCTCTCTGGGTGACGCCTTCGATACGCGCGAACTGAAGCACAAAAGCTGGATCAGCGTTGCCGAAGCCACCCGCGCCGCCAAAGCGCTGCCACAGCAGGATAACCGCTTTTTGCATTACCGCTGGCAGGCGGTGGGGCTGGCGCAAAAAGCCGCCGATCTGCTACCGCCAAAAAGTCAGGCTTACGCCGCGGTGTTGTGCAACGCCGCCAGTTGGGTTATCAAGCGTGACGCCAAAACCGGTCACGCGCTCTATCAGCGCTACCTCAAGAACGGCACGCCGTACGCTTGGGCGAGCAAATTCGGCTACGACTGCCCTGCTCCAGATTTTGCAGCGCTGAATAACGCCTCTTGAACGGTGTTGTATTTCAGGCATAAAAAAACCCGGCCAAGCCGGGTTTTTCATATGTGTAGCGGATTACGCTTCAATCGCCATTTTCAGTTTCTTCATGGCGTTCTTTTCAAGCTGGCGCACACGCTCTGCGGAAACGCCGTACTGATCGGCCAGTTCCTGCAAGGTGGATTTGTTGTCATCGTCCAACCAGCGGGCGCGAATGATATGCTGGCTGCGTTCGTCCAGACCTTCCAGCGCATAAGCCAGCTTGTCTGCGGCGTTGCTTTCCCAGTTGTCTTCTTCGATGCCTTCGGCAAAGTCGGAGGTTTTGTCCTGCAAATACAGTACCGGCGCCATTGACTGGCCGTCGCGCGCTTCGTCATCCGGCGTAGGATCAAAGGTCATGTCCTGCGCGGCCATGCGCGATTCCATTTCCCGCACGTCTTTGCTGGTCACCCCCAGCTCGCGTGCCACCAGCTCCACTTCGTCCTGGTTGAACCACCCCAGACGCTGCTTGGTTTTACGCAGGTTAAAGAACAGCTTACGCTGTGCCTTGGTGGTTGCTACCTTGACGATACGCCAGTTGCGCAGCACGTATTCATGAATTTCTGCCTTAATCCAATGCACCGCAAAGGAAACCAGACGCACGCCAACCTCGGGGTTGAAGCGACGAACAGCTTTCATCAGGCCGATATTACCTTCCTGGATCAGATCTGCCTGTGGCAGGCCATAGCCGGAATAATTGCGGGCAATATGAGCGACAAAGCGCAGGTGAGACAGGATTAGCTGCTTAGCGGCTTCCAGATCGCCCTGATAATGCAGCCGTTCAGCCAGCTCCCGCTCTTCCTCTGCCGTCAGCATCGGATAGGCGTTGGCTGCCCGAATATAGGCTTCCAAGCTACCTTGGGGTACTAAGGCTAAAGTTTGCATTTCTTTGGTCATTCAAACCCTCTCTTTAAAACGGATCATGCAGGTGAGTCATTACGGCGGGGAGTTGTTGATTTTACGGCAGTTGCTGTTGCAAAAGCGGTTCCGCACGCCGGACACCTTAACATTTGCTGCAAGTTTTGACCGTGTTCCACCCTAAGAGTTCACTGTTTTTCGATCACAATGTTGCTGACAATACGTGACCAAGGCTCAGGATGATAGGGAATTTGTGCGCTTGGGAAAAGGCGCGATCCAAAGGATCCGCTGGGCGCTTCTCCTGCCACACGACAAAACGCAGCAGGAGAAGAGTATACCAAAAAAATTTTATTGTGGTGTAAATCGGCGTAAATGTTGCACCGTCGCCAGCCAGGCGGCGATCCAGCCGATCATCGCTGCGACGATCAGCAGCAACAGCGCTTCGTCCCAGCCGAGGCCATGCAGCGTGAAGGTAGTACCGAACACCTTCGCCACCCCGGTCACCACCGACTCCAGTTTCCACACCAGCGCGCCGGACAACAGCAGCGAGAACAGCGCACCGAAGAAGCCAAGCATCGCGCCGCCGTTGAGGAACGGCCGCAGGATGAAGCCATCGGTGGCGCCGATCAGCTTCATCACGTTGATGGTATCGCGGCGGCTGAAGATGCTCAGACGCACGCTGTTGCCGATCACCAGGAACACCGCCACTACCATCAGAATGCCGATAATCGCCGCGACCTGCCCAACCAGCCCGGTTAACGCCGCCAGACGGGCGAACCAGCTGTCGTCCATCCGCACTTCGTCGACGCCCTGCACCGCCGCCACCCGGTCACGCAGCGTATTCAGCGTGTCGGAACTCTGGAAGCTCATCTTCGGCGTGATAATCGCCACCGCCGGCAACGGGTTTTCCTCCAGCATATCGAGCGCACCGCCAAAGCCGGACCAGTTGCGGAATTCACCGCGCGCTTCTTCGCGCGACAGGTAATTGACCTTTTCGACGCCCGCCTCGGCCTTGATGACGTCCAGCACCTTGACCGCCGCGTCATCGTCGAGCGACTTGTCGAGATACACCGTCAGCTGCGGTGTCGGATACCACTGCGTGGCAGCGGTACTGACGTTCTTCCAGACGATATAGCACACGCTCGGCAACGTCAGAGAGATGGCTATTACCATCACCGTCAGCAGCGTCGCCAGCGGTTGGCGCAGCATGTCCTTGATGGCGTTCATCCAGGCATAGCGCCATTGTTCACGCCAGCCGCCGCGCAGCGCCTTGCTCTTGGCGGTTTTTGCGTTATTCGCCATGATGCGCTCCTCCTGCCATACGGCCCTGGCTGAGCGTCAGGATGCGGTAATTGCGCCGGGCGATCAGCCCGGTATCGTGCGTTGCCATCAGCACCGTTACCCCAACGCGGTTAAACTCTTCAAACAGGCGTAGAATGCCTTCGGACAGCGCATCGTCCAGGTTGCCGGTTGGCTCATCCGCCAACAGCACCGCAGGTTTGTTCACCACCGCGCGGGCAATGCCGACACGTTGTTGTTCACCGCCGGACAGCTGGATCGGGAAGTTCTTCGCTTTGTCCAACAGCCCGACCTTGTCCAGTGCTGCCGATACGCGACGACGGATATCCTCGGTGCTGGCACCGGAGATGATCAGCGGCATGGCCACGTTGTCATAGACGGTACGATCCAGCAGCAGATGGTGATCCTGGAAAATCATGCCGATCTGACGACGCAGAAACGGCACCTCACTGTTTTTCAACCGGCTGATGTCGTGGCCGCCAAACCAGATATGGCCGGCGCTTGGCCGTTCAATACCACAAATCAGTTTCAGCAGGGTACTTTTACCCGCGCCGGAATGGCCGGTCAGGAATGCCATCTCTGCCGGACGCAGATGAAAATCAACGCCCTGCAGCGCTTGTCGTCCGCCCAGATAAGCTTTACTGACCTGTTCAAAGCGAATCATCCGTATTAATCCTCTCGGGCAAAAAGTGCCTCAATAAAATCGTCGGCCTTGAAAGGCCGCAAATCTTCGATGCCTTCACCGACACCGATATAACGAATCGGAATGCCGAACTGATCGGCAATGGCGAAGATCACCCCGCCCTTGGCGGTACCGTCCAGTTTAGTCAGAGTGATGCCAGTTAAGCCCACGGCTTCATTAAATAATTTCGCCTGGCTGACCGCATTCTGACCGGTGCTGGCGTCCAGCGTCAGCATAACCTCATGGGGGGCATGCTCGTCCAGTTTTTTCATGACTCGGACGATCTTCTTCAGCTCCTCCATCAAGTGGGCCTTATTTTGCAAACGCCCTGCGGTATCGGCGATCAAGACATCCACGCCACGCGCTTTGGCGGCCTGCACCGCGTCAAAAATCACCGAGGCGGAATCGGCGCCGGTATGCTGCGCCACCACCGGGATACGATTGCGTTCGCCCCAGACCTGCAGCTGTTCGACCGCCGCGGCACGGAAGGTGTCGCCCGCCGCCAGCATTACCGACTTGCCTTCTGCCTGGAACTGGCGCGCCAACTTACCGATAGTGGTGGTTTTGCCAACGCCGTTAACGCCAACCATAAGAATGACATACGGCGTTTTGCCACTGACATCCAGCGGTTGATCCACCTTGGCCAGAATTTCAGACATTTCCTCCTTCAGCTTGCCGTAGAGCGCCTCGGCGTCTTTCAATTGCTTGCGGCTGGCATGCAGCGTGAGGGATTCAATGATTTTACGCGTGGTTTCGACGCCAACGTCGGCAATCAGCAGCTGTTCTTCGAGTTCTTCGAACAGATCGTCGTCGATCTTCTTGCCACGGAACAAGCCAATAAAGCCGGAACCGAGGTTCTGTTTGGTTTTGATCAGGCTGCGCTTCAAACGGGCGAAGAAGCCTTCCTTGCTCGGACGTTCCTGTTCCTGGGTTACCGCCGGCGCCGCGAGGTCTTCAGCAGTTTCAGACGCTGGGGCGGCGACGATCGGCGCTAACGCGACGCTGGCTGGCAACGGCTGCGCTTCCGGCTCGGATGGCAACACCGATTCTGGCTCGGGCTGGGGTACGTGCGGCTCCGCTGGTTGAGCGGCCGCCTGGACCGGTTCCGGTGCGGGTTCCTGCACGGGTTCCTGCACAGGTTCCGGCTCTGGCTCTGGCTGTGGCTCTGGCTGTGGCTCTGGCTGTGGTTCCGGCTGTGGTTCCGGCTCTTCTACCGGCGGCTGTTCGACCTCTGGCTCCGGTTCCTTCACCGGCACAATGCGTTCTGGTTCCGGCTCGGCCAGTGGCTCAGGCATTGCGTCTATCTGCGGCTCGGCTTGCGCCAGCGCTTCAGATGACCGTTCTGCCACTACCTGTTCCGTGACGGCAACCACCTCGTCAGCCAACCGTTCAGCCGACGCCGTGCGTTCGACGATGCCCGGCACGTTTTCTGCGATCTGTTCCCCGTTGAGGCTGCCGTCCCATTCTCCCGGGGTATCAACCGAGGCGGCCGGCTCAGATTCCTGCGCAGGGAGCTTGTCATCCAGCGTGGGGGCCACCGGCTCGGCCGGTGTCGCTACCGCCTGCTGTTCAGCCTGTTCGGCTGACGGCTCAGGTTGCTGCTGTTGTTCTTCCTTCTGGCCAAAGCCCAGCCAGGAGAAAAACCCACGTTTCTTATCTTTTGCCATGTTGTGACCTTGCTCCGTACCGATGGCTAATAACGAAAATATTTTAACCGCCGAGTCTACCACTTTCCCTCGCGTAGCAACACGCATCCGGCTTGGGAAATCAGGTAACAACGTTTTCGCTTTTCCCTCGACGTCTCTGCCCGGTAGAATAGCGGCAACTTTTCGTTAACTCGGCAACACATTAAGATTCTTATGGCAAAATTATCGCCGCGAGCGCCGGTTAAAAAACCGCAGACGGCTGCCGCCGGGCAAATCCGCATTATCGGCGGCCAATGGCGTGGACGTAAACTGCCGGTGCCGAACAGCCCCGGCCTGCGCCCGACCACCGATCGCGTGCGCGAAACGCTGTTCAACTGGCTGGCGCCGGTGATTCAGGGCGCGCGCTGTCTGGATTGCTTCGCCGGCAGCGGTGCATTGGGGCTGGAAGCGCTGTCGCGCTACGCCGGCAGCGTCACGCTGCTGGAGTTCGAACGCCCGGTGGCACGGCAACTGGAGCAAAACCTGGCGCTGCTGAAAGGCAACGGCCTGGTGGTGAACACCAACGCGCTGAGCTGGTTGGCCGGCAAGGCCGAACCTTACCAGGTGGTATTCCTCGATCCGCCGTTCCGTAAAGGAATGCTGACACAGACCATCACCTTATTGGAGCAGCAAGGCTGGTTGGCCGATGAGGCGTGGATCTACGTGGAAGCCGAGGCGGAAAGCGCCGCTACCGACGTGCCTGCCAACTGGTCGCTGCACCGTGAAAAAGTCGCCGGTCAGGTGGCCTATCGTCTTTATATTC
>Ga0308158_10003605_pt1 | contig 13488 bp, 13 predicted proteins | sample PhyBR2_FD_201038 | JGI IMG/M metagenome (GOLD analysis project Ga0308158, IMG submission 201038) | Phyllosphere microbial communities from UC Gill Tract Community Farm, Albany, California, United States - DLSLB.R2 | ecosystem: Host-associated > Plants > Phyllosphere > Unclassified | place: USA... | reverse complement strand
GGCCCATCTTGGTGCTAGTAGAGGAACACTGCCCCAAGGCCGAATACCGTTGCCCAGCAGAGGCCGACGGTGCCGAGCACCAGGACGAGCTGCGACCGTCCGCGCCAGCGTGGCGTCTTGGTCGGTGCATAGAATCCGCGCAGCGCGGCGTCGCTGACCCGGCGCTGGAGATCGCCGGCGGGCGATGCGCCGGCGGGGGGGAGTTGAACCGGCGCGCGCTCGGTCCTTGCCGGAGCGACTTCGACCGGCCTGACCCGACGAATGTTAGCCCTTGCTGCCATAGTTATTTCCTTCGCTGTCGCGAAGCCAATAACCGATTTATAGCGCAACAACTCTATCAAAGATGGTTAATGCCGTGGACATCCTATATTTGTTCGCCACTGCAAGTCCAAGTATTTGCTCAGTTCAGCTCTTGGATGGTGAAGGCGTGAACCGTGCCACGTGCCGCCCGATCGCGCGCGGCAACAGGGGCTGCAGTTCCTGGAGATTCGCCACGGTGAATTTGCGTGCGAAGACAAGAAGCGCGACGAGATACACTATGCCGCCTGCCGTGACGCAAAGCAGGAATCGGCCAAGCGGCGGGAAATCATCAAGCACGAACAGGCGCAGCGTCGTGACGGCGATCGCCATGATCGCGCCGCACAGATAGGGCGGCGCGATGTTCGTGATCGCCCGCCACGGCGATACGCCGATCCCCTTCGCCACGAACCGCAGCGAGAGCGGCGTCGTGATGTGCGCGCGCACCGTATGCCCCGCCGCCACCGCGATCGGCCCGAAGCTGATGGTGCATAACGCGACGAGCAGATTGCCGATGAAGCCGATCAACGTCGCCCAGAAGGTGAGGCCGGTACGTCCTGCGGCGGACAGGGCGGGACCTTGGAAATAATTGAGCGTTGCCGGTCCGACGACCAGCGCGAGCGCGATCATGATCAGTCCGCCTTCGTGCCATTTCGGACCGAACACGAGGCGGACGATATCGGGCGCCGTCGCCGCCATCCCGAAGAACACGGGGCAGGTCAGGAGCGCGCACGCGCGCGTGACGCGGAGATAGGCGGGGCCGATCTGTCGGTTGTTCTCGTGCACGCGCGAGAAGGCGGACATCGAGGCCGACTGCAACGGCGTGATGACCAGGCTGACAAGCATGTTCAGCGCGCGCGATCCGACGCGGTATTGGGCGATCGCCGCCGGCCCGAGGAAGCTGCCGATCAGCAGCGCCGTGACCTGGGAGTTGCCGTTGGCCAGCAACTGGCTTCCCAATTGATGCGAACTGAACTGGCCAAACTGCCGGTATTCGGCAAACGAGAAGTGGAACCGGGGGCGAAAGCCCGACGAACGCCACAGCAACAGGCTCGACATGCCGGATGCGAACAACCGGCTGATTACCATCGCCCAGACGCCCCAGCCCCAATAGGCGAGCGTGACACCGATCACGCCGCCGATGACGTTCGAACTCATACTGCGTCGCGCGATGATCTTGTGGCGGAATTCGCGTCGTAGCTTGGCCGTGTGAACGGTCGATGCGCCTTCGATCAGCAGCAGCGCGGACAGCGCCGCGAGCACATAGCCGAACGTCTGGTCCTAATAGACGCCCGCAAGCGGCGCTACGACGAAACACAGGATCGCGGCAATCGCGACGCCGATCACGATATTGGTCCAGAATGCGGTGCTCGACACGTCGCGGTCCCAGTCCGGTCGCTGGATCAGCGCATCCGGGATGCCCGCGCCGACGAGGATCCGGCTGAACTCGATGAAGACCAAGGCGAAGGCCACGATCCCGAACTGCGCGGGCGTCAACAACCGCGCCAGCGCGATGAAGACAACCATCGTCGACACGGTGTTGAAGACATTGGCCGCTACCATCCATACGTTGCTCGCGGTCAGCTTGCGCTTCACATTCGTTCGAGCGGCTTCCTTTCGAACGTATCGATGGGGCTGTTGCATGTATGCGTGGGGTGATCCGGTAGAAAGCACACGTCGAATCGGAAGGGCGTAACTTGTATCGGCGTCAGCGTGTGGCCATAGCGTCCCCGCGCTTGCGAGAAGGATGAGAGTTTGCCCAGCCGGACGCTACGTGTTGCATTGCGGCCTGCCTGGCGAGGGCCCAACCCCTATACGGCGATGTTTGCCGATGCGCTCGCGTCGGAAGGCGTCACGGTCCGCGAACTGTACCAGAATGCGGCGAGTGTCCTCGCTGCCGGTGATGTCCTCATTCTCCATTGGCCCGACGAATTCTTCTATGCGCGGAGCCTGAGCCGCCGGTTTCGCGGCATGCGCAGCCTGACGGCGCTGCTGATCGCGAAATATGTCCAGCGCAAGCGGATCATATGGGTCGGCCATAATCTGGTACCGCACCAGCGCGGTGCGCGTGTGTCGCGGATCCGGCTGCCGGTGTTTCTCCGTGCGGTCGATGGATTGATTTTCCTGTCGCGAGCCTCGCAAAGCCTGTTTTGCGAGACCTATCCGCAATTGGCTGCGGTGCCGGCGATCGTCGTACCGCATGGCCATTACCGATCGCGCGAGCGGTCCCTGCCGTCTGTCCGCGACGTCGCCGGCCCGCGTCCGGTCCGACTCGCCTTCATGGGACAGGTCAAGCGATACAAGGCACCGGATATCGTCGCCCGGCTGGTCGCGAGCCTGTCGCCCGACCGGTGCGAGCTCGTCATCGCGGGGCAGTGCAAGGATCCCGATCTCGGCAGCGAATTGACCACGATCGCCGCGGGGGTGTCGAATGTAGATATCCAGCTTGGGTATCTCGAGGATGCTGCCCTCGAGGCGCTGATCGACGGCGCCGACGCGGTTATCCTGCCCTATCGCGACATCCTGAACAGCGGCTCGGCGCTGATGGCGCTTTCGCGGTTACGACCCGTCATCGCCCCACGCCTCGGCAGCCTCGTCGATCTGCAGAACGAGGTCGGGGAGGCGTGGGTCTGGCTGTACGAAGGCGATCTGACGACAGAGAAGCTTGCGGCGGCGCTCGAATGGGCACGCCAGCCGCGCGATCCGCGGGGCCCGGATCTGTCGCGACAGGAATGGGCGCTGATCGGCAGCCGAATCACGGCGTATCTGCGCCAGATTGTCGCGCGCTAGACCGTCATCGCCGCCAGAGGTCGAACGGAAACGCGGCGATCAACGCATCGGCGTCAAAACTGATCGCGGGGTGGGGGCCTTCGCCGAGTGCTTCCTCGACCGAGCGGACCGGGTCAAGCGACGCACGGCCCGTGCCTTGCGCGTAATCGTCATACTTGAACGTCGACTCGGTTTCGGACAGGCGCAGATAGCGCGCCGGAACACCGAACGCCTCGGCGAGGATGAGGCCGTGCAGGGAGCTCGCGATCACGAACTTCGCCGACAGGATTTCCTCGATGCACCGGTTCCACCCCCAGAGCGGCGAGACCAATCGCGTCTGATCGGTGACGAGCGGCAGATCGTGGAGATTGGGGACGATGACATAGTCGCGGTTCGGCGTCGGTACGAACCGGTCCTTGAACAGGCGCGGCACGAGCAGGGCGGGATCGCCAAACACATCGGGAACGGACATTCCCATGTCGCGCAGCCGCGCGGCGGTCTTCGGTCCGCGGACCGCGCGTATGTCGAGGTGCCGGGCAGGGATGTCGCCGCTCGCAACCTTGCCATTGATGCCGCTGCCTCAGATCACGTCGCCATCATTGGCAAAATGCAGGATGGAGCCGATGCCGAGAAGTCGCCGCGTGGGCTTGACCTCGTCATCGAGCGTCATGCCGACGCTGCTGACAACGATCTTCGACAGGTGGTCGCCGGAATTCCGGCGGCCCCCTCGAAAAAAAGCTCGGGTATTTCGACGTATCATTCGCGCACTTGTGGTTGCGATTCTCTTGCGGCCTCTATGCAGCCTGTCCCACGCGTCGCAACCCCATGCCGCCAATCGCCTCGCGCGAACCGCTGTCTTGGGATATGAATTGCTGACGGGGCAGCATCCGCGTTAAGGATGTTTCATAACGGGAGGGTGTCATGTCTACGATTGCAACCGGCGCTCTGGCCGGATGGAAGCGCTGCGAGGGAATGAGCGGCATCGTGCTGACGATGCAGATCGTCGAGTCGGTGGAGGCGTATCAGGAACAGCGCGTGGCAAAGGTCCAGGTCGCGTTGAACGATCGCCAGCTGCGCTCTCTTGCCCGTGACCTGACGCGTGCGGCATCCGAGCGCGGCATCGAGCTTCAGGCCCGGCGACCGTGGTGGCGCGTCTGGGGATGACGCCGCGTCGGTGAGAGGGGTCAGCCGTCGTAGAATCCGGCCGGCACGGGGCCATGAAACGCATTGACGCACCGGCGTACCAGCGCCTCGGGGACCTGTCGGTTGACGTACCCCAGCGAGCCCGCCTGTGAGAGCAGCTTCGCGGGGACACCGCCCACCACGCTCGTCGGCGGCACGTCCTTGGTCACCACGGCGTTGGAACCGATCGACGTGTCGTCGCCGATCGTCAGGCGTCCGACCACTTTCGATCCAGCGCCCATGAATACGCGGGCGCCCAATGTCGGGCTGCCGCGCATCGGGCCGCGATTGGCCTGGCCGAGCATCGATCCGTGCGTGATGTTCGCGTTGTAGCCGACAATGGCATCGCCGTTGAAATAGATGCCGCCGAACCGATTGATGAAAAGCCCCGGTGCGATGAGCGTGTATTCGGGAATTGCGATCCCGAACTTGTAGCGTGCCCGCAGCAGCATCCACTTGAGCAGAAAATACAGCCCGCCGGCCTTGGCGGGCTTGAGCGCGAGATACCCCGTCAGGCGCATCAGCACCGTGTATTTGTATCCGGGCGTAAAGAGGTAATGCTTCAGGAAATTCTTCGCATCGACGGATCCGGAATACCGGTAAAGGTCGGCTGCAAGGACGGCACGTAACGCACTGAAGCGGCGTATGCAGCCCCTGCGATGCGGTTTTCCGAGCTGTTCAAGATCAGCTTCGTCGACATGTGTCACGATCAGGTATCCTGTTGCGGTGCAACGCGACCTACGGCGTTGATCCGGGCGTGGTCAAGACCGTAGCGCTGGCGGTCGTCGGCGTGATCGGCTAGGTATGCCATCCATGGACTCCCTTGTCGCGAATGGGCGCGCTCTACCCTATTACGCATCCATTCCAGCGACGTTGCTGGCGCTTGCGATGCTGTTCGTGGCATTGCGGAGCAGCCAAGGGCGCGCCACCCGCTTTGTAATATTCGCGATCTGGCTGCGGTTCATCCTGTCCGCCTTTCATCCGATCACGTTCAGTTCTTCCCCCATCGGGCTGTCGTACAATGCGCTCGGATCAATCTTCATCTGCGGTCTCGGGGCGTGGGTTTTGAAACCGCGCGGCATGTTCGATGTCGGTCTCGTGCCTTTTTATCCGATCCTGCTGGCGGTAATTCTAAGCGGCTTTGCTAATCACAGCGTTTCACCAATGGTCGATATGACGGTGAAGTACTTGTATCTGGCAATTATCACGCTGGCGGTATCCGAATCGCTACAAGATGATGGCTGGGACGAGCCCCTACGGAAAGTGTTTCTGCCTTTTCTAATACTCGTTGGCTTTCAGGCGCTATCGGTGTTGCTAGGTACGGTGAAGGCAGCCGAATCCGACGGATCGGCCAGCTACATTGGCGGTTTCTACCATGAGGCGGGGTTCTCGGTTGCGCTTGCTGGCGGGTTGCTCGTTGTGTGTTTGCGACGACGGCAGGTCGCTCTCTACAAGGTGGCTTGGGTTCTGGTGTTTTGTGTTGCCATTATGCTCGCAAATTACCGGACTGCGATATTGGCAATGGCGCCTCTGATCGGCGCAACCGCGCTAATTGGCGCCGCTAGATCTGTGATCCGTGAACAGCGTGTAATTGTCGTCGGCATGATGGCGGCAATCGTCTTGGCGGTCGGTGTGGGCGGAGCTATCGCTGGAAGAGAAAGATTTGCCGATTTAGGTGCTGTCGCTGCACAAGGTACGGAGCTTATAAAACGCCCGGATCAGTTCAACCTAGACGAACGCCATTTGTTATCGGGGCGGTTTGTCATCTGGAGCGGTTATCTTTACGGATATAGTGATTCAACGCCCCTGCAACATATTGTCGGCCTTGGTCCAAACGCGTGGATAGGCAAGTTTAAAGTTTACGCGCATAATACACTGGTATCCGCAATATACGAATTGGGAATATTTGGTTTAATAAGCACCGTGTTCCTATGGATATGGATGCTCGTATTGGCGATTAAATCGCCGAAAGGCGTTCGAGGCATTCTTGTGTCCGCGCATATAAGTTTCATAATTTTGAACATGGCTACGATGCCGCTCTGGATGATCGAAGGCATGATTTATTACGGTATATTGTGCGGAGCTACGATCGCGGCCTTCAAAGCGGGAAGGCCGCAATCGCGGAAAATCTTAAAGCAGCCTGCTGTATAACTCGACCACCTTCGTCGCATGATTCGCGGCGGATAGAGCGTGAGTGATCTCGAGTTTCTTGTCTTCTTTCAGGAGCACACTTGCAGGGTGGTCTAATACGTCGAGTGCGACGGCGGCGAATGCGGGGTAATCCGCCGCCTTGTCGACCAGGCGGCCGCCCGCCCATCGCCGACCAATTTCACCATGTCCGGCGTCGTCGGTGGCTACGTAAGGCGTTCCAAGTAAAAGGCTCTCGATCGGCGTCCTTCCCAGAGGTTCGTTGATAGCCGGCGCGAGCATCAGATCAAGGGCAGCAATGTTGCTCTCTACGGGCAGGCGAAAGCCTGGAAGATGCAGGTGGTCAGCAATGCCGATTTGCCTTGCGTAGTCCTTGATTGCGCTCACAGCGACATCACCCTTTCGCCCGAACATGACAAATGATGCTAAGGGGTGGCGTTCGAGTATGACCTTGCAAACATCGAGAAAGAAGAAGGGGCGCTTTCGCTCCCAGAAATTTGCGACAAAGCCTATGATCGGACCCTCGGCAGCCAAGTCGAGCTCATTGACCAACTTTTGTCGCTCTTCTGAACGATTTGGGATGCCGCCCAATGCAAAGGGGTTGTCAATTGTTTCGACCTTTCCCGCGGGTAAAAACGCCATGAGCTTCTTCACCGACTCGGATATAGCAATCGACTTGTCCGCGAGGTTCATGATGAGCCGGTTCGCCAAGATCGGGCGATTGAATGCCCGATTGTGATATACCAGCGGCGCTCCCACTAATTTTGCAGCCGGGCCCCAGGATTGCAGTGCGCCCATGCCATGGCAATGCACGATTATTCCGGGCCCTTCCTGTCGAAGCATGTGCGCCCGGAATGGCAATCGCAGCAAATCATACGCGAGGTTATGGCGAGCGGCAGGCGTCTCGGACAATTCGCGCACAGTCAAATCATAGCGCGCTGCCTCATGGGCAATCTGAGTGTCTTTGTTCGCGTATGCAAATACCTCGATGCCCAGATCCTGCAACGCTCGACACAGCGTAAAGGAGGAGATGTGGCTGCCACCGATCTCGGTGCCCGTGTATGGTACGATTACACGCTTTGGCTGCACGCTATGCTCCTATGATTAACGAAAGTTTCACTAGGTATCGATACAGTCTGTATCATTTTCGCACGTAACCCGATCAATGCCGCGCGACGTCGCGCGTTAATCGGGGAACTCGCGCGATGGCTACCACTTATATCTCACCCACGGGGATGGGCAATAAAAGCGGTTCCGACTGGGCTAACGCAGCATCCATTACAAGCTTGAACGCCATGATCGCCAAGGCCGGGCCCGGGGGCGAAGTCCTCCTTCTTGCTGATGCGGGCAGCTATAAGGTGTCGTCCCCGATCAATATCTACGGCGGCGGCGCGCCGGGCGCAGCCGTCACGATCAAGGGCGTCGACCATAGCGGCAACGCGATGGAGGCAACGATCGAAGGCACGCGGCCCTCCGTCTATGCCGCGAGCAACGCAGCCGGTAACGAACTGTTCAAGTTACAGGCCGGTGCCGGGAATCTCAGCTTCGAGAACCTTCAGGTCAACAACACCGGGACCGTCTTCCGTGCCGCCGGCGACGTGTCGAACATCACCATCGAGCATGTCGATGCGAGCAATGTCGCGCGGTTCTTCGAGGACTATGCGGGTGGCGCGAACAAGACCGCGACCGTGACCGGGCTTACGATCCGTGACGTCGAGGTCGACGGCTTTTCGAAGGGCGTCATCCGGCTTCAGTACAATAGCAGCAACATCCTGATCGAGGACGTGCGGGGCGACAGCCTGAAGCAGGATGGCGACAATTTTGCGATCGGCGTGCATCTGGACGGCACGGCGCATGACGTAAAGATCATCCGCACGTCCATGGCCAATGCGACCGACACCACGAGTTCGAGCTATTGGAACGGCGACGGCTTTGCGACCGAACGCGGCGTGTACAACGTCCTGTTCCAGGATACGGTGGCCAGCGGCAACACGGATGCCGGCTATGATCTCAAGTCGACCGGGACGACGCTGGTGCGCGCGATCGCCGACGACAATGCCCGCAATTTCCGGATCTGGGGCGAGGCGACGATGATCGACTCTGTCGGCCTCGATCCCCACAAGCGCGGCGGGATCGCGAGCCAGGCACAGGTCTGGCTCAATGAAGGTGCCAAGCTGACGATTGACGGCGGCAGCTTTACGGACTCGGGCACCAACACCGCCGTATTCTATAACAACGGCACGATCACCGTGTCCGACGTGAGCGTCAGTCTTGCCAGCACCGCAAAGCTTGTTGCGGGCAAGGCACTGACGGGCGCGTTGACGACCGTCGAAAAGCTTGTGCCGACGGGCCCCTATTCACTCGACGCCGGGCTGAACGTGCCCGTGGTCGGCTCGTTGCTCGATACGCTTCCAATCGTGCTCGCGCCGGTCGTCACGGTGCCCGTTATCACGGTGCCGGTCATCGCTGCGCCGGTCGTATCGACACCGGTCGCCGAGGCGCCTGCCGCCTCCGTGCCCGTCGTGGTCGCGCCTGCCGCACCGGCCGTGGACACGCCTCGCGACAGCATTTCGCCACTCCACTTCGTATCGAACGCCGCCAGCGAAACGATCAAGGCAACCAGCGCGGCCGACAGCTTCTATTTCAACCAGGCCAGCAAGCAGGGCGCTGACAGCATCATCGGCTTCGGTGCCACCGACCTGTTGATGACGGCCAAGATGCTGAACGACGGCAACAAGGACGGGATCATCACCTATGGTTCGAACGGGGTACTCGACCTCGGATCGAAGATGGGCACCGTGAAGCTCGAGGGCGTCAATGCCGGGTTGCGCTATCTCGGCCTCGTCGATGGCCATTTCGCCTATGCCGCCGCGTCGGTGCGTCCGAAAAACGCGGTCGAGGGCAAGTTCGGCGTCGCTGACACGCTGGCGGGTGACGCGGGCGACAAGAAGGCGGGGGCGTTCTTCTTCGACAGCGCGCTCGACCAGTCGCTCGGGCACGACAAGGTCACCAAATTCGGCGCGAAGGATATCATCGTCACGACCACCAGGATCGGCGGCAGCGATGCAGGCGCTACCGTGGCGGCGGCCGGCGGTGTGTTCTCGCTTGGCCATGACGGCATCGATCTGGGCGACTTCACGGTCACCGATACGGCAGGGAAATCGGTCGGCGCGCTGGAATTCGACGGCGAGCGTGTCGTCGGTGACACGCATTATTATGTCTATAGCGCGATTGGCAGCGCTGCAGGCCTCGCGCAACTGGGGTTTTAATCGTCTCGTTGTGTCTGCAACCGCGCCCGGTATCTCAGTATCGACCGTATGAGGGCGTTTGTCCGTCGGTATCTCGACAGCCAAAGTGCCACGATGCCAGCGAATGATTGCAGGTTGTGGTTCTCATTCCAGGCCTGCGTAAGGAATATTTCCGCTGCCTCCATGTTGCCGTCCCGCAATCCCCTCAGGCCGCGGGCGGCATATTGCTTCGACTGCTTTATCAAAGGCTTTGTCAGGAAAAAAGCGCTGGGGCCAATTCTGTCGAGCAGATCGCGACCATCCTGATCGACGTCTTCAGCGCATTGTACTGCGAATTGGGACAGCCGTGTCTGAAGAAATAGGCTTCGTGGTGTTTTGGTGACGCCGCCGTGAAAGCTTGTCCGCTCGTACAAAAGATCGGGCAGGACGGCATAGTCACAGTATCGGCCCATCCGTAGCCACAGGTCACGATCCTGAGCAAACCTGAATTCCTGACGATACCCGCCGACCTTATCGAACAGGCTTCGACGAAACATGACCTCGCCGTGGCTGAAGGGGTTGCGATGAAGCATGGTCTTCAACATCGGACCTCGCTCGATCACCCCTGCGCGGGGCCCAATAACCATGCCATCGGTCAGCCGCGCGCACCCCACCGCGCCCACCTCAGGGTTTGCATCAAGGAACGCTGCCTGCTTTTCCAGCCGCTCAGGAAGCGAAATGTCGCCTGCGCCATGGACTGCAATATATTGTCCTCGACTCCGCCTGACCGCAGCGTTCATGGCCGCGGTAAATCCGCTATTGCTTTGGCCGGTGACATGAAGCCGGGCGTCATTGAAAAGCGACAACTGGCTTAAGGTGTCATCGGTGGAGCCGTCGTCAACTACAATGATTTCAAAATCTTGCGATGTCTGGGAAAGGAGGCTGCCGATCGAGGTGCTGATAAGTGCGGCTCGATTATAGAATACCGTGATGCAGGATATCTGCGGCGAGGAATGCTCGCTGCTGGTATCAGCCAGCTCGTGATCGACAGAAATCATGATGTCAGGTTGCCACCGCTATTGTCATCGATGCCCGCGCCTCATGATCTTCAATATCCGAACCGATTTCCGAGCCAATGCAGGCAGTGGAAGGGGGGTGAGTGACATCAGCTTCACAGCGACGTATTTGCCGAGGCTGTCTCGCGGGCTGAAGTCCTCGATTGATATCGCGGAGGGCCGTTCCCCCGTCTTCCAAGTATTGAACGCGTATTTGTGCATTTCACGATTGGCAATACGCCTCAGTCTCCGCGCAATGCCTGTATCCACAGTCGGTACGCGGTCCACAATCGTATCAACGATGCGTTGTCGCGCGGTAAAACGCTCGACCTTGGTCAGCATATTGTCGGCATCGCGGTGGTAGGTCGCCGTTTTCCGGCCGGTATAGGCGCACCGGGTTGCGAGCATCGTGCGCAGCCACAGGTCGCGGTCGCCGCCGCGCCGGCATAGCCCCGCGGGGAACATCCCGACCGACAGCAATATGTCGCGTCGGATGGCGACGGCGCCGGTCCACAAGGGGCATCCGCCCTCCAGCCAGAAGTCGAGCATCTGCGCGGTATCATAGACGCCGGCCTTGTGCCCGGCATGCGTGAACCAGTCCTCGACCTGCCGACCCGAAGGTTCCAGAAACTGGTATCCGGTGAAGACGCAGCCAACGTCCTTTCCGCCGTCGCTGATCGCGGCACGGATCGAGGCGAGGTGATCGGGCGTCCAGCTGTCGTCGGCATCGAGGAACGCGATCCATTCGCTGCCCGCGGTTTCGATCGCGAGATTGCGCGCGGCATAGCCGCCGGCGCCGGGTTCGGTGCGCGTCAGGAAGATCGCACGGTCTCCCGCGGCCGCACGCAGCCTTTCGATCGACCGATCGGACGATGCATCGTCGACCATGATGATCTCGTCTGCAGGCGATGTCTGTCCCTGCGCGGCTTCCAGCGAGCGGACGACATGGCGCTCTTTGTTGTGCACCGGAATAACCACGGCGATAGTGGGGTCCGTCACGTCATGCCTCCCTGCACTTTGCCCGCGACCGCAGTGGAGCGCCCAGCTTTTACCGACGCGTCGCATATGCTAGGCGCGCCGCCTTGTCGACCTGGGCGGCATCTCCAGAGGATTGATAGTCGAGATGACACGCCAGGCCGGTCCCTCCCCGCAAGCGCGGCGCGCACCATCCGGCTTCGGTTGGGAAGCCATAACCGTCGCGATCAGCCGCTTTTTCCAGAAGGGCAGCTATTTCATAACGAGCCTCATCCTCGCCCGATTGCTCGGCCCCGAGGGGAGGGGGCTTGTTGCGGCGCTGCTCGTGCCGGCCCAATTGGCCGTCAACTTCTCCGAAATGGGGATCCGCCAGTCCACCGCCTTCCATCTCGGGCGCGGTATCTATCCGCTTGAGCGCCTGCTGCCGACGCTGCTGACGCTGGTTCCGCTGGCGGGGACGATCGCAGTCCTGCTGGCGCTGGCCTATCTCGACTATGCGGGCGTCGCGCGCGATGACTGGATGCTGCGCGCACTGGCGGTTGCGTCGATCCCGACATCGCTGCTGTCGAGCTATGCAAGCGGCGTCTTTCTCGGGCGGCAGCGGATCGCGGCGTTTCGTCGGACGAGCTGGCGGCCGGCGCTACTGCGACTCGTCCTGATCATCGTCCTGGGCTGGGCACTGGATCTCGGTCTGTACGGCGTGCTGATCGCCAATCTGGGCGCCTCGCTGCTGGGATCCGGCTACGCGCTGTATCTGCTTTCCAAGGAGGGGCGGCTGTACCTTGGGTTCGACCGGGAGGTCGCGGTCAAGTTGCAACGCCGGGGCTTGTCCTACGCCGCGTCGCTGTTCGTCATGATGCTCAATTACAAGATCATGATCCTCTTGCTGACGCGGTTCGCGACGCTGCGCGAGGTCGGCGTCTATGCGCAGGCAACGGTCATCGCGGAACTCATCTGGGAAATCCCCACCGCAGTCAGTTCGCTGCTGCTGTCGCGCAGCGTCAATGCAAAGGAGGACAAGGCCTTTTCAACAAAGGTGCTCGTCCTGGCGCGCGTCTCGTTCCTCGTGGCGACGGTGCTCGCGATCGGCATAGCGATCGTCTCGGGATTCGCCTTTCCCCTCCTGTTCGGCAAGCGGTTCGCCGAAAGCGCGTCGGTCTGCAACGCGCTCCTGCCGGGTGTCGTGGCGTTCATCGTGTTCAAGATCCTCAACACGAACCTCGCCGGTCAGGGAAAGCCCTGGGCGTCGCTGATCATCATGGCGCCGGTGCTTGTGTGCAATATCATGCTGGGATGGTGGATGATTCGCCTCGACGGCGTGATGGGCGCCGCCCTGGCGTCGAGCATCACCTATGTCGTGGCCACGATCCTGTACGTCGGCCTTTATGCGCGGATGACGGGCTTTACCGTGCGCGACATGGTCGCCTTCCGGCGGTCCGATTTTGCCGCTCTGGCAACGCATATCCCGTATCTGAAGCGGCCTGGCAAGCGCTGAACCTCACCGCGCACGAAGTGTGCGGGGCGATCAAAATATAGATGCCGATCCATGTTGCCCTGCAAGGGCCGGCATAGTGGCCAGCCGGCCCGTAAAACTATCAGCGCCGCGCGCAGACATCTTTGGATATCGACAGCTGTACTTTGCCGATGGTCCGGATCGTCCGTCGGAGTCCTGATATTCCTACCGTTGCTTGCTGCATGCAAGATTCCGATCTGTCCCATCGCGAGACAGGCGACTGGCGAAATCGTTGACAACGATGCTGAATTAATTGAACTCGATCCTTAATAAAGCATTAAGCGTTGGGCACGGCAAAACGTGACAACATGGTTTCAAACAA
>Ga0308158_10003603_pt1 | contig 13494 bp, 7 predicted proteins | sample PhyBR2_FD_201038 | JGI IMG/M metagenome (GOLD analysis project Ga0308158, IMG submission 201038) | Phyllosphere microbial communities from UC Gill Tract Community Farm, Albany, California, United States - DLSLB.R2 | ecosystem: Host-associated > Plants > Phyllosphere > Unclassified | place: USA... | reverse complement strand
AGAAGGTCCGCTTTCAGTGACCGCTCGCGGTTAAGGGACTTTCTGAACGGCTCCCTGTCCATTGCGACGGATCATTCCAATCAGCTTCTGGGCATCGGCAGAGATGCCGGGCCAACTCGAATGTCCCATGATCGCGTCGCCCCAATCCCCCGAGGTTTCAGCGCCAGTAAGCGCGTGCAGCTTGGTTGCAAGATCGTCAGCAACGGGGCTTTCATCAGGAAAAAAGCCATAGGTCCTTACCCTGACGGGGGTCGTCGTCTAGCTCTATATCGTTGAGCAGGATGTCCGCCGCTTCGCCGACACGCGCGGAACTCGCCTGAGGATCAGCTAAGGTCAGGCACGCACGATAAAGATCGCGCCGTTCAGGCCACACCCAATGGTCATCGTGCATCTGCTGAGATTGAACCAACGTCAGCTACCAAGCAAGCTGCCAGATCGTCCAAATGGGGGGGGCGGCAGGGGACCCATGAGAGGGACTCGCCCCCCCCAAACGCATCGATCACTCGTTGCGCCCGCTCCGACAGCGTCAGGGCCAAACGCAAATTACCCGATAACGAACATCCGCAACAGGGTGTTGTAATACTGGCGTTGACCGGCGGACTATGGGCGGCTGCGGTCGGGCGGGTATGTCGCGGGACGGTGGAAAGCGGTCGTTCAGTTAATAGCGACGACCCGGTAGACGGGACGACACTCTCCTGCGACACGTTTACGCTCAAGTGCGGGGAAGGCGGTCTCGGCAAAGTTCGCTACGTGCTCCCATTTGGGAAGCACAAGGGCTGTCACGTTCACTCGACCGCCATGACGATCAGTCGCGACAACGGTCAGCACGGCTGTGCCCCAAAGTGTGTCCAGCTCAATTGCTGGTATCTGCACGCCGGGGCGCGTCGCAACTAACAGGGCGTCTTGGCCCAGTCGTTGAGCTTCGCGATATCTGTCGAGATCCACGATCTGCTCGCCAGCCTCGGTGAAGGAAAACCGTCCAGCGCTCGTTCCGTCAGCCAACACCTCGACCCTAACTGGAAATTCGATGTGCTTCGGGAGCGGCAAAGAATTAAATGTTAGACTTGCAGGCGAGCCGCTAACTTTCTTTGGGTCGCCGCTCCAAACGACCGTAAGGTCCTGCGTCCACACCGTCAGACGCGAGGCGACTTGGCGATTAGCCTTGTCCGTTTCTATCTGGGCAAATCCGCCAAGGTCATCTTGGCCGCTTGACCAAGTCTGGTTGCAAAACAAGGTATTAGAGGGCGTCGCGGTCGTCTGCGGCAGGGCCGCGATCATCAAAAATACCGTTTCTATGAGCATAGCCGTTCTCGCTTCATAATCGGCCACAGCCTCATCGCGTCATCACCACCACGTCAACTGAATGTCTGCAATTGGGCGTTAAGCGATATGACCGCCGCTATCGCAACGACTAAAATGGAGCGGGCGGCTTATACGTCATCGATACGCGTTGAATATCACCATCGATCCCTAGAACTACCTCGATTTCCCAGTAGCTTTTTCCGAGCCCGTCAGGAGCGTAGGCGAGCCGATATGGCTGCCATAGCTCGTTATCATTGCGTACTCTTTCGATACTCCACACGCGCTCGAACGGCACCTTCAAAAAGATTTCTCGCGGCGAAATCCTCGCCTCATCATAAGAGGCAATCGACCCCGCGAGTAATTCAAAAGGCTCAAACTTACCGGCTTCTAAACGACGTTGAGCATTCTTCACCTTGGCAATAAGACTGGCCGCTTCTTGTGAGCTGAGCCCCATTAATTGCCGCGTATTTCGAGCCGGCGCAGCCTGTCTCGCTTGTGCCCTACCAATAACGGATTGCCCAGCCAGCCCAATGATGAGAGCAATGTGCCAGATACGCATTGTTTGTCCTCGGGTGATCGGAGTTGCCCCGGTGACCGCATAGAGCCCGATCAACCCCGCAGGGATCGATGCGACACCGACGGTTTTTTTGTCACGAATATCTGGCGTCTTGGAAAGCAGACAGGCTGCTTTCTAAACCTGAACGTCCTTACCCGCCGTTTGGTTGGATCGAACTTGCTATGTGACGTGTACGAAAATACCAAGAATACCAAAGGATCGCTAAGGCTGTCACCGCACCAGTCGTAGTGCCCGCTATCGCCGGGTCAGACACGGCTTCGATGCCTATACAGCGTCCATAGGAAAATCCTGTCATGACCAGCAGCGCGTACTTCTGAGCAACGTTTGATTGTCGAATTCTCTTGCCCAAAAATCGAAGCACGAACGCCCCCAGGATCGTCGCGCCAAAGGCGGTGGCAAATCCAAACTCAAAGGGGTCTATCAAAGGATGTTCCATATCGCTTTCGAGCATGTTGAACGTATGACCGCAAGAGAGACTTAGGCTATCCGCTGCGAATGGACGACAGTCGGCAGCTTCGGACGTCCGTTGAGAGTCGTGGTAACGCTAAACCCGCCTCTGCGAATGAGACATCCCCTCGTACGGCACGGTTTCACCTTACCTAAAGGCGCAGCCGGAACGTCTGCTTTTGGTGGAAACCGGAATGGCCGCTTTCGGACGGCGATCGCGGTAAGCTGCCGTTCGTTCATGTGGCAGGGCAGGGGAGCGAAGGGCCGCTTCCTGGTGGTTAGCGGCCCGGCCGCTTTCGAGCGGCAATCGCGGAAAGCAGCCGCTCGTTCAGATGAAGCGGCAGGGAGTTAAACGACCGGTTCTGGTAGAAAGCAGAATGGCCGCTTTTGGGGCGAACCGTGGCCTGAGCGGACGTTCGTTCATAAGGCGGAGCGGATCGATGGTTGCATCCGGCCCCAGGCCCAGCGCGTTATTCGGATCCGCTAGTCACGACGACCAATTGAGCCATGTATTTGATCAGATATTTCCTTTTCCGCCAAAAATCGATGCGGTGGACTCGCGAACGATCATCCTCGCGGGTACCGTAACCGGGGTGGCGGTCGTTGGGCCGTTGCCGTGGTCGGCAATGATGAGCGCGACGGCCTGCGCGGTGACTTCGGCGATCGGCTGGACGATGGCGGTCAGCGGCGGATGCGCCAGGCGGATGATCGGTGTGTCGTCGAAGCTGATCAGCGAGAGATCGGTCGGAACCGTCAAACCCCGTTCGCGCGCCAGTTCAAGCGTGGCCAGCGTCATCTGATCGTTGCTCGCGATGATCGCAGTCGGCGGGTCGGACAGCGCCAGCAGCGCCTGCGCCGCGGCGCGGCCGGAGGCATGGCTGAAGTCGCCTTGCGTCATCAGTCGATCGGTCGGGAGGCATGCCGCGAGCATCGCCGCGCGCCAGCCGTCGACGCGCCACCCGCTCAGTTCATACTCGTCGGGGCCGGCGATGAAGCCGATCCGGCGATGGCCGAGATCGACCAGATGCTCGGTCGCGATCCGGGCGGCGCGCGTGTCGTCCATGATCAGCCGGATGCCGGGGCCTTCGGTCAGCGAGCCGATCCGCGCGAAGCTGATGCCCTGCGCCTCGAGCAGGTCGATGATCAGCGGATTGCCCGAATGCGGCGGCGTCAGGATCACGCCGTCGGGCTGCAGTGCGGCGATCGCGGCCATCAATTCGCGCTCGATATGATCGCTATGCGTGTCAACCAGCTCGACGATCAGGCGATAGCCGTGCTCGGCGCAGGTCAGCATTCCGCCGAGCATCATCTGGTCGAACCAGTCGGTGCCCTGCCGCGCCCGCCAGTCGGCGATTGTCCGCTCGCGATCGTTCAGCGCGAGGATCAGGTAGGAGCGCGATCCGCCCATGCGTTGCGCGGCGATCGACGGGACGTAGCCGAGCTTGTCGATCGATGCCTGGACGCGTTGCATCATCTCGGGTCGGACGCCCGACTCCTTGTTCACCACGCGGCTGACGGTCTGCAGCGACACGCCCGCATCCGCCGCGACATGCTTGATCGTTACCGCCTGACGTCGCCGTGCCATGCGTCTGAACTCAGGCCGCGAGGACGGGTGAGGGGGCGGGTGCATTGCCGCAGTAGCGCGCGACGTACTCGGCATGCTCGGGCAACCCCGCGACGGTCGCGTTGGTGCCGTCTCGCAAGCCGCCGAGCAGGCGCGCCAGTTCGTCGTCGCGCAACTTGGTCGCGATCGGGTGATAGCTCCGCGGGACGATGCCCTGGCCGAGCATCACCTGTACCCAGCTGTTCTCCGCGAACAGTTCCTCGTTCTTGCGGAACACGCGGCCGGTTTCGCGGAACAGCTCGATCTTCTGTTCGAGCGAGGCGGGGATCGGCATTGCCGCGCATTGCCGCCAGAACGCGCTGTCGCGGCGGTTTGTCGCCTTGTAATGCAGGATGAGGAAATCGCGGATCTGCAGCATGTCGGTATGCTGCTGGTCGTTGAATTCGGCGACGTCGCGGGGGCTCACCGCTCCCGACGGGAACAGCCGCAACAGCCGCAGCACCGCGCGCTGGATCAGGTGGATGCTGGTCGATTCGAGCGGCTCCATGAACCCGCCCGATAGGCCGATCGCGATGCAGTTGCGGTGCCATTGCTGCCGCCGCGCACCCGTCACGAAACGGATCACGTTCGGCTCGGTCAGCGTCTTGCCCTCGATATTGCCGAGCAGCCGGTAGAGTGCTGCGTCGCGGTCGAGATAGCGGCTGCAATAGACTATGCCGTTGCCGGTGCGATGCTGGAGCGGGATGCGCCACTGCCAGCCCGCATCGTGCGCCATCGCCCGCGTATAGGGCAGGGCAGGCCGCACGCTCTCGGTCTGGATCGCGATCGCGGAATCGCACGGCAGGTAATGCGTCCAGTCGTCGAAACCGGCGTGCAGCGCGCCCTCAATCAGCAGCGCGCGAAAGCCGGTGCAGTCGAGGAACAGGTCGCCCTCGACCCGCATGCCGGACTCGAGCACCAGCGCGGCGATGTCACCGCTCTCGCCGTTCAGCTCGACCTGCGCGATCCTGCCTTCGAGGCGGCGCGTGCCGTCGGCCTCCGCCTTCTTCCGGAGGAACTTGGCGTAGCGCGTCGAATCGAGCTGGTACGCATAGCTGATCCGGTCGTCGGGCAGATGCGCGAACTTGCCTTGCAACGCCGCACGCAGTTCGAGACAGTAATCGTCGTAAGGCTGCGCGTGCCCCTTGGTTAGGCCGTGCAGCCAAAAATGCTGGAAGCCCGCGGACCAGTGATCCTTGCCGGTGATCCCGAACGAGTGGAAATAGCTCTCGCCGCGATCCTTCCAGTCGTCGAACAGGATGCCGAGTTTGAACGTCGCCTGCGTCTCGCGCATGAACTCGGCTTCGTTGATCCCGAGCAGGCGGTTGAAGGTGATCATCGGCGGGATCGTCGATTCGCCCACGCCGATCGTGCCGATCGCATCGGATTCGATCAGGGTAAGCTCGATCGTGCTGCCCATCGTGCGCGCGATTGCGGCGGCGGCCATCCAGCCGGCGGTGCCGCCCCCGGCGATCACAACGCGGCGTATAGGGTGTTCGGTCATCGGCTGAGCGCTCTCAGAAGGAAGGCGCGGAGGCGACCCGCGGTGTCGGCGGTGAGCGGGGCGAGCACGCCGCGCGCCGCCTCGGGGATGTGGTCCGTGACGTCGGGACCGTTGGCGAAGACATACTGGTCGAACATCTCGCGCCAATGCGCCTTCTCGTCTGCGGGCAGGTCACGGATCGCCAGCATCGCGTGGTTGAGCGCATCCTGCGGCTGGCCAAGCCACCGCGGCGTCTCGCGCCACCAGTAATTCACCAGAACGTTGAAGTCGGACAGCCCCTCGACATGATGCCACCACATCGCCGGGATGTAGAGCGCATCGCCAGCCTCCAGCTCCGCGACCTGGCCGTGTTCCAGCGCCTGTCGGAAACGGGGGTGTGCGGCGAAGTCCGGATCGTGGAAATCGACCATGCTGACCGCGCGCCCGGCCGGCGTGTTGTCGACGGGCCCGAGGTAGAGATTGCGGAACTGGTCGCGCGGGAAGACCGTGAAGCGGCGTTGCCCGACCGCGACGCAGGCGAGATTGTCGGGCACGTCGTTATGCGCGGCGATCCGCGTGCGGGTGCCCATCCAGATGCTGGCGAGCGGCGTGCGATCGCCCAGCTCGATATGGTTCGCCTCGTGCAATCCGACGAAGAATTGGTGCATGTCGATCGAGGCGAGATAGATGGCATGCGCGTCGATCGCGCCTTCGTTGGCGTCGATCCGTGCGAAGATCTCGGGCAGTTTCGCGCGGAGCATCTGGAAGTTCATCGCGTGTGCAGCGTCGTAGAACAATCGGCCGCCGCTGTCGGGCATCGCGACGGAGACCGCGAAGGGCAGGTCGCGGGCGTGGCGCTGGATATAGTCGCGTGCCGCCTTCGTGGACTGCATTCCCGCGCGGACCATCGGCCACTCCGCAATCAACCCGCGCACGATGAACGGCGTGGTCGCGTCGCGCAGATACACGTCGAGGCTCGCCGCATCGCTGACCTCGATCTCGCGGATGCGCGGCATGGTCGCGAAGATGCCGGGATCGGCGTCAGCCATGATTGGCCCGGCGGTTCTTTCGCGCGATCAGGTCGCCGATATTGCCGAGCGACGCGAGCGCCATGAAGATCGGCATCAGGTGCCCCGCGGCGTGCAGGTTGGCGACCGCGGCATCGTCGAGCGCGACCAGCCGATCCTCGTCGATGACGTGATAGCCGACCAGCCGGTTCTTCGAGCCATCGTCGAGCGTGACGTCCATCGTCAGCGGTTCGAGCAGTTCGTAGCGGCGCAACGCGGCGAAGAAGTCGGCTGACGCGACATAGTCGGTGTCGAGCGCGCGAAGCTGATCGGCAATCCGTTCGAGATACGGCGTCGGCCGCCCGGTATCGTCGAACATGCGCGTGCCTTCGCCGCCACCTGAGACCTGAGCAATCCGGGGGCTGGCCATGTCGATATGAACCTGGCGGACGTCGCCCGCGCCGCGCCCCACGAGGAACGGCTGGCTGTCCATCGCGAGCGGGCGATAGCGCGCGTCCCATCCTGCGTCGCCCAAGAAGAGGTTCTCGCCGGGCTCGAACCCGAACATAGCGAGCGCGGTAAAGCTGTCGCGCGCGTGGTCAAGCTGGAACAGGATCGGATAGTGCGTCTGGACGCGACGAAACTCGCTGGGGACGATGATGCAGGTCATCACCGCATCGCCCAGCGCGGGCGTGCGCTCGATGCGGATGCGCAGGTCGCGGTGGTCTTCGGCGGTGAGGATGACGTGGTCGGGCATCAGGCTATCGGTTCCATCGCAGGCAATTTCATCGCAGGGGCGGTCGCATGCCGCAAGGCATCGAGATAGGCGCGGTTGGTCGGCAATCCAGCGGCGAGCATACGCCTGCGCTGATCGACCTGCGCCAGCAAGGCTTCCGTCCGCGATCGATCCGTGGTGGCGATCGCGCCGCGGGTCGGTGCGGGGAAGCCCATGCCGTACAGGACGTATTGATAGCTCGCGGCGGGGAAGATCTCGTCGATCATCGGGAAATCGGCGCGAGACGGTGGTTGATGCCGCCACAGCGCCAGCAGCTCGACGAGACGCGGGGGGATAGAGGCGGCGTCGCGGTGATCGCGCCAATAGGGTTCGTCGCGTTCGCTGAGCACGTAATGCAGCTTCAGGAACTCGACGATTCGGTCCCAGCGATAGCGGAACAGCGCGTTGAAGCGGTTCGCGTGGATAACCATCGCGCTGCGGTGGCTGGGAAAATGGTCCAGCAGCGCATCGAGCGACAGTTCGATCAGCACGATCGCCGAGGCTTCGAGCGGCTCCAGGAACCCGGCGGAGAGTCCGACTGCGAGGCAGTTGCGCTCCCAGAATTTCGCGCGGTGGCGCGACTGGAACTTGAGCTGGCGGAAGGTCGGCAACGGCGCGTCCGGCGCGATGGCGCGGATATGGCGCGTGAGCGTGTCTGCCGCGGCATCGTCGCTCAGATGCGCAGACGAATAGACGCAGCCTATGCCGCGCCGGGTGGGCAGGCCGATGTCCCAGATCCAGCCGGCGGCGTGCGCGGTCGCGTTGGTCTGCGAGGCGATCGGGCTGCCGGCCGCGACGGGCACCTGCACGGCGAGCGCGCGGTCGTTGAACAGTTCGCGGCTGCGGTCGATCGTCGCGATGCCGTAATGGTCGCCGATCAGCAGCGCGGCGTGGCCGGTGCAGTCCAGGAAGAGATCGCCGCCAATGGCGCCCGATGCACGCGTGCGGACCGCGGAGATGTCGCCGTGCTCGGTGCTGTCGATACCGACGACGTGGTCGCGGACATGACGCACGCCGAGCCGCTCGGTCGCGTGGCGCGTCAGCAACGCGGCGAGCTTGCCCGCGTCGAGATGGTAGGCGTAATTCAGCGTGCCGGCGTAATCGGGCATTGCCCGCTGGCGCGGTGCGAGGTCGTGGTGGCAGATCGCGCCCTGCGCGCCGACGATGTCCGCGAACCGCCCGCCATGCTCCGACCATGCCGAGACGAGATCGCGCGGGTCGCCCTCTACGGGGGCGGTGAAGGGGTGAAGATAGCTGTCGTCGGCTGCGCCCGTGCGCCAGCCGTCGAACCGGGAGCCCTGTTTGAACGCGGCATCGCAGGCGAGGAGGAAGTTGGTCTCGGTGATGCCGATTCGTTCGAGCGTGCGGCGCATCGTCGGCCATGTGCCTTCGCCGACGCCGATCGTCGCAACATCGGGGGATTCGACCAGCGTGACCGTGAGAGGGCGCGCGGTGTCGCGATCGGCACGGGCGGCGATCAGGCAGGCGGCGAGCCAGCCCGCGGTGCCGCCGCCGATGACCACGATTTGGGTGATCGGGTGGTCGCTCGTTACTTCGGGGCCGGTATCCGTGGCCATCGTCCGCTGCCTATTCCCTCGTTCGAGTGCATCTCGACTTGCCCTGCCAGCGTCGAGAACGCCATTTTCCCGGTCGTCGCGGTCGCTTGAATCCTCCCCCGCTATGGAGAGGTGGCGCCGACGGAGGGGAAGGCACGGAACAGAGGTTACCCTTACCTCCCCCTCCGTCTGGCACGGGCCAGCCACCTCCCCCCTGCGGGGGAGGATCATGAGGGGCCGTGTCAGAAGTTGAAGCGCAGGCCTGCCGAGTAGCGTGCATACCCCGGCTGCGCGAAGGTCACGAAATTGTCTGAGCGACGATGGCCGCGGCGGCCCTGGCCGGTCAGGTTGATCGCTTCGGCGAACACCGCGAGCCCCTTGGTCATCTGGACACTCGCACTCGCATCGACCTGGCCGTACGCCTCGACATAGGTCGGGTCGAACGCGCCGCCGGCATAGAACTCGCCGCGCCAGTTGTACGCGACGCGCGCCTGGATGCCGTTCTTGTCGTAATAGCCGACCGCGTTGGCGCTGTCGCTGAGCCCGGTCAGCGCGAACTGGCCGACATTGGGATCGAGCGTGTTGTCATATTTCGCGTCGCCGTTGACGATCGTGTAGTTCAGGATGACGCCGAAGCCGGTTTCCCACAACCGGTGCTGGACCGCGAATTCCCAGCCGTTGATGTTGGCGGTCTGGTCGCTGTTGAACGGCTGGCTCAGCTGGAAGTTGAACAGATCGTCCTCGGGCAGGCCGAAGATGTTGCCGTTCAACAGGCCGGCATCGCTGGTGCCCGTGACCTGCGACGAGGCTGGGAAATTGCGCAGGATGTAATCGCGGACGCGCAGATTGTCCGTCGTCCCCAGCGCCGCCACCGCTTGGCGATAGCGCGGGCCCGAGCCCGGATTGCGCAGGTTGAACGCGGGCGTGTTGAGCTGCGTCGTGCCGATGAAGTTCTCGACGTCCTTGGTAAAGTATCCGACCGAGATGTAGCTCTCGGGGCCGTAATACCATTCCGCCGACAGATCGATGTTCTTCGATTTAAACGGCACCAGGTTCGGGTTGCCCTGGCTACCCGTGCCGCCGCCGATCCGCGGGTTGGAGTCGATGTTCAGGCCGCCCTGGAGGCTGCCGTAATCCGCACGCGTGATGGTGTGGCTGTACGAGGCGCGCAGCTTGACGTTGCGGACCGGTTCGATGTCGAAATCGACCGCGGGCAGCCAGTTGTGATAATTCCCCTTCAGCGACGTGAACGAGTCCGCGCCATAGGTGAGGGCGAATTCGTTCGCGCCGGTCCAGCGCGTGCCGTTCGGGATCGGCACCAGCGCCGACGAGTTCACCTGCGTCTCGTCGTAGCGGACGCCGCCGATGATGTGCGCGGGCCGGCCGAACACGTCGAACTTGCCGTTGAACTGGATGAACGGCGAGATCGTCTGCTCGCGAATCCGGCGATCGTTGGTGTAGTTGGCAAGGCAGGTGCCTGGCGCGGCGACGCCGGTCTGCGGCGCGCTGCAGATATTATACTGCGAGCGTAGCAATTCGGCCATCTGCTCGAAATTGAACGTGTAGATCGACTGCGGGATCGCCGGATTGCCGGAGCCCGAGACGCCCTTGAATTTGTCGGGGATGCTGGTGAGGTTGAAGAAATCGTCGGGCACCGCGGCCGCGCCGAACGAGGCGCCGCGGGGATCGATGCCGCCCCAGGTCTCGTTCTGGATGAAGCCGTAGGCCGAGCGGACCTTGTTGTCGACGTACGAGAAGCCCCAGTCGATGCTGTCGAGGAACTCGCCGTCGTGGTCGTAATGACCCTTCAGCTGGAGCTGGTTGATCTCGTCCTTGAAATACGCGTTGCGGAACGCGTTGCCGGTCGGCGTGATCAGTGCGGCGTTGAGCGGGTCGATCCCCGGATACATCTGGTACGAGATGATCGGCAGGTCGCTCTCGAAGTTCACGGTCTGCGACTGGACGCCGAAGATCGCGCCGCCAATCGACGTGCTGCTGCCGTAATCGTTGGTCGGCTTCGACGTCGCGGTCGAGTGATGCGCGTCGAGCGACATCGTGACGTTGCCCGGCGCCTCCCAGGTCAGGTTGCCGCCGATCGACTTGTTCTCGGATTTGTTCGCGGTCAGCGAGCTGCTGTATGACAGATCCTTGCCGGGCGCGAAATTCTCCGAATAGAAGACCGGGCCCGCCGCGGGGCCGTCGGTCCACGCGCTGCGCGTGTCGCCGAAGTTGAACCAGATCCCGACGCTGCTGTCGCGGACCTCGACCTTGTTGCTCGAATAGGTGAAATCGAGCGTCGCGGTCAGCGTGTCGGTCGGCTTGGCCTGCAACACGAGCTGGCCGTTGATGCGCTCGCGATCGATGTCGATGACGTCGTACGCGGCGCTCTGCGGGATCTCGTAGACGTCCGTCGGACCAGGGCGATTGGTAATGTTCGCGGCGCCGGGCGTACCGGGTTGCGCGAGCGTGCCCCAGTTGTTCTCTGCGCCAAGGAAACCGTCGCGGAAGCCGACGCTAGCCGAGTTGTTGCTCGCCTTGCGGCGCTGGTACGCACCGCTGAACAGCACGCCGATGCGGTCGTCGGCAAAGGTGGTGGACAGGATGCCCGACACTTCTGGGGTGATCTGATCCTTACCGTTGCGCGAGCTATCGAGCACGCCCTTCGCGGCAATGCTGCCGCGCCTGCCCGGCTTGTCGAGCGGGCGTGGGGTGCGGATGTTGATCGTAGAGCCGATGCCGCCCGAGGGCACGGCGGCGCGACCGGTCTTGTAAACCTCGACCGCGGCGACGCCTTCGGAGGCTAGGTTGGCGAAGTCGAACGAGCGCGATGCAGGCGCGCTGGCGCCGTCGCCGAGCGTCGAGGTCGGCATCTGGCGGCCGTTGAGCGTGACGAGGTTGTACTCGGGGCCGAAGCCGCGAACAGTGACGGTCGAGCCTTCGCCGTTCGAGCGGTCGATGGACACGCCCGTGATGCGCTGGAGCGACTCCGCGAGGTTGGTGTCGGGGAACTTGCCGATATCCTCGGACGAGATCGCGTCGACAACACCTTGGCCGTTGCGCTTGATGTCGATCGCTTCACGCAGCGAAGCGCGAATGCCGGTCACGACGATATCGTCGGTGGTCGCGTTGGGGTCGGTCGGGGTGGCCTGTGGCGCGATGTCCGACGGCCCTGGATTGCCGACGGTTGCGGCCGCGTCCTGCGCCATGGCGATACCGGACGTGCCGACCAGAGCCAGCGCCGACGTACCGATGATGAAACGCGAAAGCGAGCGAGCTGCGAAGCTACGCATGGTAATCCTCCCTGTACACGGCGCTATGAACTGCGCCTTTCCCGTGAACGTTCACTTTCTCCTTGCATGGGGCAGTGTCAAGCGCGGTAGCGCTACCGTTGTGAACGTTCTCAAAATATGCTGTTGATAGTGGCTATGGCGCAACACGCCGCCGGACGACTGCCTTCGAGAGCGGTTGCCGAACGAGAAAAGGATGCAAGGATGTCGAAGATGTTTCGCGGAATGCTGTTGGGAGCATCGTTGCTTGCACTCGCAGGGGCGGTCGATGCTCGGGATGCGGGCAAGCCCGGCACCACGATCTCCGCCAGCGATGCGCGCGCGCGTGCCCGGGCTATAGTCGCGCGGATGACGCTCGACGAGAAGATCGCGCTGGCGCACGGGCTGTTCCCGCCGATGGCCGCCGGCAAGACCGCCAGTGAACTGATCCCGTCGGCCGGGCATATCGACGGTATTCCGCGGCTTGGCATCCCGCTGGTGCGGGAAAGCGATGCGTCGCTCGGCGTCGCGAACCAGGTCGAACAGCGCAAGGGCGACGTCGCCACCGCGCTGCCATCCAGCCTCGCGACCGCGGCGAGTTTCGACGTCGCGATCGCGCGCGCGGGCGGCACGATGATCGGCGCGGAGGCTCGCGCCAAGCGGTTCAACGTGCTGCTGGCGGGCGGGGTGAACCTGACGCGTGACCCGTGGAACGGGCGCAATTTCGAATATCTGGGCGAGGACCCGTTACTCGCCGGGGAGATGGCCGGCGCGCATATCGCCGGGGTGCAGTCGAACCACATCGTGTCGACCGTGAAGCATCTCGCGCTCAACGCGCAGGAGACCGGGCGGATGGTGGTCGACGCGCGGATCGACGAGGCGAGCTTGCGGATGAGCGACCTGCTCGCCTTCCAGATCGCGATCGAAAAGGGGCGGCCGGGGTCGGTGATGTGCGCCTATAACAAGATCAACGGCGACTGGGCGTGCGAGAACCGGCACCTGATGACCGACGTGCTGAAGCGCGACTGGGGCTATCGCGGCTGGGTGATGAGCGATTGGGGCGCGGTGCATTCGACCGCCAAGGCGGCGAATGCGGGGCTCGACCAGCAATCGGGGCAGGAGCTCGACAAGGCGATGTATTTCGCTGCCCCGCTGAAGGCTGCGGTCCAGTCTGGCGCGGTGCCGGTCGCACGGCTCGACGACATGATCGCGCGCTATCTGACCGGGCTTATCGAGACCGGCGCGTACGACAATCCGGTCCCGGCTACCGCGCAGGTGCCGCCCTATGCCGCGCATGCCGAGGTCGCGCAGCGCGCTGCGGAGGCGGGCATCGTGCTGCTCAAGAATGACGGCGACCTGTTGCCGGTGGCGCGGACAGCCAGGCGCATCGTGGTGATCGGTGGGCGGGCAGATGTCGGCGTACTGTCGGGCGGCGGATCGAGCCAGGTCCGCTCGGTCGGTGGCGCACCGATCGAGAT
>Ga0308158_10003602_pt1 | contig 13495 bp, 10 predicted proteins | sample PhyBR2_FD_201038 | JGI IMG/M metagenome (GOLD analysis project Ga0308158, IMG submission 201038) | Phyllosphere microbial communities from UC Gill Tract Community Farm, Albany, California, United States - DLSLB.R2 | ecosystem: Host-associated > Plants > Phyllosphere > Unclassified | place: USA... | reverse complement strand
AATCGGTGACCTTAATTCTAATATCTATCCAATTCCACAAGAATTGAAAAACGGAATTGAAAAAGCTTATAAAAATAATCTTACTAACTATCCGCCAGCAAACGGTTTGCAATCTTTGAGAGCATCTGTGAGCAACGACCTTAAAAAACGTTGGAATCTGGATTATTCAGCTAATGATATTTTGATTACAGCCGGTTCCAGACCTTTGATTTATGCAGTTTTCAAAACGATTGTTGACGAAGGCGATAAAGTGATCTATCCGATTCCTTCTTGGAATAACAATCATTATGCTTATTTGACAAGCGCGAATGCGGTTGAAGTTCAGACTCAGGAATCCAATAATTTCTTACCGACAGCGGATGATTTGAGACCACATTTAGAAGGCGCAGTTTTGCTTTGTCTTTGTTCTCCACTCAATCCAACTGGAACAATGTTCACAAAAGAGCAATTGTCTGAGATTTGCGAATTGGTTTTGGAAGAAAATAAAAGGAGAGGAGCAGACGAAAAACCGCTTTACCTGATGTATGACCAAATCTATGCAATGTTGACTTTTGGTTCAGACCATTACAATCCGGTAAGCCTTTTCCCGGAAATGAAAGATTACACGATTTATGTTGACGGAACGTCTAAATGTTTCGCAGCGACTGGAGTTAGAGTTGGTTGGGGATTCGGACCGAGTTTGGTGATTGATAAGATGAAAGCTCTTTTGACGCACGTTGGAGCTTGGGCGCCAAAACCAGAACAGGAAGCAGTTGCCGAGTTTTTAGCTGATGATTCTGCAGTGGATACATTCTTAGATGATTACAAACAAAAACTGAATACAAGTTTAAAAGAACTTCACGCAGGAATCCAGGATTTGAAAACTAAAGGTTTTGCCGTTGAAAGTATCTCACCAATGGGAGCACTTTATTTGACAATCAAACTCGATTACCTTGGAAAAACTGCGCCAGACGGAAAAGTTTTAGAGGATTCTACAGATTTGGTTTTCTATCTAATCAACAATGCAGGAATGGCTTTGGTTCCATTCTCAGCGTTTGGAAATGATAAATCAGTTCCTTGGTTCAGAGCTTCTGTTGGAGGTTGTTCGTTGGATGATATTAAAGATTGTCTTCCGAAATTGGAGAAAGCTTTAAATGATTTAAAATAAATTGAGAAGCAGAATACTTCTTGAAACCAAGTTTACTTTCTACTCATCAATAGTAATTATTCTATTAGTGATTTTAAGTGTTTGGATTTCAGGAAATAATTCTCATCATACATTATTTCAGAATTCGATTCTTTCAATTTCTATTCTTGCGATTGCATTTTTTCTTTTTGTAAGTATCAGTCTATATAAAGGAGTTGGATTGAGAGATAATCTTGGCAAGATTTTCACGAAAGAAAATTTTAATAAACGAATGAAATCTACCTCCGATTTTACTCCAGACATTGATATTCTATTGATGGATGCAGAGGGAATCGGAGGTATTATTATATCTATATTGGCTTGGATTGCGTTTACTGTAGCAGCATTATTCGCTATATATTTTGTAGGTGTTTTCTTCTGGTCAATTTTATTGCTTTTATTAGCCATTCTTTACTGGATTTATTTCAGAGCTTTGAGATTGATTTTTAAAAATTCAAAGTATTGTAAAGACAATTTATTCAAAAGTTTAGGATTTGGGATTTTTTATTCCGGATTATATGTATCTTGGATTTACGGAATCATTTTTCTATTAAAATATATTTAATTCATAACTCATAATTAAATTAAAATGAAAATTATCGCAGTCATTCCTGCTCGTTATAATTCTACAAGATTTCCAGGCAAAATGATGGAGATTTTGGGAGACAGAACTATTATCACAACTACTTATCAGAATGTTGTGGAAACAGGTTTGTTTGATGAAGTGTTTGTCGCTACAGATTCCGAATTGATTTTTGATGAAATTTCCAAAAACGGCGGAAAAGCTGCAATGACAGGCGAACACGAAACCGGAAGCGACAGAATTGCAGAAGCTGTTCAAAACATCGATTGTGATATTGTGATTAATGTTCAAGGTGATGAACCTTTCCTTAAGAAGGAACCTTTAAAACAATTGATTGATGTTTTTTCTAAAGATGATAAAAAAGAAGTTTCTTTAGCTTCATTGAAAATTCAATTAAAAGAATCTGAAGAAATTCAGAATCCAAATAACGTAAAAGTCGTTACTGATAATAATGGATTTGCATTGTATTTCAGTCGTTCCGTGATTCCTTTTCATCGAGAATTATCTTATGATGTGAAATATTACAAACATATTGGCGTTTACGCTTTCAGGAAAGAAGCTTTGCTTAAATTCTCTTCTTTAGAAATGACTCCTATGGAAATTTCGGAAAAATTAGAGCAATTGCGTTACTTAGAAAATGGAATGAAAATTAAAATGGTAGAAACCGATTTTGTCGGGATTGGGATTGATACGCCGGAAGATTTGGAGAAAGCCAAAAAACTGATTTAATTTAGTCGTTATTAATGTCAAAATTAACGTTCTTTAAGACAAGAAGCCAATTGAAAATTTTATCTTAGCAACCTTAAAAATTTTGAATGAAAAAATTAATTCTCATATTTTCCATTATATTTTCTATCATTATTTCTGCTCAATCGGCAAAAGATATCATTGATAAAAACATAGAAAATTCTGGAGGTCTTACCAACTGGAAACTTCTGAATACGGTTCAGATACAAGGGCGAGTAACTTTGGGAATTAATGATTCTTACTTAATGAAAATCTATCAGCAACGCCCTAATCTTACAAAAACGGCAATTGTAGTAGGTGGAAAAGAAACACCTGTTGAAGGCTATGATGGGACGAATGGCTACGCAATGAACTACGCTCAGAACAAGCTACAAAAGTACAACGATTACATTCCTGAAAGTTTTGACAATGACTTTATAGACTGGGAAAACAAAGGTTTTGAAGCAGAATTGTTAGGTAAAGAAAAAATCGGAGAACAAGTTTATTTCAAAGTTGAATTGACTAAAAATGTGAATAAAACCATTTATTTTTTTGATGTCAAAAACTATATGCTATTCCGGGAAATCAAGAAAGACGAAACCCTAACTTATTCCGATTACAGAAAAGTAGGAAACTTATTAATGCCTTACAGAATCGAGTCGTCTTCGCCTAAAAAAGACAGCGATTATGTAATGATGATCAATAAAATCGAAATCAATAAAGAGCTGCCGAAGAATACTTTTAAATTCTAAATTTCTCATCAATGGAAATCGAGGAAATCCGCGAATATTGTCTATCCAAAAAAGCTGTAACAGAAGGTTTTCCTTTTGATAATGAAACTTTGGTTTTCAAGGTTGGTGGAAAGATGTTTCTTTTGATTTCCTTAGAAAAACAGCCTGCAAGATTTTCTGCAAAAGCGGATCCGGAATGGAGTGAAGAACTCCGTGAAAATTATCCTCAGATTTCAGGAGCTTATCATATGAATAAAACTCATTGGAATTCAGTTGTTTGTGAAGGTCTTAAAAAAGAATTAATTCATAAATTGATTGATCATTCCTACGATTTGGTTTTTAAATCTTTGACCAAAAAATCAAGAGAAGAAATTCTCAATAGCTAAATTTTCGAATATTTAGCTTCATTAAGATTCAATTCATATACATATTCTAATTATTACTTCCAAACCTTATTAATGGTTATAAATCATAATCAATTTTTATTTTCTCATTTTGAGATAATGAAATAATTTGTATATTAGGCATTCGAAAATTTCTATTTGAAAAGAGTAAAATTTATGATTAAAAAATTAATATTACTTTCTGTATTAGGCTGTATGACACAGTTTAGTTTTGCTCAGAAAAAAACACCTGTTTATCTAGACGATTCCAAACCTGTAGAACAACGTATCGAAGATGCTTTGTCAAGGATGACTTTGGAGGAAAAAATCAATATCATTCACGCTCAATCCAAATTCAGTTCTCACGGCGTTCCAAGATTAGGAATTCCTGAATTGTGGACTGCAGACGGACCTCACGGCGTACGTTCAGAAGTGCTTTGGGACGAGTGGGATCAAGCAGGCTGGACTAACGATTCTATTATCGCTTATCCAGCTTTGACGGCTTTGTCAGCAACCTGGAACAGAAATATGTCTTCCATCTACGGAAAATCTCTGGGTGAAGAAGCGCGTTACAGGGGAAAAGATGTCATTCTCGGACCTGGTGTTAATATTTATAGAACACCGCTTAACGGCCGTAACTTCGAGTATATGGGTGAAGACCCATTTTTAACTTCTCAAATGGTCGTGCCTTATATTAAAGGTGTACAAGCGAATGGCGTTGCGACGAGTGTGAAGCATTTTGCATTGAACAATCAGGAAACTTTCAGACACTCAAGCAATGTGATTTTGGATGACAGAGCTCTATATGAGATTTATCTGCCACCTTTTAAAGCAGCAGTTCAAGAAGGTGATTCTTGGACGATAATGGGTGCTTATGATTTGTATAAAGGTCAACACGCCAGTCACAATCAATATTTGTTAAATGATATTCTGAAAGGTGAATGGGGTTACAAAGGTGTTGTAGTTTCGGATTGGGGTGCAGTTTTGGATACCAATCAAGCAATTCATAATGGTTTGGATTTAGAATTTGGAACTTGGACCAATGGTTTATCAAAAGGGACAAGCAATGCTTATGAGAATTATTATTTAGCAAAACCTTATTTGGATTTGATTAAATCTGGAAAAGTTGGCACTAAGGAATTGGATGATAAAGTAAGACGAGTTCTTGGCTTAGCTTACAAGACATCAATGAACAAGAATAAACCATTCGGTTCTATCGCTTCGGAAGAGCATATTGCTGCTGCAAAACAAATCGCTTCAGAAGGTATTGTTCTTCTTCAAAATCAAAAAGCAACATTGCCAATCAACCTGTCTAAGACTAAGAAAATTGCAGTGATAGGAGAGAACGCTATTAAAATGATGACTGTCGGTGGTGGAAGCTCTTCTCTTAAAGTAAAATATGAAACTTTGCCTCTTGAAGGAATCAAAGAACGTTTTGGAAAACAAGCTGAAGTAACTTATGCAAGAGGTTATGTGGGAGATGTTGGTGGCGATTATAACGGTGTAAAATCCGGACAAGATCTTAAGGAAACGCGTTCTTCTGCAGAATTAATTGCTGAAGCTGTGAAATTGGCAAAAGAATCTGATTTTGTAGTGTTTGTTGGTGGACTTAATAAAAGTGATCATCAGGATGCAGAAGGAATGGACAGAGAAAGCTACGGTTTGCCATATAATCAGGATGCTGTAATTTCAGCTTTAGCAAAAGCGAATAAAAATCTGGCTGTTGTTTTGGTTTCTGGAAATGCGGTTGCAATGCCTTGGCTGAAAGAAGTTCCTTCGGTTTTACAATCTTGGTATTTGGGTTCAGAATCTGGTCACGCTATCGCAGCAATTTTGGCTGGTGATGCTAATCCATCTGGAAAATTACCATTTTCTTTCCCTGTTAAGTTGGAAGATAATTCGGCGCATGCTTTGGGAGAATATCCTGGAAATAAAGAAGAATTGGCTGCCGGAAAAGGAAAAGATTTGAAAGATCCTATTAATATTACTTATAATGAAGGAATTTTCGTTGGTTACCGTTGGCACGATACGAAAAATATCAAACCATTATTCAGTTTTGGACACGGCTTGAGTTATACGACTTTCGAATACGGAAAAGTAAAGTCAGACAAAACCGAGTTGACTGCGAATGATAAAATTACTTTTACGGTTAATGTAAAAAATACTGGTAAAGTTGATGGAGCAGAGGTTGTACAGTTGTACATTAGTGATTTGAAATCATCACTGCCAAGACCATTGAAAGAACTGAAAGGTTTCGATAAAGTTTATTTGAAAGCAGGAGAATCCAAAGATGTCTCTATCACAATTGATAAATCTGCATTGAGCTTCTTTGATCCTGCAAAACACGATTGGGTTGCTGAGCCAGGCGATTTCGAAGCTTTGATTGGAAGTTCGTCTTCTGATATCAGAACTAAAATCAAATTTACTTTGAAATAAGTTTAATTGAAAATATATAATTAAAGGATAGCAATTGTGCTATCCTTTTTTATTTATTAAAACTGAAATTCCTCTGTCAGTCTTTTGTCTTCATCCAATTTTTCAATCAGCTTTTCCAAACCTTCAAATTTGATTTCGTCGTGTAGAGAATCCCGGAACTTGATGGTGATTTCTTGATCATAAATATCCTGATCGAAATCAAGAATATATACTTCCGTATGTAAAGATTCGTTCTGGTCATCGATTGTAGGATTGGTTCCGATGCTTAGCATTCCTTTATAAAATTGATTATCGACATAAACTTCAACGATATAAGCACCTTTTTTAGGAAGTAGTTTATTAATTGGAACTTCAATGTTTGCAGTTGGATAACCAATGGTTCTTCCCAATTTTTTTCCGTGGATGACTTTTCCGGTCAATGGATAATTGTAACCTAACATTTTGTTGGCATCATTGATTCTTCCTTCTGATAAAGCGATTCTGATTTTTGTAGAACTAATGTTAAGATCATTCGTTTGAACAGCTTCCAATTGATTGACTTTAAAACCTAATTCATTGGACAAAGATTTCAATAATTCAAAATTTCCGCTTTTATTTTTCCCGAAAGTATGGTCGTAACCTATTATAATATGTTTAACATTGAGTTTATCAACTAAAACTTGTTCGCAAAACTCAGTTCCTGTCAGATTTCTGAATTCTTCGTCAAAAGTTTTCAAAAATATATTTTTGATTCCGCTTTTTTCAAGTAATTCTAATTTCTCTTCAAGCGTATTAAGCATTTTTACATCATCATTTGGATTTAGAAACTTTCTTGGATGTGGCCAAAAACTGAGGATAGCAGATTCAAGATGTTCTTTTTCTGCGATTTCATTCAATTTATTGATGATAGATAAATGTCCCAAATGAACACCATCAAACATACCTAATGATAATGCTAAAGGTGTTGTAGAATGGTATTCTGTAAGATCTCTGATGATTTTCAAATCCTGAATTTTATGACAAAACGTTATAAGTTTGTCTGTGTAAAATTACACCGAAAAATGGTGTTTGATATTGTCATACAAATATGATAAAAATCTTTTTTTCTGACAATGCTCGTTTGCAAACTTTTATTATCTTTGCGCACAAGTAAAAATTTAGTAATGGCAAACCAAATTAAAGGAAAAATTTCACAAATTATTGGACCAGTTATCGACGTGGTTTTTAATGAAGTTGAAGAATTACCAAAAATATATGACGCTTTAGAGATCACTAAAAGCAACGGAGAAAAAGTTGTATTAGAGGTTGAGCAGCACATTGGTGAAGATATGGTAAGATGTATCGCAATGGATGCTACAGATGGTCTTCAAAGAGGTCAAGAAGTAACTGGTACAGGTAAACAAATTACAATGCCGGTTGGTGATGAAGTTAATGGTCGTCTTTTCAACGTAGTTGGAGATGCTATTGATGGAATCCAAAACTTGTCTAAAGAAGGAGGTTTGCCAATCCACAGACCAGCACCAAAATTTGACCAGTTGACAACTTCTGCTGAAGTTCTTTTCACAGGGATCAAAGTAATTGACCTTGTTGAGCCTTATGCAAAAGGAGGTAAAATTGGATTGTTTGGTGGAGCTGGTGTAGGAAAAACAGTATTGATCCAGGAATTAATTAACAATATCGCAAAAGGTCACGGTGGACTTTCTGTATTCGCAGGAGTAGGAGAAAGAACAAGAGAAGGAAATGACCTTTTGAGAGAGATGTTGGAATCTGGAATTATCAAATACGGAGACGAGTTCATGCACTCTATGGAAAATGGAGGTTGGGATCTTTCAAAAGTAGACTTAGAAGCTATGAAAGAATCTAAAGCTGCTTTCGTTTTCGGTCAGATGAATGAGCCACCAGGAGCAAGAGCTAGAGTAGCATTGTCTGGTCTGACTTTAGCTGAATATTATAGAGATGGTGGAGAAACTGGTCAAGGTAGAGATGTACTATTCTTCGTAGATAACATCTTCCGTTTTACACAAGCTGGTTCTGAGGTGTCTGCACTTCTTGGTCGTATGCCTTCAGCGGTAGGTTACCAACCAACTTTGGCTTCTGAAATGGGTGCGATGCAGGAGAGAATTACTTCAACTAAAAACGGATCTATTACATCTGTACAGGCGGTTTATGTACCTGCGGATGACTTAACTGACCCAGCTCCGGCAACAACGTTTGCTCACTTGGATGCAACTACAGTACTAGATAGAAAAATTGCTTCATTAGGTATTTACCCAGCGGTAGATCCATTGGCTTCTACGTCAAGAATCTTGGCTCCGGAAATCATTGGTGAAGAACATTATGACTGTGCTCAAAGAGTAAAAGAAATTCTACAGAGATACAAAGCATTGCAGGACATTATTGCAATCCTTGGTATGGAAGAATTGTCTGAAGAAGATAAATTGGTAGTTTACAGAGCTAGAAAAGTTCAGAGATTCTTGTCTCAACCTTTCCATGTTGCAGAACAGTTTACAGGGATTCCAGGATCATTGGTTGATATCAAAGATACCATCAAAGGATTTAATATGATCATCGACGGTGAGTTGGATCAATATCCGGAAGCGGCTTTCAACTTGAAAGGAACTATCGAAGAAGCTATCGCAGCCGGACAAAAAATGTTAGCTGAAAACGCTTAATAAATTTTAAATGTCAAATTTTAGATTTTAGATTGAATTTCAATAATTTATAATTTAAAATCTACAATCTATAATTTCATAAAAAATGAATATAAAAATTTTAACTCCGGAATACGTTGTTTTTGATGGCGAAGTAGATTCAGTTCTTCTTCCTGGAAAAAGCGGTGAATTCCAAATATTTAAAAATCACGCAGCGATTGTATCAGCTTTAGTACACGGTAAAGTGAAAATCTACACGGAGAAAGTAGATTCTACTTATCAGAAATTTTTGACTAAAGAAACTGAAGCTAAATCAGCATTTTCTTACGAAATTAAGAGCGGAGTTTTAGAATTTAATAATGACAAAGGAATTATTCTTTGTGAATAAAAATCCTTAAATCACATAAACAAAAAAGAATCATTAATTATTTAATGATTCTTTTTTTATTCTAAAGCTGATTAAAATCTACCAGCTCGTCAAACCGTTTTCTAAAGCTTTATTATAATTCTCCTCGTCAAAAGAATAGAGATCAGGCGCTTTGTGGGCACCACCTCGTCTTTGTTCATCAAGTTTTCTTAGGATTCCAAGGTTCTTGATTTTTCGATAGAAATTTCCTCTGTTTAGTTCTTTTCCAAGAATAGCTTCGTAAAGTTTCTGAAGCTCAGAAAGGGTGAATTTTTCAGGTAATAGATTAAATCCTATTGGTTTGATTGATATTTTTTCTCTTAAAGCTAACAAAGCTTTCTCAACGATTTCTTTATGATCCATCGCCATTTCTATTTCTGGCAATTGACTTAGATAAATCCATTCACAACTCTCACTGAACTCATCAGTAGCCAAATCAATTTTAGAAGGATTATATAAGGCATAATATCCTATTGTAATGAATCTTTGCTTATGAAATAAAGTTTCATCAAAATCTTCGAAATAGCCTTCACTTCTATTCTTTTTTCCAAATACGGCAAACTCTTCAAGATAGGAAACTGCATTCACACCAGCTCTTTCTTTTAAGATTCTTACAACCGCATCATCCAGATCTTCATCTTTTTGTATGTATCCACCTGGCAAAATCCACATCTTTCGGTAGTTCATCTTTACGAGTAGAACTTTCAATTCGTTTTGTTCGAAGCCAAAGATGACAGGATCCGCCGAAAGGTTCGGGATATATAATTGTTTATTTTCTTCTGATCGTTTTAGTATTAGTTCTTTAGAATCCATTTTTCTGTTTCTGAGGTCAATGTTACAAAAATATTAATAAAATAATTGAAGAAAGATAAAATTTGAAAAATCAAAAGTGTTTTTGGCGATTTTTTCTTACACTATTTTCATTGATTCTTATTGAATCAATGAAAATAAATTTTAAATTTAGTTGTAATTAATTGAAAATGAGTTAATTGTTTTGATGTTAATTTTTATTAATATTTATTTTGTCACAATAAAATTTTGATTTATACTTGTAATGCTTCTTAATGAATCAATGATAATAAATTAATAATTTTTATCAAAGTTTCGGATTTACAACGATAATTTTTGCAATGATTAAAACATAATTGTCTTTCTGTAAACAATAAAAGTTTGAAGTAATCAATGACCAATTCCAAAGAAAATTAAAATATATATAACTGAAAAATGAGAAAATCAACTTTGAAATTATCAGCCCTTGGTTTTATACTTTCCTTCACCACAGCTTTCGGACAGGAAAAAACCGATACTGTTGCGGTGAAAAAAGCTTTGAATGTAGCTAAAACCGAAGAAGGCGTAAAAACCGTGACCACATCTTCAAAAGAAGACAACAACAGAAACGTAATGTTGAACGCAGCCAATAACACAAGTCCGAGAGACGTGAATATCGGTTTGCCATCAACTGTGGGCGGAATTACCATTCTTGAAAACGACTTGCCTGCCGTTTACTTCTTCTGGCCGGAACTTCCCAACAAAACGTGGAGACAAAGTGTAGGATTAGAAAAAACTGGACTGCTAAAGATGGATCAATTGGCAAATACAATGGGTGACCTTGGTTTTGCAGTAAACTCTTATTCTCAAACTGGAACTAAGGATTTAAAAGTCAAAGGAAAATTTACAACAAGCACTTTCGGCTGGCTGCAGGGTGACGCCAATGTTTCGGGTCCTATATCTAAAAACGGCTGGACGTACACCGTTGGTGCCTTCGTCAATTTTGACCCGAGCACCTATAAATTGGGTTTTGCCAGAAATGCCGATGAAACAAAGATTTTCAGAGCCGGCATAACCAAATATTTCAATGACGATAAGGGTAAAATCTCAGTTTTATACAAATATGCTGATTCGTACAGTCTTACCAATTATGCGGTTTTTGAATACGGACCGGAAGGAAAGGTAACTGAGCTGGATAACTTCAAAATCGGTAGAGATTCTTACATAGTGCGTGAGGGAAATATGAAGTTTAAAGACGTTCTTTCCGGACAGACCTATTTTGCAAACCTTGCAGGGAATGATAACAGGTCTAGCTCTCATAACATTGACGTTGTCGGAAATTATCTGCTGAATAACGGCTGGAATTTCAAATTCTCAACACGAGCCCACTTCTCAAAAGTAAAAATGGCCAACAGCATTCCTTTAAGTATTTTCAATGCTGCGCCGGGAGCTGGTTACACACTGGCTTCAAACGGACAGGCGTATTCAGGTCCTGTCGGGACGCAATTGGCAATGTATACGCCGGAAACACCGATTACTAGCGTTTCAGGACGTTTTTCACTAAATAAACGGATTGGGAACCATAACCTTACCGTAGGTGTTTTAGAACAATATTATCACATCGATAAATTCACCTCAAACCGTTCTTTCTTCTACCAGACGGTTGGCGCGCAGCCTCAAAGATTAATCGGTCCCAATACAGATGCAGACGGTTTCTACAACTACAATGCCGGCGCAGAATACCACAGCGGAACAGAAAATAAACTGTCTGTTTATGGAACAGATGAATGGAAAGTTTCTGATAATTTCAACTTGAGCTACGGTTTGCATCTGAAAAATCACATTCTGGACGGAGAATATTCTTTAACACCAAGAACGGTTGGTTTCAGCTTTACAGATCCAAGTCAATTCAATCAGATTAATCAGAGCTTTTTCCAGATTGGAGGTAGCTTAAACGCAACATACAACATTACCAAAAACTTTGGCGTGATTGCAAATGCTTTATACACCGAAGAAAACAGAAGACTGGAAAGTTATTCACAGGCTTTTGAACCCAATACCAATAAAATTAAAAGTCCGCTTGGCGCAATAGGAGTGTTCTGGAACACAGACTGGATTCAGCTGATTTCTCAGGCGACTTATCTGAAGAAAAATAACAACCTGAACCGATACAATCTTGTAAATCCAGCCAACAGTTCTCAGGCGCAGGTTGCAACAGTTTATTACGATATTCAGACATTGGGATGGACAACGGATTTTGTTTTAAAACCATTCAAAGGATTTAACTTGCATTATTTGGTGACGTTCCAGAATCCGGTTTACAAGAAATTTAATTTTGATGCATTCGGAACTTCATATAACTACAGTGACAACAATGTGTTGGGTGTTGCTAAAACTTTAATGGAAATCGACCCAAGTTATACGATTGATAAATGGAGATTCTGGGCAAGTTTCAGATATTTTTCTAAACAATATGCGAACCTTACCAACGCTTTATATTTCGCTCCAAGATGGGAAACTTTCGGTGGAGTAAGTTATACGGTTAATAAAAATATCAATCTTGGCGCAACGGTTATCAACTTCCTGAATCAAAGAGGAGCAAGCGGAACCATCAATGGTGCTGAACTGATTACCGATGCAAGTCCATACTACGGAAAATTATTGACGGGAACTTACATTATGCCATTAACAGGTCAGTTTTCTGTAAGCTTTAATTTCTAAAATTTAAAACAATGAAAAGAACAGTTTTAAATATTGCAGCCTTATTTTTAGGAATAACAGCATTTTCGCAAAACATTCAGATTGTAACCAATTCCAAAGGTCCGGTTTTAGGATATTCTGCAGATTCAGGCGTGAAAATTCTGACAGTTGGCGGAAATAAATTTAAAGATTTAAATAAAAACGGAAAGCTTGACAAGTACGAAGACTGGAGACTCCCGGTTGACGAAAGAGCCAAAGATTTGGCTTTAAAAATGTCCGTTGAGCAGATTGCAGGATTAATGTTGTACAGTGGTCACCAATCGGTTCCGGCTCCTGCAGACGGTTTCAGAGCAGGAAAATACAACGGAATGTTTTACAAAGAAAGCGGTGCAAAAGCTTTTGATTTAACAGACCAGCAAAAGAAATTTTTAAAAGAAGATAATCTTCGTCACGTTTTGGTAACAACAGTAGAATCTCCGGAAATTGCCGCAAAATGGAGCAATAATATTCAGGCTTACATCGAAGGTTTGGGATTGGGAATCCCTGCAAATAACAGTACAGACCCGAGACATTCAGCAACCGTAACGGCAGAATTTAATGAAGGAGCAGGCGGACAGATTTCACTTTGGCCGGACGGTTTGTCGATGGGCGCAACTTTCGACCCGGAATTGGTGAAGAAATTCGGAAATATCGCCGCTCAGGAATACAGAGCATTGGGAATTTCAACCGCTTTATCTCCACAAATCGATTTAGGAACAGAACCTCGCTGGTATAGAATCGCTTACGTTTTCAGCGAAAGTCCGGAACTGACCGCAGATTTAGGAAGAAGTTACATCGACGGTTTCCAGACAACCATCGGAAGTAAAAACGGTTGGGGAAACAAAAGTGTAAATGCAATGGTGAAACACTGGCCGGGAGGCGGACCTGAAGAAGGTGGTCGTGACGGTCACTGGGCAATGGGAAAATT
>Ga0308158_10003600_pt1 | contig 13497 bp, 7 predicted proteins | sample PhyBR2_FD_201038 | JGI IMG/M metagenome (GOLD analysis project Ga0308158, IMG submission 201038) | Phyllosphere microbial communities from UC Gill Tract Community Farm, Albany, California, United States - DLSLB.R2 | ecosystem: Host-associated > Plants > Phyllosphere > Unclassified | place: USA... | reverse complement strand
TGGGCTGGGGCGACGACGCTGTGCAGGGGCGGCGACGCTGAGCAGGGGCGAGCGCGCGCCGGACCTCAGATCACGATGCCGGCGCGCACAACGGCGACGCGGGCGTCCTGCTGCCACAGGGCGGCGGGCTCGGCCAGGGGGTCGGATGCCAGTAGCACGGCGTCTCCGTAGGCGCCGGCGCTCAGGTGGCCGAGCGACTCGTCGCCGATGAGCTCGGCGTTCACGGCGGTCATCGACCGCAGGGTGGCCGCGGCGCCCGATGCCTCGACCTGCAGCCGGATGCCCGCGAGCTGGTCGTCTTCGAGGTCTCCCATCAGGTCGGTGCCGAACCCGACACGCACCCCTGCCTCGTGTGCGAGGCGCACGGCATCCTGCCCCTTCGACAGCACCTCGCTGTTCTTCGCCAGCGACGTCTCGTTGAGGCCGATCTCGCCACCGCGACGATCCATCGCGTCGTACGCGGCGAGGGTCGGCACGAGGAAGGCGCCGGCTTCGGCCATCAGCCGCGCGGTCTCGGCGTCGATGAGGTTGCCGTGCTCGATCGAGCGCACGCCTGCGGCGACCGCGTGCTGCACCGCCTCTGACGAGTAGGCGTGCGCGCAGACGTAGCTGCCCCGCCGGGTCGCCTCGTCGACCACGGCGCGCAGCTCGTCGGCCGAGTACTGCGGCACGCGGATGGGATCGGTGAGCGAGAAGACGCCTCCGGATGCCATGACCTTGATCGCATGCGCACCGGTGCGCAGCCGGTTGCGAACGGCCAGGCGCAGGTTGTCGACGCCGTCGACGACCTCGCACATGTGCCCGTGCGAGAAGCACACGTCGACGTGCGCCGAGCGCGGGTCGCCGTGCCCGCCGGTCTGGCTGAGCGCGGGGCCGGTGAAGTGGTAGCGGGGAGAGGGGAACAGGTCGGCGTCGATCGCGCGGGCCAGGCCGATGTCGCCGCCCGCCACGTCGCGCACGGTCGTGAAGCCGCGCTGCAGCGCCTTCGCGAGCCGCGTCGCGCCGTTGATGGCGGCATAGCTGAGCGGGCCCCGTTCGTTCTCGAGGCCGTCCATGCTCGTGGCATACGCGTGGAAGTGCGCGTCGATAAGCCCGGGGACGAGCCACCTGCCGGTGCCGTCGAGCTGCCGGGCATCCGGATCGCCCGTCTCGGCGACCCGGCCGTCGACGATGTGCACGTCGCGGGCGTCGAAGCCGTCGCCGTTCCAGACCTGTGCTCCGGTGATGGTGATCGATGCTGTGCGCATGGGGTCTCCGTTTCGATGGTGGTCAGCGCAGGCTGAATCCGGTGGCGACCGGGTCGCCTTCGTCGAGTTCGAACGTCGAGGTTCCCACGCGGTGCGCCTGCCCGGTGACCTCGGGGATCACCCCTCCGTCGGTGCGCTCGGCCACCCGTGCGAGAAAGCGGGTGCCGATGATCGAGTCGTGGGTGAGGGTCTCGCCGTCGGCGAGTTCGCCGGTGGCGGCGAGCAGGGCGACGCGAGCGGCCGTGCCCGAGCCGCACGGGCTGCGGTCGACCTCGCCGTCGGCGAAGACGGTCACGTTGCGCTGGTGGGGTCCGTCGGCGGTGCGCCCGAGGTCGTCGAAGAGGATGGTTCCGTAGACCCCGCTGAGCCGGTCGTCGTGCAGCTGAGCGGCCGGATGCTCGTTCAGAGCCCACTTGATCTCGCGGCCGATCGCGATGAGATCGGCGGTGTTCTCGGGTGTGACCTCGAGTCCGACGGCGGATGCCGGAAGCGTCGCGTACACGGCACCGCCGAACACCAGATCGACGGTCACCGCTCCGCGTGACGTGTCGAGCGCAATGCCCCGCTCGAGTACGCGCGACTCGACGTTGCGGAAGACGATGTCGACGATGCGTCCGCCGCTCTGCCGTACCCGGGCCTGCACCCGGCCGCTCGGCACGTCGATCGTCACGACCGTCTCGCCGTCGGGGTCGGATGGCACGCGTCCGGTGCGCACGGCCCATGCGCCGAGGGCGATCGTGCCGTGCCCGCAGGCTGTCGAGAAGCCGTCCTTGTGCCAGAAGAGCACGCCGAAGTCGGCGTCGTCGTCATCGGGCGGGGTGATGAAGCCGCCGTACATGTCGTCGTGGCCGCGGGGCTCGAGGCAGAGGAAGCGGCGGATCCCGTCGGCTTCGCCGGTGATCGCCTCGACCCGGCGCTCGGCGACGGTCGTGCCGTGCGTCGGCACGTTCTCGACGATGCGGAACGGCTCGCCGGCGGTGTGCCAGTCCTCTGTGCTCCAGCGCATGGCGTGCCTCTCTCGGGCTTCAGGGCAGACGGTTCAGACGATTCAGACGGCGAGGCGGGCGACGGCGAGGTCCTGCCAGCCCATGCCGCACGTCTTGACGATGCGCGGGCGGTCGGATGCCGGTGCGACGGCGCCGGTGAACAGCTCGTGCATCGTGATCGCATCGCTCTCGCGCATGGCGCCCTCACGGACGGCGCGAATGACGTCGCCGGCCTCTGCCGCCGCGACGCGGCGGCTCTCGACGACGACCTGCGACCGGCCGAGCAGTGCAGGGTCGAGCTCGGCCTTCTCGGGCTCGTGCGATCCGATTGCGATGATCGTCGCGTCGTCGCGCACCTGATCGGCGGGGAAGAGGGGGTCGGATGCCGTGGTCGCACACACGATCAGGTCGGCGTCGCGCACGGCATCCGGGGTTCCGGCGATGATCTGCGCCTCGGGCGCGAACCGGCGCGCCTCCTGCACCGCGGATTCGGTGCGCGCGGCGTCGCGCCCGATCAGTCGCACGGTGCGCAGCGGGCGGATGGCCTGCAGTGCCTCGACGTGACGGATGGCCTGCGGACCTGTGCCGAAGATGACCGCGTCGCCGGCGTCCGGATCCGCCAGGAGATCGGCGCAGGCCGCTGAGACGGCCGGGGTGCGCAGGCTGGTGAGCGCCGTGCCGTCGAGGATCGCGGTAGGGGAGAGGGTGTCGCCGTCGAGCAGGATGTAGAGCGCCTGGATGCGCTCGAGCCCGCGCGCGGGGTTACCCGGGGCCACGGTGGCGAACTTCTGCCCGACAGCGCCGTCGATGGCTGCGGGCATGAGCAGCAGCTGTCCGGCCGGCACGTCGAGAATGCCGCGCGGCAGGTCGGCCTCGGGATCGAAACCGTCGCGCAGCACGCGCTGCAGCTCGGTGATCGCGGCGGCCATCGTGACCCGCTCGGCGATCGTCTCGGCGCTGACGAGGGTGAGATCGGAGACGGTGGGCATGAGTCCAGGGTAGGCGTCGATGAGTAATATGTCACGCATCGCTGCCACTTCGGCGTATGAGCCGCCTCGATTCGCGCTCAGGGCGGGGGATGTCGTAAGCTGGACGACGGTGACGTGTCCGAGCGGCCGAAGGTGCAACTCTCGAAAAGTTGTGTAGGGTAACCCCCTACCGTGGGTTCAAATCCCACCGTCACCGCCATGAAAACCCCCGGTTAAACGGGGGTTTTCGCTTGCCCCCATGTGTGTGTGGTGCAGCTGTGGTGCACGAATGCGAGCGCTCCCTAGGATGAAGTGGCGTCGATCGCGATGCAGCGGAGTCGATCTGGTCATCGCTGCTCTGGAGAGGAGTCCGTGCTGTGTCGCGTCTGTCTGAGCTGATGAGTGCCGTGTCTGACCTTGATCCGAAGGTTGGCGGCGAACTAGTTCGAGAGATCAAGCTCCTGCAACAGCGCACGAGTTACGGCCTCATGTTCGAGCGCCACCGCCCCGAAGCAGTAGAGCTTCCGGGGCACCCGGTCAGGACCAACAGCAAGGTGCGACTCCTTCCGGGTCGTGGATCGCACGAAACGCCCGACAGCCGACTGTGGAGCGTCGAGCGTGTACGCCGTGATGAGCTCGAGGTCGCGGCAATCATCGACGGCAATATCGAGACAAGGACAGTCGCCCGCGACGACGTGCTCGTGGTCGCTGAGTTCTCGGACCGGATCTATCCCGGCCTGCGGCTCGATGAGACCGTGGAGCTCGGCGGCGACAAGCCCTTTCACTCCGTGATCAACGGCGAGAACTTCCATGTGCTTGAGCAGTTGACGTTCACCCACGAGCACGCTGTAGACGTGATCTACATCGACCCGCCGTATAACACCGGCGCGAAAGACTGGAAGTACAACAACGACTATGTCGTGGACGACGACCAGTACCGGCACTCGAAGTGGCTGGCGTTCATGGAGCGGCGCCTAAAACTGGCCAAGCGCCTACTCAGGCCGGAGGACTCCGTTCTCATCGTCACGATTGACGAGAAGGAGTACCTTCGCCTCGGGCTCCTGCTTGAGCAGACGTTCCCGGAAGCTCAGATTCAGATGGTGTCGGTCGCGATCAACCCCGCGGCGGTGGCGCGCAAAGGATACTTCGGACGCTCGGATGAGTATTACTTCTTCGTCCGCCTCGGCGGTGCTGTAGCCTCCGCAGTTCCCCTGGGGCCGGAGTGGGTGGCGACGCGTGGCCGCACTCATCGCGGCGTGATTCGGTGGGATCTGCTTCGGCGGTCAGGTTCTAGCCCGACCCGTGCCGGCCACCCCGGCACGTTCTACCCCATCTTCCTCAGCGGCGATGGTCGAGAAGTCCATAGCATCGGCGACCCGCTTCCTTCCGAGGAGACCCCGCGGTCTTCCGTCACTCCGCCCGAAGGAACCATCGCGGTCTGGCCGATCAGGCAGGACGGCACCGAGGGCCGGTGGAGTCTCGGCCCTGATGCGGTGCGACGGTTGCTGTCGAACGGCTACCTGCGTCTTGGGACCCTAGCTGGCGAGCGCACGCCGATCTACTACCTCCCCCGCGGCGAGGCGCAGAAGATTGAGAGTGGTGTCTACGAGGTCCTCGGGCGAGCAGATGACGGCTCCGTGATTACCTCGTCTCTCGAAGAGCAAGAACGCACGCAGGTGCCTGGATCTCAGTGGAAGATCCCCTCGCACGATTCAACTCAGTACGGATCCCGACTGCTCGCTAAGTTTCTTCCTGGCCGCAAGTTCCCGTTCCCGAAGTCACTTTACGCCGTAGAGGACGCGTTGCGCTTTTTCGTTAGCGATAAGCCCGACGCTGTCGTCCTCGACTTCTTCGCAGGGTCGGGCACAACGGCCCACGCAGTCATGCGGCTGAATCGGCAGGACGGCGGTCGGCGACAGTGTATCTCGGTCACGAACAACGAGGTTTCTGTAGATGAACAGGCCAAGCTAAGGGGAAAAGGCCTTCGTCCAGGCGACCGCGAGTGGGAACAGTTTGGGATCTGCGACTACATCACAAAGCCACGCATCCGTGCCGCGATCACTGGGATGACATCGGACAATGAGCCGGTCAAGGGCGAGTACAAGTTCGTCGATGAGTTCTCGCTGGCCGATGGCTTCGAGGAGAACGCGGCGTTCATGACGCTTACCTACGAGTCACCTTGGCTTGTTAGCAATGACAAGTCGTTCGCACACATCGCGCCGATGCTCTGGCTGCGCGCTGGCGCGCGTGGCGAGATTATCCGCGATGTAGAAACCGGCTGGGCCGTAACCGAGGTGTACGGAATCCTGCGCGACCTTGATCAGTCAGCGGCATTCATCGAAGCCGTACGCTCGACGCCCGAGCTGCGTGTCGTGTTCATCGTCACTGATGACGAGGGACGCTTTCAGCAGGTGGCTGCGGAGATCCCCGAGGTCGAACAAGTTCGCCTGTACGCGGAGTACCTGCGCAACTGTGAGATAACAGGAGATCAGTCATGAAGGTCACGCTGAAGGACTACCAACACGACGCGGTGGCCGACGTTCTCAAGGAGCTCGAGGACGCGCGTAATTTCTACAAGGCGCGGAACCGTGTGTCGTCGGTGGCTCTTACAGCGACCACCGGTGCGGGTAAGACCGTCATGGCAGCCGCCGTCATTGAGGCTCTCTTCTGGGGCAGCGACGAGTTCGCGGTGGAGCCGGACCCCGGCGCTGTTGTCCTGTGGTTCAGCGACGACCCCGCGCTGAACGAGCAGGCCAAGCATAGGCTCCGGTCTGCTTCCGAACAGCTCCGTCACCACCTCGTTACCGTCGAGCATCCCTTCCGGTACGAGAAGCTCCAGTCGAAGACGGTGTACTTTCTCAACACGTCAAAGCTCTCGAAGAACAGCTTGCTCGTGCGTGGGTGGGAAGAGGCCGCGCACGTCGAGCATCAGGACGGGGACGCTCTCCTGGAGCGACGGGCGGTCAGCGAAGTGACGCCTTTCTCTTTCTGGGACACCCTGCGGTCCACGATCAACGACGATGAGCTGACCCTCTACATGGTGTTCGACGAAGCGCACCGGGGTATGGGTAAACGGCCTTCGGACCAGCCGACAATCGTGAAGCGTCTGATCAATGGCCAGCGCGACGTCCCAGCAATGCCCATCGTGTGGGGTATCTCCGCCACAGTGGATCGCTTCGAGAAGTCGATGGCCGAAGCTCAGGTCGAGGGGAACCGGATCCATCTCGGCACCGTCGAAGTCGATCCGGTCAAGATCCAGGACTCGGGTCTGCTCAAGGACAATATCGTCCTCGACTTCCCCGCCGAAACCGGTGACTTTAACACGGTTCTGCTGCGCCGCGGCGTCCGCAAGCTCAGGTGGATGAGCGAGGCGTGGGAGACTTACGCCTCTCAGCAGGGCGAACCGCAGGTGATTCCGCTCATGGTCCTGCAAGTGCCGAACAAGCCGAACGAGGACGAGGTTGCGTCGGCGCTCGGCGTGATTTTCGACGAGTGGCCGGAGCTCATGCCGGATGCCGTGGCGCACGTGTTCGGTGAGCACTCGACCCAGACCTTCGGTCGCTACTCGGTTCCCTACATCTCCCCAGAGCAGGTGGAGGACGCGAAGTTCGTCCGCGTGCTGCTGGCCAAGGACGCGATCTCAACGGGCTGGGACTGCCCTCGCGCCGAGGTCATGGTCTCGTTCCGACCTGCAGACGACAGGGACTACATCACTCAGTTGCTCGGCCGGATGATCCGTACGCCGCTCGCTCGTCGCATCGAGGGGAACGACGTCCTGAACAGCGTCGAGTGCATCCTGCCTCGGTTCAACAAGACCCACGCAACTGGCGTGATCGAGCGCATCCAAGGGCAGGCTGAAGCTGGTGACGGCGGCACGACCGGCCAGCGGATCCTCATCGATCCGGTGCTGATGACGCAGAACTCACAGCTGCCGGTCGAGGTCTGGCAATGCTTCGAGAACATGCCGGCGCAGACCTTGCCGCGCAAGAAGGCGAACCCGATAAAGCGCCTCACGCAACTCGCTCACGCGCTAGCCGCCGACGGTCTCATCCCGGGCGCTGGTAGGCACGCCCACGAGCGCCTGCACGGTGTCCTGGACGGCCTGTCGGCGCAGTACAAGCGCGAGTTCAACGCTGCGATCGGTGATGTGCTGACGGTGACCGGCACCACGATGACGCACCTGGCTCGCCACGGTCTCAACCGCGAGGACCAGTTCCATGAGCACGCGGACGACCGTGCGATCCAGGACGCGTACCGCGCCGGCGCCCGGCTCATCACGCCTGATGTGGCGCGCACGTACGTAGATCACATCGCCGAGGCGAACGGTGGGGGCGAGGAGGCGTACCGCGAAGCGCACATCGACGCCGCAGCTATCGCGCGCCTGCCGCAGACCCGCCCAGCACTGGACGCAGAGGCGCTCCGCCTGGCCGAAGAATGGCTGGCTAAGCATCGCGTCGCGATCAAGAGCCTGTCCGAGTCAAGGCAGAGCCTCTACGCGGAGATTACGGCGATGACCACCGAGCCGCAGCTGCTCGGTCTGGCCACGCCGAAGAACCGTCAAGAGGAAACCAAGCGTCTCGAGAACGGCCAAGAGTCCGTTCTAGATCGCCGCGGTCGGCACCTGCTGGTGGACGAGGAGGGGCTGTTCCCGATCGGGAAACTCAGCCCCGACGAGGTGGAGGTGCTCGACAACGAGCTGGCCCACGACTCCACGATCGCCTGGTACCGCAACCCAACCGGTGGTCGCGACTCGATGAGTATCGCCTACCAGGATCGCCACGGAGAGTGGCGGACCCTGCGCTCGGACTTCGTGTTCTTCGTCGACACCGCCGGGGGTGTGTTGCCCAGCATCGTCGACCCCCATGGGCATCACCTGCCAGACGCGATCTGGAAGCTCCACGGCATGGCTCGGTTCGCGGAGCAGTACGGTGATCAGTTACACCGCATCGAGGCCATCTCCCGCATCGACAGTCAGCTGAGAGTGTTGGACTTCACGCGGCCTGACGTGCGGAAGCAGGTGCTGAATGAGACTGACGCCTACTTCGCTTACGACCGTTGGTCGACTGCGTACGAGTGAGGGCTCCATAGGCAGCAGCGGGCGACCCAGCGAGGAGACCGAACAGCTCGCAACCGATTCGTGCGGGCGGCGCCGCAGGCGCGCTGATGTAGCGCTGACGTGACGCGGATGTAGCGCGAACCAAGCGCATCTCATCGAGCAGGATCGGCCCTCGCGCGCTGGACTAGTCGAGCATGGCCAGATTAGGTACTCGATGCCCGCCGAACACACGGGATGGGAAGGTCGAATCGTGCTCATCGGCACGACATCAGCTGTGAGGGCGGCCACATCGAGGAGTGCGACGGTGCCTTCGCACCTCTCGCGATTCGGGCTGACGATCCGCCTCTCATCCAAAGTCGTGTTCAGTCCCGGCGAGGTGAGGGTGGCCGTGGAAGAGGAGTTCGGGCTGGAGCTGTTTCCCAGACACGGTCGACGCGGGCGCGGGACTCCGCAGATTCGTCGATCGTCGTCGCCGGCGATGATGCGCTGCAGCTCGTGATGTCGAAGTCGGACGCTCTTGATCTCGGTCACCTCGAACGCGCCGCCGAACGTGAGAGCACCGCTTGATCACCTTCACCGATTTCCTTCCCGTTCCAGCGCCGCGGCTCACGAAGGTGAAGTTCAACATGCGCTCCGGCGAGGGCAGCGGTGAGGCCTTGGACTTCCTCATGGACGACCATGAGCGCTGGCTCAACTTCATCGGTGGCGGCGACGATCGAACAGACGCCCTTCCCGGTCACTCTACGGATACGCCCCGGTCTCCCGTCGGTGAAAGGATCGCACCATGAACAACTCGCGCGCCGACGACCGTCGCACCCGCGTAGCGGTCGCCGCTTTCGATCTCATCGAGACGGAGGTCCGGCCGCACCTGGCCGCCGGCGGCAACCTGTGGACGAAGGGGTCAGGAGGGTACCCGCGCCGACTCCGGCAGATGCTGAGCGCGCTCGACGACGGCCACCCGGTGACCTTCGCGACCAGGGACGCGATGCAACTGGCGCCGGCCGAACGGAAGGTCGAGCACGTGATCCCGTTCAAGCGGATCATCGTCGAGATCGTCGATCCGAGCCAGGCCGATCCGCGATCGAACACCCACCAGGAGCCGATCACGGGAGGGCCTGCGACGTCGCCGACGCACCTGCTGTCGATCTTCGATCAGCTCCTGCAGAAGTGTTGGGTGACCAAGGATGAGCACGACCGCCTGAACCGCGCCGGTCGGAGTCTTCAGTGGGATGCGCCCGACGGCGACGGCTGGGCGCGCTATCGCCTCGCCGATGTGGTCGCGTATCCGCTCACGTAGCCGTCGTGCACCCTCAAGCGCTGCAGCGGACGCTCTTAGGCACGACTGTTGCTGATCGACCTGCGCACTGGTGTGCAGGGCTGGAGCGTGCGACGTACGCACAGCGGAAGCCGGTGTTCTTGGGCAACCATGTGGCTGCATCGCCGTCGCCCTTCTGCGCTTCCTCTGAGTCGTCGACGGCGGGGAGATGTCGTGCGAATGTTGCACACGTGTTGCACCCGGGGTCGCACGGGTGTTGCATCGTGTCGCACTGGTGTCCCGCCGTTGTAGCGCCGGATGTTGCACGGGTGTCGCGCTGCTGTAGCGCCGGATGTTGCACGGGTGTCGCGCTGCTGTAGCGCCCGATGTCGCATGGGTGTCGCGCTGCTTTAGCGCCCGATGTCGCACGGGTGTCGCGCTGCTGAAGCGCCGGATGTTGCACGGGTGTCGCACCGCTGTAGCGCCCGATTCCCCAGGTGTGTCGCGCCGGTGGTCGCATCCGACAACTTCCGCCGACTGCGTGTCTCTTCGCGCGTCTCCCTAATCACGGACCGGCTTCGACTCCCCGCAGGCGTTCCTCTATCTGGGCCGTCGAGACGAACCTGAGGAGCAGATCCGAGTCGTTCGCCAGTGCTTCGAGCATCTCGAGCGGAGCATCTGGGTTCAGCGCCACCAGCAGCGCCAGCTCAGCGCTGCGACCAGCGAGGTCCGCCAGGACGTCGATGGGCGTGCCCGGGTTGAACGCGATTGCCATGAGCGTTTCGGCGTCGTCCTGCATCGCCAGTGACCTGTGCGTTTCTACAGGCGTCGCCGGGTGCGCTGCGACTGCTCGTCGGACTCTCGCGCTACGACGCTCGCCTCCGAGGAACGCCAGGATATCCGGGGTCGCGTGGTCGCTGTAGGCAACGCGGATGCGTACCTCGGCCCTCGTGTTAGCCGCCAACTCCTGCAGTTCCGCGACTGTCGGGACCGACCGGGTGGTGACGTTCATGTCCGTCGACGGCGCAGGTTCGTCGTCGGCTTCATCCTCCGCGTCGGGCTCCCGGTAGGCCGCGATGCGGACGTCCAGATCGTCGTCGAGCAGAAGCGCGTTTAGAAGGTCCTGCGGCAGGCGGTCGTTGCGCGCGACGGCCCGGCGGACGTCGGCATTTGCATCGAGAGCCAGGGCTTCCAGAACGTCCGGCGGTGTGGCGGGGTTTGCCGATACCGCAATCCGCGCGTCGGCATCCATGCTCTTGGCCAGGCGCGCCAGCGTGCTGATGCTTGTCTTCCGGTGCCGCGCGACGTACTGCCTGAGATCGGGCTCGCGCACCCGGCTCTTCGACAAGCGGTCGAGCGCTTCCTCAACCACCCGGTCAGACACCGACAGGTCCTCGCCGCAGGAGATTTCGACGAGGACGGAGTGCAGACCGAGGCCCTCGGACGTCCTGAGCAGTTCCTCGGCGATGGAAGCGGCGAGCCCGGCCGGCACATGAGGGTTCGTCATCACGGCAATCCGGACATCCACTGAAGGGTCCTGAGCTAGCCGCGACAAGACGTGCTGAGGCGCGGAAGGATTGCCCGCCACCGCAGTACGGAGGTCGATCCTCTTGTCCGTGGACAAGTCCTCTAGTACGGCAGCAGGTGTCTGAACGGAATCGGCGAACAGCTCCCGGGTGGCTCCCTTCCGTATGCTCAGCATCTTCTTGGTCAGCAATTCCTTGGACTCCGCACTGAGCGCAGGTTGGCTAGCCAGTCCGAGCAGCACTTCGGCCGAGTTCTCGGCGAGTAGTCCCGCAAGCACCTCGCTTGGCGTCGCCGGGTGCCGCGCGACGAGCTGTGCGACCTTGTCGCTATATTCGGTCGGCGTCTGCCAGCGCTGGTAGGGGAGGAGGCCGTCGGTGGCGAACTTGATCCGCGCCGCGCGAGAAGTCCCGAGCTCGGCGAGGGCGTCGGTCAGCAGCGGGTCTGGGTCACCCATCGACCGCGCCAGCGCGTCCCAGCGGATGTCAGGATCCTCGTCTGCGAAGAGCACGCGGCGAGTGGCCGTGTCCGAGATGGGAAGCATCCTCGCCGCGATGCGCCGCACGTGAGCCGGCCGCTGTCCCGACATCAGGTCCGCGGCGATCTCGACGGGCAGACCATGCAATGCTCCGACCGGCAGGCGGAGCGAGCGGCCGGTCGCCCAGGCCCAGATCCGGCTGGGCTCCGGCAGACATCGGTCGAGCGCTCCATAGCCAGGGCCCTGCAGCATCGCCAGAAGGATCGAGCTGAGGGCGGTACCGGGAGTCCCATTCGGATCCCGATCCTGGCGTACCTCGATCCGGCGAGCCTCGAGTTCAGACGACGGGCGCTCGTCGAGCGATACGACCTCTCCTGTATTCGATTGGATGGGAGCTAGTCCGTCAGCGCGCCCCGGGAGATGAATCTGCGGTCGGGTCGATGTTGTGGCCGACGACCGGTTCGCGGCGACCGTGCGGCGCACCACAACGCTGCTATCCCCGGCTAGCCGCTGCAGCACGTCAGCGGGAGCCGCGGTATTCATGGCGACGCCTTTGCGCACGGAGGCGTAGCGATCTTCTGCGAGCCTTCTCACCACGTCCGTCGGGCATGACGGATTGCGTGCGACCCGGAACCGCAGGTCGACGTCGTCGCCCTCCCCGAGCGCCATGAGCATTGCGTGCGGCGTGTGGCGGTTCTCCGCGAGGAGCTGGAGCTTGCGGTGCTCCGACACCGGAACATGCACGGCAATCTGACTACGCGCGGTTGCGCCGATGAAGCCCTCTCGCAGCTTCGGCAGGAGTCTCTCAGGATCTCCACCGAGCAGCTGCTCGAGCGTCCATGTCTTCAGTCCTTGCTGCCGTGGCAGCCAGACACCGACTTCACGGATGCCCAGGGCGTCCTCCAAGTCGAGCATCACGTACCCGAGAAGCTGGCGGAGGAAGTCGCGCAACTTGACGATGCTCAACCTGACGTAGACCTTACAGTCGATGAGGGTTTGCCCGATCATCCAGTCGCCATCGGCACCTCCCAAGAGTCTCGCTCCGCTGAAGCCGGGGTTGGGCTCGAACCGTGCTCCCGCAGCGATGTGGTCGATCCAGGTACCGATTTGGTGACGACTCGCATCCAGTAGGGCTTCGACGTCCACGAGCGTCGATTCGGGGATAGTTTGCGCCAATCCCCATCCGTTTTCCACGCCGTCGCACGCTGCTCCGAGTGCCCCGTCCAAAGCATCAGGGCCGCCCCGGTAAACCTGCTCGCAGTACGCAAAGAGAACCGACGCCTTCGCCAGGTCGGACGCGTCCCTACACCCATTGATCAGGTCTTCGCCCACGCAGAACGCCTCGGTCAGAACCTTCGCCCGATGGTCCCCGTTCTCGACAAGAGCGGCTACGCCTGGGAGCGTGGATATGGCCGTGGCAGATGTCGACTCGGCAGGGTTGAAACCGCCAAGCTCGATCCGTGCGCGGATATCGAAGGCTGTTCCCGACAGGGACCCATCCGTGGGTTCAACGGCGGGCACGAGCAGAGGCTTCCCGGCGAGATCGACTAGACCGAGCGCAACGGCGTTCTGCCGCGCAGTGCTGCTGCTTCCACGCGTCGCTGCGAGGGCCGGTGAGATCCCGTCAAGATACGCACGAATGGGTGACCCCGCGTCGCGCAGTTGACTTGTTAGGCTCATGGCTCGATCCTTCGCTCTCTACCTGTGCAATAGACCTACTCGCAGGCGACCCCGTCACCATCGCGGTCGAGCTTGCGGGTATATCCGGGGTCTCCGGTGCGAATCGGTGCAGCGCCCGCGGCACGGACCGCCGTGCAGTTCTCGTAGTAGATGGACACGGGCGCCTTCTCCACGGGAGCGGGAGCAGGGGCCGGTGCTGCAGGCACCGGAGCCGCGGGCTTGGGTGCAGGGGCGGGCTCTTCCTTGACAGGCGCTGGCACCGGAGTGGGTGTAGAAGCCGGCTCCTGCTTCACCGGCACGACC
>Ga0308158_10003599_pt1 | contig 13498 bp, 11 predicted proteins | sample PhyBR2_FD_201038 | JGI IMG/M metagenome (GOLD analysis project Ga0308158, IMG submission 201038) | Phyllosphere microbial communities from UC Gill Tract Community Farm, Albany, California, United States - DLSLB.R2 | ecosystem: Host-associated > Plants > Phyllosphere > Unclassified | place: USA... | reverse complement strand
CCTTACAGTTTTCGTTGATGGCAGCTCGTGATTTATCTGTAATTACAACACCTCCGCCGAATAGATATCCTATTGAAACGAACGTGGTTGGATTTAATGAAGAGATAATCCGCGATGCGATTTCGTATGAAATTCAGCGTAATGGACAGGTTTATTTTATCAATAATCGCATTGAAAATATCAAAGAAGTAGCCGGAATGATTCAACGCTTGGTTCCAAATGCCAAAGTGGGAATCGGTCACGGACAAATGGATGGAAAGAAACTGGAAGAGCTGATGCTGGCGTTCATGAACGGTGAATTTGATGTTTTGGTAGCGACAACTATTATCGAAAGTGGATTAGACGTGCCAAATGCAAATACCATTTTCATTAATAATGCGAATAATTTTGGTCTGTCTGATTTGCACCAAATGCGCGGTCGTGTAGGTCGAAGCAATAAAAAAGCGTTTTGTTATTTCATCTGTCCGCCTTATTCGTCAATGACCGAAGAAGCCCGAAAACGTATTCAGGCTTTGGAACAGTTTAGTGAACTGGGCAGCGGATTTAATATTGCGATGAAGGACTTGGAGATTCGTGGTGCGGGAGATTTATTGGGTGGAGAACAATCTGGTTTTATCAACGAAATAGGTTTTGACACCTACCAGAAAATCATGAACGAGGCTATTGAAGAGCTGAAGGAAAACGAATTCAAGGATTTGTATCCGGTAGAAAATGATATTGAAACGAAGGAATATGTAAAAGATTTACAAATTGATACCGATTTTGAGTTGTTGTTTTCAGATGAATACATCAATAATATTTCGGAGCGTCTGAATTTGTATAACGAATTAGGCGCCGTTAAAAACGAAGAGGAATTGGTAGTTTTCCAAAACAAACTAATTGACCGTTTTGGACCTTTACCTCCGCGAGCCAATGCTTTGATGAACAGTATTAGAATTAAATGGGTAGCAACAAGAGTTGGAATCGAAAAACTGGTAATGAAACAAGGCAAGATGATAGGTTATTTTGTGTCCGATCAGCAATCGGATTTTTACCAGTCGAATCGTTTTCATAAGGTGTTACAGTTTGTTCAAAAACATCCTTCACTTTGTAAAATGAAAGAAAAACAAACCGCTAACGGCTTACGTTTGTTACTGACTTTTGATAACGTAAAATCCACAAGAAGAGCTTTGGAATTGATGGAGATGCTGGGAAAAGGTTAAGAATTTATTTAATCAAATAGTTAAATTCTTTTAATGCTCCTGTTTTTCGGATTTCAAATAGATCTTCAGCATAAACTCCATGAGTAACCAAAATTTTTCCATCTTCTATTTTATTGTATATTTCAGAAAAGTTTTGCTTGATTTGTTTTTCAAATTTTTCATCATAAGCGAACTCAATAGGGGTAACGAAATTAATTTTCTTTAATTTATCTATGCTAGGGGAAATTGTATTATATAATCCTTTTGGTTTTAAAGGAGTTGCCCATTTGCCTTCTGTTGTCATATAAACATCATCAAATACATATCTGGTTTGAAGTAATTCTCCTTTATATTCTAAAACATACAATAAACAATATTCAAAATCAGCAAAAAAAGTTTTAAAAGGAACATAATTTTGTTGTTTTGGGGCTGAATGTGGAGGGTAAGTTGTGAATTGTATCGTATCTTTTTTAAAGTCACCATAGATGTTTTTAATTACTACATATTTTGATAAAACTCTGGAATTTAAAGAACCCACGTTGCAATAGCTCGCAGGAGAATCCCAGATTTTAATTTTTTTAACAATGAAAACATAGAGTTTGGTTGGTTTTTCAGGATGAGAAGGCCAGACTTCACAAGGCTCTAATTTTAATTGGATATTTATTTTTTTCTTTTTTACTAAGTCGGCAACTAAGAATTTTTTAGTTATATGCCAGTAGTTTTCAAAAAACAGAGAATCAGATAATTTAGCTTTTATTTCAAAATTACCTAAGCTGTCTGTGTGTGTTCTGTAATTTTTGTCATGAAGTAATTGATTCAGTATTTGATTGTTATTAGTAACTTCTTGATAAGAAACATCTTTTCTGTCTTCAAATTTTGATTTCTTTTTCCATTCTTCAACTAAAGAATTACTAAGTTTTCTTAGCTTATTAATGGTATCATTTTTTATAACATAGACAATTCGGTCATTGAATTTTCCTGAGTTAAATGCTTGTCCTTTTACTATAGTTTCTTGAGAAAATACCATTTGAAATGTTAGTAGGAATAATAAAACATATCTATTCATTTTGAATTATTTTAAGTCTTAAATATAAGTTTTTTCTTTTGAAATATGGTATAGGAGTATATTTTACGTTTGTTACTGACTTTTGAAAATGTAAAATCCACAAGAAGAGCTTTGGAATTGATGGAGCTATTGGGAGGGAAAGAAATAGAAAAATAGCATTTTTTTACGTTTTTGTTAAGTAAGTTATTTCTTTATTAATAGTCTCGTATTTGTAGTATTTTTGATAATTATAATGTAGATAAACGAAAAATCCGTAAATAGTTTATACTAATATGTTTTTTTTACTATTTTAATTCTTTAAACCTACATAGCTTGTATTGAGATTTATGACATTAAAAAAAACGTCCCCAAAAATACTTTTTTTAATAGTTTCCTCCAGTTTTGTCTTTTTACTGCTTTATGCGGTGCTGTTTTATTATATCGATAAAACTGAAAAAGAAGCTTATCGTAATTCGGTTGAATTATTTGAAAGTAAAATCAATATGCTATTGATATTAGAGTCAAAACCTATTTTGACAGCTATAAATAATGATACCAATTGGGATGAATTTGTAGATTTTACTTTGACAAAAAATAAAACCTGGTACAATGAAACTATCGGTAATGAATTAAAGATATACGGAGCTGATTATTTAGGTGTTTATGATAAAAATAAACAGTTTATCATGCGTACTCCAACTCCAATAATTAAAACGCTTGATTTCATTCCTAAAGAATCGATGCTGTATTTGGACAAAATAGGTATTGGAAAATTCTATCTTAAAATTCCCGAAGGAATTGTAGAAGTAACAGGAGCAACAATCCACGCTTCGGATGATCCGCTCAAAAACAAAACTAAAACTTCAGGTTATTTTTTCGCTGTACGATTAATCAATTCTAATTTCATTAAAAATTTAGAAAGTATAACCTCTTCTGAAATTAAAATTATAGGTGTTGACGAGGTTGTTTCAGAGCAAAGACACGTAGTGAGTTCGGTTTTTCCTTTGAAAGATTCTAAGGGGAAATTGATTGGGAAGCTTCTTTTTGAACGAAAATTTGAGGTTTATTTTGAGAATACTATTACTATTCTATATACAATAATTATCATTTTTATAATGTATTTGATAGTGAGTTTGTATTATTCTCAAAAGTTGGTTTACAGGCCGCTTTATTTGGTTAGAAAAGCTTTAGAAAAAAATAGTAAAAGTGCAATTAATGAATTGAAAAAAACAAGTGGGGAGTTTAGTTATATAGGGAATTTGTTTGAAGAAAACAGCAATCAGAAATTGGCTTTAATAAAAGCAAAAATTAAAGCAGAAGAAGGCGATTTGTTAAAAGCTTCTTTTTTGGCCAATTTATCGCATGAGATAAGGACTCCGATGAATGCCATTAATGGATTTACCGAACTTATTTTGAATACCGAACTTAGCGAAGAAGAGCAGGTTGAGTATCTTAAAGTGATACAGAATAACGGTAAGAATCTGGTTTCTATTATTGATGATTTAATAGAAATGTCGAAAATTGATGCCAATCAGATTTCACCAAATTTCAGCGAAATTAACCTAGATTCCTGCATAGTTGAACTGTACAAAACGGTTAAAGTGACCATTCCTAAAAGCAAACCTGTAAAATTCAAACTGATAAAAAGTATGCTTCCGGCTGAGTATAATATCATTACCGATGAAATTAAACTAAAACAGGTTATCATTAATTTATTGACCAATGCCATCAAATATACTGATGAAGGTCTGGTGACTTTTAGTTATGAAATTGATGAAAAAGAAAACTTAATCCATTTTACCATTCAGGATACCGGTTCGGGAATTGATGAAGGTCATCATAAGCATGTTTTTGATCGGTTTAAGCGCGTGGAAAATGACAAAACCATAAAAGTGGGAGGTCTGGGACTGGGGCTTTCTATTTCAAAAGCCTATATAGAAATTCTGGGCGGAACCATCGATTTGGAATCCGAAGTAGGTGTTGGTTCGACTTTTTATTTTTCAATTCCGTTGCAATATGCTAAGGTGGAGCATATAGTGGTCAAATCGATCAGAGAAAAAGAAGTGGAAAAATCTGAAAATAAGGTCATTTTGATAGCCGAAGATGATAATATTAATTTTTTACTGTTTCAAAAAATGATGCAGAATAAAGATTATGAAATCATTAGAGCTCATGATGGTCAGGAAGCGGTTGATATTTGTATCAATAATTCTAATATTGATTTGGTTTTAATGGATATTAAAATGCCGGTTATGAATGGTTTCGAAGCGATTGAACAGATACGACCTATTCGTCCAACACTGCCAATAATTGCACAAACGGCTTATTCTTCATCTGATGATAAGGTTAAAATTGAGAAAGCAGGATTTGATGATTATATAACTAAACCATTGAACAGGGAACGCTTGTTTGAATTGATTGATAAGTATTAGATAAATTATTTGGATGAAAATTAAAAAAAGACTTTTGGTTTTGACTTTGGGATTGGCGTCGTTTGCCGCTTTTTCACAGCAAACACAAAAATTGAAAGATACGGCAGCTGTAGAAGAGAAAAAACTCCATTTTAATGTTGATCTTGTTAGTCGCTATCTCTGGCGAGGACAATGTTGGGGCGGAAATTATGCGGCAATTCAGCCTACAATTGAATACACTGTGTTACCAAAATTAACAATCGGGACTTGGGCTACTACCAATTTCAAAAATCAATATTTCTATCCCGATGGCGAAACTTTGTACAAAGGCTATCAGGAAATTGATTTTTATGCCAGTTATCAAATTACGGATTTTTTAGAATTCCAACTTTGGGATTACTATTGGCCTTCGGTGTCAAAAGTAGAAGGGGTGAGCAATCAATTTTTTGATTATGGGCCAACAAGTTCACAAACTGTTGATGCTATGCTTTGTTTTGATTTTTCAGAAGGCTACCAATATCCTTTTAATGCGACTATAAGTACATTTATAGGAGGGAATGATTATCGTTATGACAGTAATGACAATTCAAAACACAATTATACAACTTATGTAGAGCTTGGATATACCTTTAATTTATTTGAAAATTCATCTCAAAAACTACTTCAGAATATTCAATTAGCACCTGTAGCCGGTGTGGTGTTGAACAACAAGGCTGGTTACTATAATTTTGCTGATTATGATAGGCCTTCCTGGGTAAATTTAGGGGCAAAAGCCACTAAAGAATTTGATTTGGGCAAAGGAGTTACCATGCCGTTATCGTTAAATTATGTTCATAATGCGGCAACAAAAAACACCGATTTTTTTGGTAAAGATTTTTTAGTGGCTGCAATTAGTTTTGCTTACTAATTAAATCGTTCTAAAGAGAAAATACAAAAGGCTGTCAAAATGATTTTCGACAGCCTTTTTAATATTTATTTCTTAGAATATTAATTCTTCAAATCTTTGATTACTTTGAAAGCAACATCTACCTGTTCTTCACTTACAAGAATCGTGAATTCATTAGAAGTAGAAATTACTTCGTTGATGATGATTCCCTCCCAGGCCAAACGTTGGAAAATGAAATAATAAATTCCCGGAATCACGATGTTTTCTTTTGGTAATTTTACTGTGATAGAAGCAAGATTGTCTAATTTCTGAATCAATTTTTCGTTAGAAAAATGTTTGTCAACCAATTTGTTAACCGTATTACTTACTACAATGTTAATCTCATTTACTCCTCTTGACGAAGTATAAAAAACATCCGGAAAACCGTTGATATCTGAAATTAATTCGGCTTGTTTGTTTAAAACAGTTTCAGAAACAGCAAAAGTATAATCAGTAAGGGCAGAACGAACAGTAATTTCACCTATGTTTTTGATAACCTTGTTGATTTTGTGATTTAACCTGAAATCCAGTTCTTCTGTTAATCTTTTTAAAGACATTACAACAGCACCCTGTTTTACTTCTTTTCCAAATTCGCTCTCTAATTCAGACATGATATTTCTGGATAAAGAGGTTAAATTGATGATACCAAGTGACAAAGCATTTAATAAAAATGGTTTTGTTTTGATGTAATTCTCGACAATTGAAGAAACTGTTTTCATAATTAAATAGGTGTTTTTACTTAGTTTTTAATCTGATTTACTTAGTTAAATCGTTAAAAATATGGGCAAATATAATTAAAAAAACAATTTGTTACAAAAATAACATAAAAAAATATCGTTAAAAATGAAAAAAAGCGTCTGTAAGGTGCTCAATTACAAAAGATTTGTTCTCTTTTTGGATGGCAATGATGTCAAATCTGACATTTATGTCTAAGTCTTTTTCAACTACGTAGTTGTCTACGGCTTTCGTAAGTAGTTTTATTTTTTTCGAATTTACAAAGTCCTGAGGAAGACCAAATTCAATCGAAGAACGGGTTTTAACTTCGATAATAGCGAGTGTATTTTCTTTTTGGGCAATAATGTCTATTTCGGCTTTTTGAAAAGTCCAATTGGTTTCTAAAATGGTGTAGCCGTCTTTTTGTAAAAAATCAACAGCCAATTTTTCTCCAAGTTTTCCTAATTCGTTGTGTTCAGCCATGAAAATAGTATTCAGTGTTCAGTAATCAGCCAAATTGCTATTGATTTTTGATATTGTTATTGAAATTGCCATTGATTAATCTTCAAATTTCAAAGTGCTTTTCGTTGGAGTAACTTCCATTAAAACGGTACTTCCTAAAATCAACGCTCTGTTATCCTGAATATGTCCTGCGGGGAAATTATAAATGACAGGAATATGGTATTTTTTAGTCACATCTTCAATGATTTCAACGGCGTTTTTCCCCCATGGAATTTCATTGTCTTTCATTTTAGTCATCGAACCTACAATAATTCCCTTGATGCTTTCCAGGCAACCATTGCGTTTTAAGTTCATCATCATGCGGTCAATATGATATAAGTATTCGTCTAAATCTTCGATGAATAAAATTTTGTCGTGACAGTCAATTGCTGATGGAGAACCGAACAGACTATATAGGATAGATAAATTTCCACCCACTAATTCACCTTCTGCTGTACCAATGCGGTTCATTGGGTCTGAAGGAATTTCGTAATTCAAAGGTTCATCAAATAAAGCCTGTCTTAAAGTTTCGATAGCTTCGGGAGTTGCTCTGGGAGCGGTAACAGGCATAATGCCGTGAATGGTTTTATAACCTAAAGTATTCAGGTGATTGTGCAAAACGGTAATATCGCTGAAACCAATAATCCATTTTGGATTTTGTTTGAATTGGGTAAAATCTAATGTGTCAATGATTCGTACCGTTCCATAGCCGCCTTTTACACACCAAATGGCTTTGATGTTTGGGTTATCCAGTTGCGTTTGAAAATCGGCAGTTCTTTCTTTGTCTGTTCCAGCCAGTTGATTATTATCTAGTCCAATGCTTTTACCAATAACGACTTCGAGTCCCCAGCTATGGAGCAGGTCGATGGCGGGTTGCAGGTGGTTATCGGTATATTTTCTGGCGGTGGCTACTATGGCAACGGTGTCTCCTTTTTGTAAAGCGGCTGGTGTAATCATCTGTTGTTGGGCTTGACTATTGAAAGTTTGAAAAATAAAAATCAGGAACAGGGATATGCTAAATGTTCGGTTTGTAAATAAAAATCGAGAAGTAGGCATGATGGTGTTTTTCCTGAATAAATAAAATTTGAAAAATGCCTTGTATAGCATCAAAACAAAGATAGCTAAAATCAAAAATAATTTACAGATAGTTATATGAAATGTACTATTTTTACTAATGTCCTTAAAATAGAGTTAGTTATGCGAATACTAAGATTGGTTTTTGTGCTTGCTTTTCTGTTTTTGTTTCGAATTGGCTTTTCGCAGCAAAAAAGCTATCGGATTCATACACTGGCTTTTTATAATTTCGAAAATCTTTTTGACACCATCAATAATCCCAATACCAACGATGATGAATGGACGCCACAAGGAACACAACGCTGGACTTCTAAAAAATACCATCAAAAACTGGAAAATCTCTCTCGGGTTTTACTTGAAATTGGAACGACCGAAAATGCTAATTCGCCTACTTTTATTGCCGGTTCCGAAATTGAGAATCGTGGCGTGCTCGAAGATTTAGTGCAACAGCCTAAAATGGCAATGCAGGATTACGGAATCATCCATTTTGATTCGCCTGACAAAAGAGGTATCGACGTGGCTTTGTTGTTTCAAAAGAAATATTTCAAACCCACTTCTTATGCTAATATTCCGCTTTATATCTATCAAAATAAAATTCAAAATCAGGAATTGGCTTCAGTTTCTGAGGACGCAGATGAGGATATTGCCGAGAACAGTTATCAGAACAGGGTTTTTACACGGGATCAACTTTTGGTTAGCGGTTTTCTTGATGGCGAAGAAATTCATATCATTGTCAATCACTGGCCATCGCGTGCGGGAGGGGAGAAAAAATCGAGTCCGTTTCGGGAAGCTGCTGGAATTTTGAACCGTAAAATAATTGATTCGTTGCAAAAAATAAATCCCGATGCCAAAGTGATTACGCTGGGCGATTTGAATGATAGTCCATTTAATAACAGTATCAAGAAAGCACTTGGAGCCAAGGCACAAAAAAATGATGTGCCTGAATTTGGCATCTACAATCCCTTTGAAGAAATGGCTAAAAAAGGTTTGGGTACTATTGCGTTTCGGGATTCCTGGGATATTTTCGACCAAATTATGGTTACGCAATCCCTGATTAAAAACGATTTTTCGACTTATCAATATTGGAAAGCCGGTATTTTCAATAAAAGTTATTTGATTCAAAATTCCGGGCAATATAAAGGCTATCCCAAACGGCATTCGGCTACTGAAGTAGGTTTTAGCGATCACTTTCCCGTTTATATTTATTTGATTAAAGAAGCTAAATGATGTTTTTAAGGTTGTTACACAAAGATTCGCAAAGGAAACACTGAGTTTCGCTAAAATTTTTTTGAAAGGATTTTTCTTTGTGTCTCTGCGGTTTTCTTTGCGAATCTTCGTGAAACCAAAATTGAAACCAAAATTCTTTTTTTCGTACCTTAGCTTTTCCTAAAAACAACTCAAAATGGCAATTTCAAGACCTTTTAACCTGATCAAATGGATTGATGAAAATCGTCAATTGCTAAAACCGCCCGTTGGCAACAAGAACTTGTATGTAGATTCCGGTGATTATATTGTGATGATTGTTGCGGGACCTAATGCCCGAAAAGATTTTCATTATAACGAGACTGAAGAATTGTTCTATCAGTTAGAAGGTTCAATTCAAATCCTTACTCAGGAAGATGGCGAGCGTCATGTGTTGGAACTCAATCCCGGCGATATGTACCTTCATCCGGCTACGATTCCGCATTCCCCTGTTCGTTCCGAAGGTTCCATCGGTTTGGTTATTGAGCGAAAAAGAGCCAAACAAGGTTTTGTAGACGGTTTGTTGTGGTATTGCGATAATTGCAATCACAAGTTACACGAAGTCTATTTTGAACTCAACAATATCGAAAAAGATTTCTTGCCGCATTTTGAGGATTTTTACAATTCAGAAAAACTACGTACTTGCGAAAAATGTGGAACTGTTATGGAAACAGATCCAAGATTTATCGCTAAAAAATAATTTTTTTAAGGAGCTTTTCCCGTTATCCACTCTATCTTTCCCTGCTTAAAGAAAGCAGGAAAAGGATGCCGTTACTACCGGGGCTAAAACACAAAACGTACTAATTACCATGACAACAATCGCAACTCAATTTGGAATAAAAGCCGCTTTAGCACAATTAGGAATTCGCGAGCTAAATGATGGAACATCAACAGGAGTAAACTCTTTTTCAACAGGAGAAATTCTGGAAAGTTACTCGCCTGTGGATGGTCAGTTGATTGCAAAAGTAAAAACCACTTCGGCTGCCGATTACGAAAAAGTAATGCAAGCGGCTACCGAAGCTTTCCAGTCTTTCCGATTGATGCCGGCACCACAACGAGGTGAAATTGTACGTCAATTTGGAGAAAAATTACGCCAAAATAAAGAAGCTTTAGGTAAATTGGTTTCTTACGAAATGGGGAAATCACTGCAGGAAGGCTACGGAGAGGTTCAGGAAATGATTGATATTTGCGATTTTGCCGTTGGACTTTCCCGACAATTGCACGGTTTGACGATGCATTCTGAGCGTCCTAATCACCGAATGTATGAACAATACCATTCTTTAGGTGTGGTCGGAATTATTTCGGCATTTAATTTTCCAGTTGCCGTTTGGTCCTGGAACGCTGCTTTGGCTTTAGTTTGCGGGGATGTTTGTGTTTGGAAACCATCGGAGAAAACCCCACTTTGCGGAATTGCCTGTCAAAATATTTTAGCACAAGTTTTACAAGAAAATAAGCTGCCGGAAGGGATTTCCTGCTTAATCAATGGCGATTATAAATTAGGAGAATTATTGACTAAGGATTCCCGAATTCCATTAATCTCGGCTACAGGTTCTACCCGAATGGGGAAAATTGTGGCGCAAACTGTGGCTGCCCGTTTAGGGAAATCTTTATTGGAATTAGGTGGAAACAACGCCATTATTGTCACTCCCGATGCCGATATTAAAATGACGATTATTGGAGCTGTTTTTGGAGCTGTTGGAACGGCTGGACAGCGTTGTACTTCTACGCGTCGTTTAATTATTCACGAAAGTGTGTATGATAAAGTCGCAACTGCTTTAGTTGCTGCTTACCAACAATTGCGTATTGGAAATCCATTGGACGAAAAAAATCATGTAGGGCCTTTAATTGATACTGATGCTGTCGAAAAATACAATAAAGCCTTAGAGAAAGCAGTTGCCGAAGGAGCCAAAATCCTTGTAGATGGAGCGGTGCTTTCGGGAGTTGGATATGAAAGTGGCTGTTATGTACAACCCGCCATTATTGAAGCCGAAAATTCATTTGAAATTGTTCAATGCGAAACTTTTGCTCCTATTTTGTATTTGTTAAAATATTCGGGAACCGTAGAAAACGCGATTGCAATTCAAAATAGTGTAGCACAAGGATTGTCTTCGGCAATTATGACTACCAACTTGCGTGAAGCCGAATTGTTCTTGTCGGTTTCAGGTTCTGATTGTGGAATTGCCAATGTAAATATTGGAACTTCCGGTGCCGAAATTGGAGGTGCTTTTGGCGGTGAAAAAGAAACCGGCGGCGGCCGGGAATCAGGTTCAGATGCCTGGAAAGTCTATATGCGAAGACAAACCAATACCATTAACTACGGCAGTACTTTACCTCTGGCACAAGGGATAAAGTTTGATTTGTAAACAATATATAAAAGCGAAAAGGCAAATCAATTTCTCAATTTGCCTTTTTTTATGTCTAAAGTTTTGATTTTACAAATTAAACGAAGCTCCAATGTTAAACACAAATTGGTTGTTTAAACGTTCAAAGCCAGTAGCTTCTGGTTTGTATTTAGCAATAGGAAATCCTATTTCGCTCACTATTCCAAAACCCTCTGTAAAGAAATAACGAATGCCCAAATGTGCGCCAAAGTTTCTTAAACCTAAATCTAATCCTGGATAGATATCTACTTTTTCGTCAATGTTAAAAACATTGCCTAAATTGGCATTAAAGCGGGCTTTAATATCTACTCTGTCGCTAAAATCGGGTTTGTTGTCTAGTTCATCTTTACTTACAGATAGTAAATAGGAACCTACAACTCCAATAGAAATATTTTCTCCCAAACCATAATCGTTAGAAAGACGAATTCCAGAGCCTCCGTTTTGAATGTTAGCGGCTATGTCAAATTTGATATCTCCTTTTCCTTTAAAGGCTTGTGCGCTAATTAGGCTTGTAAAACTTAATAATAGTAGGCTAAATGTTTTTTTCATGATAATTTTTTATACAAATGTAGTTAATTTCTCCCTTTTTCTTCGAAATATAAATTATTCAATGGTTCGCTTTGCCAGAACTCTTTTGTGTCAATATCCATTATTGTCAGTGGACCTTTGAAAGCAGCTCCTGTATCAACATTCCAAATACAGGCTTTTTTTACAGGAACAGTTTCCCCAATGCGAGAAACAGGAGTGTGGCCAATGTATATTTCATTGTATAAGGTAAGCCTTTTTGGGTATAATAAATCAGTAACGAGCATATTTTTATCCAAGGCTAAAGCAGTTTCCCATAAGGTTCTGTCCCAATAAAATAATTTGGGGAAATATTCAAAATTTACTCCGTTCATATTAGTAAAACCAGCATGGATAAATAAGCGTTGTTGATCGTCCAGATAATAATCTTGTAAAGATTGTAAAAACGCAATATGGGTTTCTTTAGTTTCGGTACTCACTTTTTCATAAGCGATTACTGTTGCCTCGCCACCGTGATTGTACCATAAAAGATTGTCAGTGCTGTCTTTTAACCAATGCAGTAATAATTCGTCATGATTTCCTCTAATGAAAACGCAATCATTTTTAGCGTTCAATGCTATTAAATAATCGAGTACTTGTGGCGATTGGCTCCAGCCATCAACATAATCACCCAGAAAGATTAGTTTGTCTTTTTTGGTAACTTGGGCTCTTTCCATAATTTGATGTAAGGCGCGTAAACCACCATGAATATCTCCTATAACTAATGTCCTCATTTTTTTTGAAATCTGCTTTTGTTTTACCAATTTAATAAAAATATGTAAAAGAGAGGCTATGATGTGTTTTTTAAATAAAATTATGATTTGAAAGAATATTATAGCGGGTTTCATTTAGTAGCGAATATACCCACTTTTGGTGATTTTTTTTGTGCTATTTTTTTGTATATTTATCCACTATACTGAAAATCAGTATTTTTTTGAAGTGACTCTAAAGAAAGTTTTTGCGGTAAATCTTAAATATGAGGTTTCATATAAAATAAAAGGTTTTTTATATGAATGCACTTCTAAAATTTAATTACAAATATGGGGAAAGAACTTTCAGATTATAAATATGCTCTAGATGAATCGGCAATAGTGGCAATCACTGATCAAAAAGGTGTAATCATTCATGCAAATGATAATTTTTGTAAAATTTCTAAATATACCAAGGAAGAACTTATTGGGCAGGATCATAGAATTATTAACTCGGGATTTCATCCGAAAGAGTTTATAAGAACAATATGGACGACAATTTCCAAAGGAAAAATTTGGAAAGGAGAATTAAAAAATAAGGCTAAAGATGGGACTACTTATTGGGTAGATACAACGATTGTTCCTTTTTTGAATGATGCGGGAAAGCCCTATCAATATGTAGCCATAAGATCTGATATTACGACCAAAAAAGAAGCTGAAGAACAATTAATAAAATATTCTAATGCCTTAGAAATTACTAATAAACAGCTT
>Ga0308158_10003597_pt1 | contig 13500 bp, 9 predicted proteins | sample PhyBR2_FD_201038 | JGI IMG/M metagenome (GOLD analysis project Ga0308158, IMG submission 201038) | Phyllosphere microbial communities from UC Gill Tract Community Farm, Albany, California, United States - DLSLB.R2 | ecosystem: Host-associated > Plants > Phyllosphere > Unclassified | place: USA... | reverse complement strand
CTGTGAATTTCTGAGATAGTAGAAATGACGAAATCATCGTCAGTGAAAATAGTACTAGTTTTTTCATTTTATAAAATTAATGAAAGTTTGGGAATATTGATGATTGTTGATAAAATTTGATTATACAGACAAAATCCCTAGCCCCGATAGGAACGGCATCCTTTTGTCATTGCGGGGTAAATGGTTCAAAAGATTGCTTCACTTCGTTCGCAATGACGAAAAAGATATAGTGGATAGCGGGATTAAGCTCCTGAAAATGATTAGCACAAAAGCAAAGCCCCGCTCTGAAAACAAGACGGGACCTTACAAGTAAAAACAAGGTATTTTTTATATCGCAGAACCTACGCCATCTTTCAGGCTTTCTGCTAATTTTTTTCTTTCTCTTAAACGTCTTCGGGCAACGACTGATTTACCGCCAAAGAGTCTTACGAGCTTATCTAAAGTGAATTTAGGATATCCGAAATGATGGGTCATTACGAAAATTAAAATCCCAAAACCGGCAAGTACAATATATCCGAACAGTTTTTTATTAGCTACAATCATCGCGTTGAGCTGAATGGTTTTCAGGCTGAGATTGGGTTGGGCATTAAGTGTCATTCCGTCCATATAGACGGCTAAATCTCCAAGACTCTCGATCTGAAACTGGTATTGAGTCCACGAAAATAGGGCGGAGAAAAGTCCGACTGTGACGAAAGAACGCCAAACCAAAAATAATCCGATTGCGGGCAACATATCGTTGATTTCGAGCTTATCCAAAGCGTAATACCAAACGGATATGTAGAGCGAACACATCCCGAATCCTTTTAAAAACATTGGCAGATACCAACTTTCATAACTGAACTCGAGTACCATCGAAAAATACATTATGATGCAGTATGCCACCATCGAAGAAAAGCCTGCAAAGATGAAAAACTTGAGTTTCTTTTCTTTTTTAAACCAATACACGGCTAAAATTCCTGCCAGTAACATTCCCGGAATCATCATCATATTCAGTTTAGCATTCGTCAACTGGTCGTATCCTAAAACTCCGACTGAAAAGATGTTCTGAAGTGAAGTGGTTGCCAGAAACATCCCAAGACACAGCAAAAGGAATAACCCGACCTGCACATTGTTTCGTGTGAAAATTTTGAAGGAAAGATATGGTCGTTTTAAGGTCGCCTGACGTATGACCATCAAAGCAAAACTCACAAATGCAGCAATACTTGCATTGATGATATTCTGTGAATTGAGCCAATCCTGTTGTTTCCCGAATGAAAAAACATACGCCGAAAACATAAATGTCGAAATAAACAGAAGAATACTCAGCCAGTCGATGTAATGCAAAGGCATTTTAAGCGCAAAATATTTATTGTGCATCAACGCCCAGCAAATCAGCGCTACAATGAAACAGAGAATCGCTACAAAAATGAGGAACTGTCGCCAATTGTAAATGATAGAAAATTCTACAGCGTAATAATTTGCAACCTGAGTTATCACGAGAATAAAAGTGTAAAAAACACCGTAAAATATTCCCCTTCCGCCCATCAGCATCATCAATGGGAGAAATACTTCAATTGTAATAAATGTTTTGAAGAATCCTAAAATCAACGATACCAAAACAATCACCATCGGATTTGAAGTTGTAGCATTAATGAAACTTAAAACACCCATCAATACCAGTAAAGCCACGACTTTATCTCGCACTTTGAAACGCATTTTAGCTCTCAAAACGATAGGCATTGCAGCGCCCATCCCTACTGTTGTGGCATAGTTTGCCCACATATAATATTCGCTCAGCGCTCCCGTATCGCCCACCATATAGCTTAAACTTCCTGTATACACTCCACTCACCGGCATTGCGATAAGCGTGATCAGGAACAGCATAAATAGCTGAAGCGGTTTCGGAACCCAATTGCTGAAAAGACCTTGGTTGTACATAATTTTTAGACTAATAGATGATTGACTGACAGAGAATAGACAATTTACGTTTTTGATAGTTAAAGATTTTCATAAAGAAAAAATCTATAATCTATTCGTCTATTATCTCCTAGTCTCTTTAATAGAAACATTCATATTCATTCCCGCACTCAATTTCGCAATATCTTCTTTTTTGTTGGAAGCTGTAAACTCGATTCTTACCGGAATTCTCTGCTGAACTTTAATGAAATTACCGGTTGAATTATCCGTTGGAACGCTTGAATATCTTGAGCCTGTCGCTGCAGAAACTGCAGTTACTGTTCCTTCAAATTGTTTTCCGCCCAAAGCATCGGCAGTCATCCTAATTTTTTGTCCAATTTTGATATTTGGCATTTGGCTTTCCAAAAAGTTGGCGGTTACCCATTTTTGATTATTCAAAACAATGGTTCCGACTTGCTGTCCCGGCTGAATCAACTGACCTTCAGAAATCATTCTTCGTCCCATTACACCATCATAAGGTGCGGTAATTACGGTGTAAGAAAGATTGATTTTCGCCATATCCAATGCAGATTTTGTTCTTTTGATTTCTGCATCGTTGATTCCTAATTTAGATTTCACTTCGGTCGTTGAAAGATTTGCCGACTGCTTTTGGTTGACTAATGTTTCGTAGGCCGCTTTTTGCGCATCATACTCGGTTTTCATCTGGTCGTATTGCTGTCTTGTAACCGCTTCCGAAGCTAGAAGATTTTTATATCGGTTTAAGTTTTGTTCGGCATTCCAAAGTCTGGCTTTTGCTCCGGAAATATTAGATTCCATCACACTTACGTTGTTGGAAACCGTGTTGACAGAAGAACTTGTTGCTGACCTTTGAGCCAATGCATTTTGATACGCCGCTTCTGCCTGACCAAGCTGTGTAAGAATTTCTCTGTCATCCAGAATGACCAAAGTATCACCCTTTTTTACTTGTTGATGCTCGATAAATTTAATTTCCTTGATATAAGCCGAAACCCTTGTGTTAATCGGATTAATAAATTCCTCCACCTGAGCGGCTTCTGTGTAAGTTTTATCGCCGATGTGAAAGTACTGACGAACTAACCAATACAATCCGAAACCAATCACCGCAAAAACAATAATGTTTGAAATGATGGCTCTGATTTTATTTTTCTTATTTTCTTTCTTCTTCGCTACGGCAGAATTAGCCGCCGGTTTTGTATCTTGAGTATTTTGTTCCTTGTTTTCCATTATCTTGATTTTCAGTTTTAATAAAATTGAATGTTATTTTTAACGCAGAGGGCGCAAAGTTTTTTGACTACTAACTGTTTTTAAGTTTACAAAGGCGTAAACTCTGCTAAGACCACAGAACATTTCTTATAATGTTCCCGTTGATTTCAAAAGATTGTAATATTGATAAAGCACATTGATTTCCGCATTGGCAAAATCTAATTCCGACTGCAGTTTTTGGTTCTGTGCATCGAGCATTTCTGCCTGTACAGCCAATTGGTTCAGATATTTAGCTTCTGTAATTTTGTAGTTTTCATCGGCTAAATTTTTAGCATCATTCAGAATTTCTGCCTGCTGAATAGCTTCCTGATATTTGGTGTAGGCCGCATTCACAGCCATATCAAGATTTTGCTGTACCAAAGTCATCGCATCATTCGCCTGATTTTTCTGGATTTCCCCAAGCTTCACTCTTTCTTTGGTTTTGTATAAATTATCAATATTATAGCTCAAAGAAATTCCGCCCTGCCAACCGCCGGAGTACATATCCAAAACAGGATTTCTCGTCGTAATCGGTCTTTGCAGAGTATAACCTCCAAAACCTGCGAGCGTCGGCATTTTATCAGTTTTAATGATTTCGATGTTTTTATCAGCAACTTCGATATTGGTTTTTGCCGATTTCATTTGAGGATTGCTGTCGTGAGCGAGATTCAGATAATAATCCATTCCGATTCCGGTTTCTTTGTTTCCTAAATCTTCTACAGGGACAATCTGCGTTTCAGGATTTAAACCTAAAGCAATGTTGAGATTATAATTAAGGATTTTTTTGTTGTTGACTAAGGTTAAAATTCCCTGGTCGAGGTTTTTGATGTTCAATTCTCCACGGATGATTTCGTTTCTTGTAATCATTCCTTGTTTATAAAAATCATTGATGTTTTTTAATCTTTCCTGAGCCAGTTTTTTGTTGTTCTGAAAAACTTTTTCCTGATTGATGATTTTATAAATGTCTAAATAATTTGAAATCACAAGAAACTTCACATCCTGTTTGTTTTTCTCTAAATCCAATTCCGAAAGTTGCTCACGAAGTCCAGCCAATTCAATAGACTTATTAACTAATCCTCCTTTAAAAATCAATTGAGTTGCCTGAACCGCATACGAACTCCCGTAATGTGGCATCGGAATCGTTGTTGAATTGGAAAAATCTTTGTCAATTGCCACCACATTTCCCAAGTAAAACTGACTTGTAGAAGCAGTGATTGTAGGAAGTTTCTGAAGTTTTGTAATATCGGTCTGCTGTTTTGCGATGTCGATATTCTGAGCAGAAATTTTTAGTTGCTGATGGTTCTGAATTGCCAGTGTGGCAACTTCATCTGCGGTCATCTGTTTTATTTCTTGTGAAAAAAACAGCGCAGGAAAGAGACCTATCAAAACTGAGACTGCTGTTTTTATGTTCTTAACCATTTTACCTTGTTTTACAGATGCAAAGTTAGGCCGGTTAAATATTCAAACAAATGTTTGATTTTTGGAAAAAGATGTTCAAATGTAGGATTCGATTATTGAAATTGCTGCCTGTACTGGCTTGGACTCATCCCCAAATGCTTCTTAAAAAAGTGAGAAAACGAGTACTGGTCGCTAAAGCCAAGAACGGAGGAAATCTCTGAAACAGGCATATTAGAAGAGTTTAAATATACTTTTGCTTCATTAATTACAATAGAAGCAATAATCTGGCTTGCCGATCTTCCCGTAATCGACTTCACCACCGACGAAAGATGTCTGGTTGTAATGGATTGCCGCTCTGCATAGAACTCAACATTGCGGTTATTCAAATGATGATTTGACAAATCATTAAGGAATAAAAAAACAATCTCTTCCTGTCTCGACATCTGATTCATTGCACTGCTGTCTTCCTTAGAAATAATTCCTGCCATCTGATAGCAGAAAACCGAGAAAAGATGTTCCACAATCTCTTTTTTATAGATCATTTCAGTGTTAGAATCGAGAATATATTTTAAAAAATTGACGCTTTTCCAAACCACTTCCAGGTCATCCGGTGAAAACGGAACACCGACATTCATCTGCTGACGGAAATACCGGTAGGTAATTAACCGATTAAATTTCAACGACAATGTAGAAATAAATTCGCGCTTATAAGAAACCATCCTCGACTGAAAATCATCGCTGAAAGAAATCAGCTCATAGACACTTTGCGGATCTGTGACAATAAAAGTATTGGCCGAAAGCTCCAGATCACTGAGGTGTTGCCTGAGTTTTATTGTCCCGCTTTTTATAAATAAAAACGCAGGATTCTCAGGACGAAAGGGTTTATCCACCGTAATTCTCTGGTGAATCGTTTCCTGAGTAAAAATCTCAACCCCGAATTTTTCTAAAGCTGTCATTGGGTAAATTTAAGTATTCCAAATTCAAATCTTAAACTATGGCTTTTCAAACAACTTTGGGTCAATATTTTTATTTACCTGAAAACTATTATAAGTCACGCTAGTTCCTGCGGGAGAATATTGATAAAAGGAGGCATAGACAAATCCATCATCATTTATTCTGTAATTGCCAATAGTTTCTGTTAACTCTACAGTTCTCCCCTGCATATTTTTATTCATTATCCTTTTTGTTAAAAAATAGGTATTTGCATCAATGAAAAGCATTACAACAGTCCCGCTTTTTCGGACAAGTTTTATTTTGTAGAGATCATTACCATCGATAGATTCTTTGCCTATTAATTCCACGGCATTGCCTTTCGTCTTATAATCAAAAAGATCTCCGGTAAGATCCAATTCCTCCATACCTTCTTTCGCAACGACAGGATCAGCATCCATAGGTTTTCTCTGATTTTGTATAGGGAAAAGAGTCCACGCAGAATTATTGGTAACAACTGTCGTATTTGCCTTACCTTGTATCTCCATATCCATACGCATTGCCTGATCATGCAACATCCAACTTCTAACAGGAATTTTCATTCCCTGCGTTTCAAGAGTACCTTCTATAGTGAGCGTCCGAATAGATCTGATCTTCTCTTCTCCACCTAATGTTTTTACATACTTTTCTACAATTTCATCTACGGTCAGTATTTTTGCCGAAGTTTCCTTTGGTTTATCTAATTCTATTTTTTCTTCTGCCAGAAACTCGTCTTTAGAAATTTTACTTCCAAGATTTAATAAGATAAAGGTTTTGTCCAACTGTGTTAGCAATCGATTTCGGGAACCTTCCTCATTTCGATTATAGAAAAATTCAAGATAGTATTCTTTTATTGTATCAGTATAAATCCCATTGGTGTAAATCTGAGTACTTACACCTTTTGGAAAATTCATTCTCACAATACCCAGCTTACCAAAAGATTGAGCCTGAAAAATCTCATCCACCTTAGAAAGATCTATATTTTCTGTAATACAGACAAATTCCTTGTCATCTAATTTTTTATTTACAACTTTTGTAACTGTATTCGTACTATAAAAAATCTGAAAATTATTCTGAGGAAATCCAAGCTCATACTTGTTTTCACCAATATTATAAATCAAATTTTCTGATTTGAGTTGATATCGACTGATATCTGCTGATATAGAATCCAATTTTTCATAAGAGATATCCTGAGCTTTTATTACGAAGAAAATCAATAAAAACATAAAACCTGTCATTATATTTTTCATAGCTAATATTTTTTTCAATTACTAATCTCTTTCAAAAATTCCTACAGGTATCAAATTCCTTTCACGGTCAACATAATAATATTTGTACTTAGGATTACCGTATTTATATCCCACAGACTGAGATAATAAAAGCAACCAATCATTACTATTTTTATAAATATCATCTAATTCCGATGAATAAGTTGCACCATAGTTAGATTTACCACTAACAATGTCATTATAAGCTAAAATCTTAACATCAAAATAATCGGTCATATCAATACCCTTTCCATTAATTGGAGAAAAAGCAAATTCAGAAGTTACGTTTTCAATAGGTGTGATTTTATTTTTCAGATGATCATAAATATAAATCTTCTTAGCAACCGCACCTTTGGTATAACTCCCACCAGACGCTACTAAAAACAAACTATTCTTACCATACTCTATAAAGCTGATTTTGTCATCATTTAGAATCTTTTTCATTTCAGAATCAATGAGATTTTGAGGATAAAACTGAGAATCTGGATACTCACTATCCAATAAATATTTGTATTCCACAATTGCTACATTATCTGGCATATCATCAATGGTGTAAATGCCTTTTTCAGGAATCACTGGTCTGAATTCTGTACTTTTGATAATTGTATCTTGCTTAGAATTTAGAAGCAGACCTAATTCAGAATTTGTAGATATTGGATATAATTTTCCTTTAAAAACACCTTTTGTTTTAACAACAGTTTTACTGACTTTTTTGGTAGCATCTTGGGTTTTACCACCTAGCTTGCTTTTTGGCATAACAACCTTTACTTCTGTCACCTTTCTATTAGCTTCTCGCAGAGCTATTTCTTTCTTATAGGCCGCATCTTTAACCAATCTTTCGGCCTCTGCTTTTTTAGTTATGGCATCTTGTCTTTTTTTGTTTTCGACATCCCTTGCATCTTGCTCTTTCTTTATAATGACCAAACATGCAGGGCAAGTATCAGCTTCACCTCTGGCAGAATTTTTAAATAACCTGCACGTACCCTGACTATTATCGTGCTTTTGCCCATTGATAGACATTGATGCTAAAATCAAAACAAAAAATATCAGAAAAATTTTTGATTTCATAATTATTAAATTTAATTATTGTAAATATAGTCTAATTATAAATATTTTTTAAAATTAATTTAATATCATTTAAGAATAAATATTAAAACCACAAATTAAATATTAAAATCACAAAAAAAACCTCAGAGGAATTTCTCTGAGGTTTTTATTTTTTAGCCCCGATAGTAGCGACATCCCTTTTCTTTTTTGACAAAAAAAAAGATATAGCCCTTCGACAGGCTCAGGATAAACTACTAGCGGGATTAAGCTCCTAAATATTATCTTGAATTATTTGCTAGCAACAACATAAACTTCTTCGTAAGGTTGAATCAAAACCCAACCGTTGCCAGAGAATTTCATTTGGAATTCTTCGCCGCTTCCTCTGCCGATAAGACTTTTCAAAGAGACATTGGTTTTCAATTCTGGTGTTAAATTTCCGGACCAAGCAACAGTTGCATTTGGGTCCGTGAAAACTGGATTTTCTGGCGTTACCAAAAGTGTCAATGGATGCCCGTGAGTTGTGATTGCGATGTGACCAGTTCCACTTAGTTTAACTTGGAAAAGTCCACCAGCCATAACTCCTGCGATACTTTTCAGCATTTTGATGTCGCTTTTGATGCTTTGATCGTGCGCTAAAACATCGTTTCCGTTGACAGAAATCGATTCGTTGTTCAGATGCAGTATTCTTACTTTTTTGCCGTTGTCAGCAACGTACAATCTGCCTGAACCTTCAGCTTTCATCAGTTTAGTTCCTTCGCCAGAAATTGCTTTTTTCAGAAGATTACCCAATCCACCAGACAGCATCCCTTGTCTTTCAAAATTGATGTTTCCGACATAACCAACCATACTTCCAAGAAGTTCCGGTTTTTCCAGTTCGAAATAGTCTTTTTCTTGTGGATTTTCTTTTGTTTCGTTCACAAAAGATTCGATAGAAAATTTGCTCATAGTTTGCATTTTTTTTAAGATTACCAAACTAAGGATTTTTTTGATAAAACTAAAATAAAAAACCCAACAAAGGTTGCTGGGCTTACAAGTATAGTAAAAAAATTTAGTGTCTAAAACTGTCCACCGCCTAGTGCGCGGTAAAACTCTGTAACGGCTTGTAACTGTTGTAATTTATCATTTACGCCTGCTAATTTCGCCGCTAATAATGATTGTTCAGAAGTTAAAACATTCACGTAATTTGTATTAGATGAATAGGTTAACAATTCTTTGTTGTACTCCACTGCTTTTTCCAAAGACTGGATTTGAAGTTGTCTTGTGGTTTCTTTTTCTTTAGCTTTTTGATAAGACAATAAAGAGTTTGAAACTTCGGAACCGGCTGTCAATAAAGCTTTTTCGAATGTGTAATAAGCCTGCATTTTACGAGCCTCCATTATTCGAACTTGTGCTTTTCTGTTTCCCATTTGGAAGATATTCTGAGTTACTGTTCCTCCAAGCGTGTAGAACAAAGAATTACTGAAAAAACTTTCCAAAGTTCTGGACGACAAGCCTAAAGTTCCAGTGATGCTAATCGTTGGATAAACCTGCGCCATCGCCATATTTTTGTTCTCGAATGCCTGACGGAAAGTTAATTCAGCAGACTGAACATCCGGACGATTTTTCAGTAATGAAGCCGGAACTCCGGTTTTCAAATCTGTGTAAATTACCTGCGAATCGATGGAATTTCTGTCAATCGGTTGAGGATTATCATTCATCAAAATATTTAATGAATTCTCTGTTTGCTGGATTTGCATTTCCAAATCCGGAACCGATAGTTGCGCTGAATAAAGGTTTGCCTTACTTTGCTCTACATCAGCTCCTGTCAGATATGCTGCATCCATCAACAACTGTACAGTTTCTACATCTTGTTTACGAAGTTCGATGGTTTGTTTTGTAATTTCCAATTGTTTATCAAGCGAAATCAATTGATAATATAATGTCGCCGCCTGAGCTACCATTTGTGTTTGGATGGCACGTTTTGCCGCATCAGTCTGAAGAAATCCTGCGTAAGCTGAGTTTTTAAGTGCTTTGATTCTTCCCCAAACATCTATTTCCCAACCTGTTGAGATTCCTAACCTGTACACCAGCAAATCGGGCATCACAAAGTTTCCACCTTGTGCTGCTGCACTGTTTTTGGTCTCAGTAACAGAAGCCACACCGTCCAGACTTGGAAGATTCTGCAATTTGGATTGTTTGAAAACGGCACTCGCTTCTTGTATTCTTGCAACTGCTACTTTCAAATCCAGATTATTCTGAATGGTTTTATTGATGATATTCTGAAGTTTGGCATCTGTGAAGATCTGATTCCACGCAATGTTTGCTACGGAAGCACTGTCATTATTGGTTTTTTGTCGGAAGAGATTATCCTGACGACTTTGCTCGATGTCCGGACTCTTGTAAGTATCCGTGACTTTACACGAATAAAAGAGACCCGCGACACCTGCTAATATGATTAGATTTCTTAGTTTCATTTTTCTCAAATTTTGGTTATTCGCTCAGTTCTCCTTCGTATTTATCAGACACTTTTTTACTGCTCACTTTTTCCTGCAAGTACATAAAGACTGCAAACAAAATAGGGATAAAAAACACGCCGAAAATAGTTCCGAACAACATTCCACCAATCGCTCCAATACCAATCGATTGGTTACCTACAGCTCCAGCTCCAGTTGAAATCGCTAATGGAATCAATCCGAAAATGAAGGCAAAAGATGTCATCAAAATCGGCCGAAGTCTTTGTTTCGCTCCACTGATTGCTGCGTGCGCAATCGTATAACCTTTCTTCCTTGCATCGAGGGCAAATTCTACAATCAAAATAGCATTCTTCGCCAAGAGTCCAATCAACATAATGAGAGAAATCTGTGTATAGATATTATTAGAACCTCCAATCCACGCACTGAACATCATTACACCAGCCAAACCAACCGGCAATGACAACATTACTGCAAATGGTAAAATATAACTCTCATACTGTGCTGCCAAAAGGAAATAAACGAATACACAGCATAAAATAAAGATGTAAACAGTTTGCCCTCCTGCCGTAACTTCTTCTCTCGTCAAACCAGAAAATTCGTAACCGTAACCTTGTGGTAACGTTTCTTTCGCCACTTTTTCTACTGTAGCAATTGCGTCTCCGGAAGAGAAACCAGGATTTGGTGTTCCATTCAGAGAGATTGCTGTAAATAAGTTAAAACGTCCAATTGCCTGAGGTCCGTAAACTCTTTTCGCTGTGATAAATCTATTCAATGGTGCCATTTCACCATTGGAATTTCTAATCTGAATCATATTGAAACTCTCGAGATTTTCTCTATTCTCAAATGGTGCTTGGTAAATTACACGGTATTGTTTTCCGAACAAATTGACATTCGAAGAATAAACTCCACCATAATAACCTTGCATTGTTCCCAAAATATCTGACACCGAGAATCCAGCCGCTTTTGAAGCAGGAATATCAATATCAATCATATATTGAGGATAATTTGGATTAAAAGAAGTGAACGTTCTTTGGATATCCGGCTGCTGATTCATTTTATCAATGAAATCATTCGTAACCTTGGTCAAATCGGCGATACTTCCACCTTTCTGGTCCTGAATCTGCATTTCGAAACCTGCAGCATTACCAAAACCTTGCAAAGTAGGTCTTCCGAAGAAAGTCATTTTTGCATCTTTGATATCGGCAGTCAGTTTATACATTTTGGCAACGAATGATTGCAAATCTTCACCTTTTTTGGTTCTGTCTTTCCAGTCTTTCAGTTTTACAATTAGCATCCCGTTGTTAGAACCGCTTCCTGAAATCATCCCTCTTCCGGACACTTTGAAAATGTGAAGTACCTCTGGTTGTTTTTCAACAATTTTTTCAACTTTTGCAAGAACTTCTCTCGTTCTGTTTTCGTTGGAACCGATTGGAAGCGAAATATCCATAAAAATCCCTCCCATATCTTCACTTGGAACGAAGGACTTAGGTGTGGTATTCATTAGCCAAACGAAGATTCCGGCAAATACAGCCAGACCTGCGAAAGCCATCCATTTTTTTCTTAATAAAAACAAAATCCCTCTCGAATATCTTTTGACCATCGCATCAAAAATGATGTTGAAATTCGTAAAAAATCTTTGTAGGAAATTCTTGTTCTTTTCTTCGCGGGAATGTGGTTTAAGGAAAATCGCACATAAAGCCGGACTCAAAGTCAATGCGTTTACGGCAGATAATATAATGGATATTGCTAATGTTAAACCAAATTGCTTATAAAATACCCCAGCCGAACCAGAGATAAAACTAACCGGAATGAAAACCGCTGCCATTACCAATGTGATACTGATAATTGCACCACTAATTTCGTCCATCGCATTTATGGAAGCTCTTAACGGCGATTTTTCCCCTTGCTCCAACTTACTGTGAACAGCTTCTACAACTACAATCGCATCATCGACCACAATTCCTACTGCTAAAATCAATGCGAAAAGCGTCAACAAATTGATGGTAAACCCGAAAATACTCAGGAAGAAAAATGTTCCAACAATCGCTACCGGAACCGAAATCGCCGGAATCATCGTCGAACGCCAATCCTGTAAGAATAAGAAAACGACTATGAATACAAGGATAAACGCTTCAAATAGTGTATGAATTACCTTCTCAATGGATGCATCCAAAAAGTCATTGGCATTAACCAACGCCACATATTTTACACCTTTTGGAAAAGATTCCTGAGCCTTGTCCAAAACCGCAATTGATTGATTAATTACATCCTGCGCATTGGAACCTGCAGTCTGCGCAACCGCCATACCAATCGATGGATGACCGTCTGTAACACTGGTTCCTGTATAATCCTGTGCTCCTAATTCTACTCTGGCAACATCTTTAAGTTTCAATGTTTGCCCATTTTCTGTAGCTTTTAGAATGATGTTATCAAACTCAGGAATTTCTGTTAATCGCCCTTTATATTTTAAAGTATAACGGAAACTTTCATTACTTTCATCACCTAAACTTCCTGGTGCAGCTTCGATATTTTGTTCTGCTAAAACCGTATTGATATCCGAAGGAACTAAGCCATAAGAAGCCATTTTATTTGGGTCCAGCCAAATTCTTATCGAGTAATCTTTGGTACCAAAAACCGTCACATCACCAACGCCGGTTACCCTTTTGATTTGAGGAACGATGTTGATGTTGGTGTAGTTTTGAAGGAAAGTCATATCGTAATTGGGATTCTCACTGTAAAGCGAGAAAATCAATACATTGGAACTTTGTCTTTTAGTTGTCGTAACTCCGGCTCTTGTAACCTCCGCAGGCAACAAAGGCGTCGCTCTGGAAACTCTGTTTTGTACGTTTACCGCAGCAATATCTGGGTCAACACCTTGTTTGAAATAAATCGTTACCGAACCACTTCCGTCATTGGTCGCAGTAGAAGTCATATAAGTCATCCCTTCTACCCCATTGATTTGCTCTTCTAGCGGAACAATTACACTTTTTAGGATTACATCGGCATTCGCTCCTTGATAACTTGCGCTTACAACTACTGTTGGCGGGGCAATATCCGGATATTGTGAAATCGGTAAAGTCACTATTCCCAAAACACCGAGAATCACGATGATAATGGAAATTACGGTGGACAATACCGGACGTTCTATAAATTTTTTAAACATATTTTTTAGACTAAAGGAAAAAAGAGGAATGATAAAAAACTTTTAA
>Ga0308158_10003596_pt1 | contig 13503 bp, 9 predicted proteins | sample PhyBR2_FD_201038 | JGI IMG/M metagenome (GOLD analysis project Ga0308158, IMG submission 201038) | Phyllosphere microbial communities from UC Gill Tract Community Farm, Albany, California, United States - DLSLB.R2 | ecosystem: Host-associated > Plants > Phyllosphere > Unclassified | place: USA... | reverse complement strand
CGCCGTGGTCCGCAGCGTGAACGCCTTCTGGCCCGAACGCGTCCAGTCCATCACCGGCGTCCCCGCGGAGCTGATCCGCGACACCGCCCGGATGCTCGCCGCCGGCGCCCGCAACGGCGGCAGCTACATCCTCACCGGCCGCGGTGTGGAACAGCATGTGGACGGCACCGACACCGCCACCGCCGCCATCAACCTCAGCCTCCTGCTGGGCCTGCCCGGCTCGGCCCGCAGCGGGTACGGCACCCTCACCGGCCAGGGCAACGGCCAGGGCGGCCGTGAACACGGACAAAAGGCGGACCAGCTGCCCGGGTACCGCAAAATCACCGACCCCGCAGCCCGCGCGCACGTCGCGGCGGTCTGGGGCGTTCCCGAAGACATGATCCCCGGCCCGGGCCTGCCCGCCGTGCAGCTGCTGCAGTCACTCGGAAAGCCCGGCGGCGTCCGGTGCCTTTTCGTCCACGCCTCCAACATCGCGGTGGCAGCACCTGACGCCAACGCCGTGATCCAGGGGCTGCGGAGCCTGGACTTCCTGGTTGTCTGCGACTTCTTCCTGTCCGAAACCGCCGCGGAAGCAGACCTCATCCTTCCCGTCCTCCAGTGGGCCGAAGAGGACGGGACCCTGACCAACCTGGAGGGACGCGTCCTCCGCCGCCGCCGCGCCATCTCCCCTCCCGCCGGCGCCCGCAGCGAACTGTGGATCATGTCCCGGCTCGCGGAGCGGCTGGACGCCCCCTCCACCTACAGCGAGGATCCCGAAACGGTCTTCGAGGAACTGCGGCTCGCCTCCGCGGGCGGACTGGCCGACTACTCCGGCATCGACTACGCCATGCTGGACCGGGGCGAGGCGGCCTACTGGCCCTACCCGGCAGGCAGCACCGGAACCCCACGACTGTTCCTGGACGGGTTTGCCCACCCCGACGGCAAGGCGGTCCTGGTCCCGGTGGCGCCGCGCCGCCGTCATACTCCCCCAGGACTGGCACCGGACCACGCCGGCACACCCATGACCCTCATCACCGGACGGCTCCTGGAGCATTACCAGTCCGGCGCCCAGACCCGCCGGATCGCCGAGCTCCTCGCCGCCCAGCCGGAGGCCAGGGCCCAGCTCCACCCGGCCGCCGCAGAGGGCCTGGGTATCACGGACGGATCACTGGTGTCCGTCTCCAACGGGCGCGGCGAGGTGCTGTGCCGGGCCGAACTGAGTACTGCCATCCGCCCCGAGACGGTCTTCCTGCCCTTCCACTTCCCCGGCTCCGAAAGCGCCAACCGGCTGACCGAAGCCACCACGGACCCCGTCTCCGGGATGCCCGAATTCAAATTCAACACGGTATGGGTGCGGCCGGCGCCTGCGCCCGGTTCCGCCCGCCAACTGCAAACGACGGAGGCCTCATGAGCGAGCAGATTGTCATCGTGGGATTCGGCCCGGTGGCCGCCAGGCTGGTGGACGAACTCCTGCCAGCCGTCCGCGCAGGCCACGTCCGGCTCACCGTGGTGGGCGCGGAGGCTGAAGCTGCGTACAACAGGGTCCTGGTCGCCGACCTCGGCGTCGGCCGGGCCACCGCGGACGCACTGGCCCTTACCGATGCCGCTGAACTCACCGCGCAGGGTGTGGACGTCCGCCTGGGCCTCCGGGCCAGACGCGTCGACAGGGCGCGGCAGCAGGTCCTGCTCTCGGACGGTGCGGCGGTCCACTACCACCGCTTGGTGCTTGCCACCGGGTCCCGGCCTGTGATCCCCAACCTCATTGGCATCAATCCGGATCCCTCCTCCCCCGTCCTGCCTGCCGGGGTCACGGCATTGCGGGACCTCCGCGACGCCGCCGTACTCCGGGCGGCGGTGGACGGCGGCAAGCGGGTGGTGGTGCTGGGCGGCGGCGTCCTGGGCCTGGAAACCGCGCTGGCTGCAGCGGAGGAAGGCGCCACCGTCACGGTGGTCCACAACGGGCCGCATCCGCTGGGCCGCAGCATCGACCGGGGCGGCGGGGCTGTCCTGGCGGCTGGACTTCGCCGGTGCGGCGTCCGGGTGGCGGGCAATGCCCGCTCTACCGGGGTTGAGCACAACGCGCCCGACGGCGGCTTCTCGGCTTTGCTCCTCGACGACGGCTCCGCGATCGACGGCGACCTCCTGGTCATCTCGTGCGGCGTGCGTCCCCGGACAGAACTGGCCGAGGGCTGCGGCCTGTCCACCGGCACCGGGGTTTTGGTGGACCACCGGTTGCGGGCGCACCACGAACCGCACATCTTCGCCATCGGAGACTGCGCCGAAGTCCGCTGCCCGGATCCGGGCTGCGCCGCCTGCCGCAACAGCAAGGGGCCGTCCGGGCTGGTGGGCCCGGGATGGCGGCAGGCCGAATGGCTGGCCGAATATCTCACCCTCCTCGCGGCGGGCTCAGCTGCCGGGGCGGAACTTTTGCCCGCGCTGCCCCCGGAACAGCCCGGCGTCGTGGTCCTCAAGGCACGGGGCATGAACATGGCCGTTGCCGGCGACAACTCGGCGGACCCCTGGGACGAAGAAGCCCTCACGGCCGGAGCCGCAGCAGGCCGACCGCGCCTGCAGGTGGCCCAATGGGCGGATCCGGAACATGGCCGGTACGTCAAAATGACTACCCGCGGAGGCGTGCTCGAAGGCCTTGTAGCCGTGGGCATGCCGCGGACCGCCGCTGAACTGGTGGGGCTCTTCGAACGCGGCGCCGAGCTGCCGGCGGACCGGTCACTGCTGCTGCGCCTGGACGGGCCGGACCAGCTGCCCGGAGCCTCCGCCGACCCCGCCGGCACGGTGTGCCGGTGCGCCGGGGTGAGCGGTGCTGCCATCACGGCGGCTGTGGCCCACGGCTGCTCCACGGTTCCGGAAGTTTCCAAGGCCACCCGCGCAGGGACCGGCTGCGGCGGGTGCCACGAGGACATCAAGGGCCTCATCGAACGGCACTTCCAGGCGGCGGCGGCCTAGCTGCTTGCGGGGCTTTGTTCCCTTGGCAGCGGTGTCCCGCAGGAGTTGACTGGCCACAGGATTCCACCGTCTGCAGGAGGCACCGATGTCCTTCCCCGTTATTCTGGCTTTCGCCGCGGTGGTGCTCGCCGCCGTGGCCGGAGTAGTCCTGATCAGGGAGAAGGATCCGCAGCGCCGGGCCCGTGCACTAGTGAAGGCGGGCGCCGGACTCATGACGGTATTCACCGTGCTCGCAGCGGCCTTCACCGGCGGCTACGCCATGGAACAGCCCGGCGGCGTGGCAGGGCTGGTAATGATCCTGTCCTGGGTTGTTCCAATGGTGGCCCTCGCGGCCCTCGCCTGGTTCCTGCCGGGCGGAGCCTCGCCCCTGCTGGGGGCGTTGACCGTGGTCTTCCTCGCGATCTGTGTCTGGTTCGCCCTCGATCCGGCGACGGCCCGCAGCCTCCAGGATTCGAATGGGCCGGTCGTGGCGGTCGGCGTCGTCGCCCTGGCCTTCCCGGCCGCTGTCCTGGGACTGAAACGGTCCGGCACGGCCGGCTGGCTGCTGGTGGCGGTTGGTGCGCTGCCGCTGCTGATCACGATCATTGGCCGGTCCGGGCCTGCGGGCTCGCTTGCCGCCGCCAGCGTCGTCCCGCTGATTACCGGCATTGCCTATCTGGTGGCCGCACGGCTGGCCCGTCGGAACCCGGCGCCCCGGAACGCACGCCCGGCCTCAGCATAGGCACCTGAACGGACCCCGCTGCCCAGATATCCCCGCCGGGCCCTTGACGACGGCGTCCGCGCAGCATGTGATGGACGGGACTGACCCGCGCCGCCTTCGGGCCGGACGCCTGCCGTTCGGAACAATGAAAGGACCCCCATGTCCCTGCTCGACTCCGCCCTCTGGGAAGGCAAGATCTACCTCAACGGCTGGCGGGCGGGCGGTGGCGGGACCGGCACCAGCATCGAACCGGCCACCGGCGGGCAGTTGGGCAGCTACGGCGTCGCCTCCGTTGCGGACGTGCGGGAAGCCGCGACGGCCGCTACGAAGGCGCAAAAGGAATGGGCCGCCCGCAACCCGGAGGACCGGGCCGCAATACTGCGCCGGGCCGGACAGCTCTGGGAGGAGCACGCAGCCGAGATCCAGGACTGGCTTGTCCGCGAATCCGGGGGGATACCGCCCAAGGCCGGGCTGGAAACGCACATCGCCGCCAACGAATGCTATGACGCGTCCGCGCTGCCCTCACTGCCGGCCGGAGACGTCCTCACCTCCAACGAGAACCGCTGGTCCTTCGCGCGCCGCCGCCCCGTTGGGGTCGTCTCCGTGATTGCGCCGTTCAACTTCCCGCTGATCCTCTCCATCCGCGCTGTGGCCCCCGCCCTGGCGCTGGGCAACGCCGTGCTGCTCAAGCCGGACCCGCGGACAGCGGTTTGCGGCGGCGTCACCGTGATGCGAATCTTCGAGGAAGCCGGACTCCCGCAGGGACTGCTCTCACTGCTGCCCGGAGGCGCAGAGATCGGCGCCGCCGTCGTCGAAGCCCCCGAGGTCCGCGTGATTGCCTTCACCGGCTCGACGGCGGCCGGCCGGAAGATCGGCGAGACGGCCGGCAGGCTGCTCAAGCGCGCACACCTGGAACTGGGCGGCAACAATGCGCTCATCGTGCTGCCCGGAGCTGACCTGGCCAAGGCGGCGTCCGCGGCAGCATTCGGCTCGTTCATGCACCAGGGCCAGATCTGCATGGCGGCGGGCCGGCACATCGTGCATGAAGACATTTACGACGACTACGTTGCCGCATTGTCCGGGAAGGCCTCCCACTTGCCGGTGGGCGATCCGAAAAGCGGCACCGTGGCGCTGGGACCGGTCATCGATGAACGGCAGCTGCAGCGGGTGGACGGGATCGTCCAGGACGCGGTGCGGGCCGGCGCCCGGCTGGCCGCCGGCGGCACCCACGACGGCCGCTTCTACCAGCCCACCGTGCTGGTGGACCTGGCCGAGGACAGCCCGGCGTGGAAAGACGAGATCTTCGGCCCTGTGGCACCGGTCATGAAGTTCTCCACCGTGGACCAGGCCGTGGCGCTGGCCAACGACAACGAGTACGGCCTCTCGATCGGCATCCTGGGGGACGTTGGACTGGCCATGGCCATCGCAGACCGGCTGGACTCCGGCAAAGTCCACATCAACGAACAAACCGTCTCCGATGAGGCCAACTCCCCGTTCGGCGGGATGAAGAACTCCGGGAACGGTTCAAGGATCGGCGGCCACCACGCCAACATGGAGTCCTTTACCGAGATCCAGTGGCTCACCATGCGCCCGGACATCGCCCCCTACCCGTTCTAGGACCGGGCTGCGGGCCCGCCGGTGGTGGGGTTCATTTGCTGCTCCTGAACTGCAGGCGGAGGTAGGCATCGAACAGGCCGGACCCGAGGAACCGGCGGGACTGCACAATGGCTTTTGCAGCCGGGGTAACGGTGTAACGGTCCCGTGGCCGCCGAGAGGTCGCTGCATGCTCAACGGCCCTGGCGACGGCGTCGGGTTCGGCAGCGAGGACCGGCGACGCGTAGGAGGTGGCCATCTGCTCGTCCGCGGCGGCCCTTAGTGCCGCGTAGGGGCCTGACGCCTTTCCCGAGGCGGCCAGGGTCCGGGCGGCGGTTGCGCCAAAGCCGGTGCGGATCAGGCCCGGGGCGATCAAGGAGGCCTGGATGCCGAAGGGTGCGGTCTCGAAACGGAGCGCATCGGTGATGGCCTCCACGGCGTATTTGGTGGCGTGGTAGTAGCCGCCGACGGGGAAGGTGACCCGGCCGCCCATGGAGCCGATGTTGATGATCCGGCCGGTTCCTACCTTCCGCATCCCGGGCAGGACCAGCTGAATCATCCGGGAGAAACCGAACACGTTGGTCTCGAACTGCTGCCGGACGGCGTTAAGGTCTGCTTCCTCGATCGTGCCGTATTCGCCGTAGCCCGCGTTGTTGATCAGGACGCCAACGCTGCCGTGGTTTTCCTCGACGGCGCGGACGGCCGCCGCCATCGATGATTCGTCGGTCACGTCGAGCGCCAGGACTTTGGCTCCGGCCGCAGCCAGGCCGGCCAGGGTTTCGGTCTGCCGCGCGGTGGCGTACACGGTGAATTCGGGCCGCTGGAGCAGGCGCTCGGCGGTGGCCCTGCCGATGCCGGAGGAAGCTCCGGTGATCAGAACTGCAGTGGTCATGGTTGGTCCTCAGGTGGTTGGGTGTAGGCCTTAAAGCCGGCGGCGAAGATGGCCACGCCCCGGCGCAGCCGGTCCGGCAGTGCGTTGGGGTCGGCGACGCCGGCCTCCAGCCCCCGGGTGAAGGCGAACAGCATTTCTGCCGCGTCCCGGGCGTCGGCGTCGGGGTAGGCGTCGTGGATCGTGCGGGTCAGCAGGGCCAGCATGGCGTCGTCGTACCGGCCAAGAGCCTCGGGCGCCAGGCGGGTCTCCACAGCCAGCAGTTCTGCCGCGTGCGCCGGGCTGTCACGCCAGATCCGCATCACCAATTCGAGCTTGGCCAGCAGTATCCCGGCCAGTCGGCCCGTGGGCTGCTGTTCGGATTTCGCCGCACGCTCGGAGGCAGCGAGGGCATTGGCCAGCAGGCGCTCAACCAGTGCCCTGAACACTTCCTCCTTGCTGCGGAAGTACTGGTAGAGCGCGGGGCGGGAGATGCCGGCCTGCTCTGCCAGGTCCAGCATCGTCGTACGGCGGGCGCCGTGCCGGGTGAAACACACATAGGCGGCATCGATGATTTCGTCGGGTCGGTTCGTCACTCTGACACTGTAGGCAAATTTTGTCAGTTTGTATATGGCACGTCCGCGCTTTCTGGGTACAAAAAAGGGGAACCGGCGGAAGTTTTTCCGCCGGTTCCCCTTTTCGGCCCCGAGAGGGCAACGGCTACATATGGACGTGCAGGCGGCGTGCAGCCTCCGAGATGGACCCCGTCAGCGACGGGTACACCGTGAACGTGCTGGCGACGTCGTCAACGTGCAGCTTCTGCTTGACCGCGATGGAGATGGGGAAAATCAGTTCGGAGGCGTTGGGGCCCACCACCACACCGCCGATCACCGTGCCGGAGCCCTTCCGGGCAAAGATCTTCACGAACCCGTCCTTGGCGTTGCGCATCTTGGCGCGGGCGTTGCTTTTCAGCGAGAGCTTGATGACGTCGGCCTGGTACTTGCCGGACTCGATTTCGCCCTCGGAGACACCGACGTTCGCGATTTCGGGCGAGGTGAAGATGTTGGATGCCACCTGGTGGAGCTTGAGCGGGGTGACGCCGTCGCCCATGAAGTGGGCAACTGCGATCCTGCCCTGCATGGCGGCCACCGAGGCCAGCGGCAGGACGCCCGTGCAGTCGCCGGCTGCGTAGATGTTGGGCGCGGTGGTGCGTGAGACGCCGTCCACCTTGATGTGGCCGCTGTCGCTGACGGACACGCCGGCCTCTTCCAGGCCGATGCCTTCGGTGTTGGGGATGGAGCCCAGGCACAGCAGGCAGTGGCTGCCGGTGACCTTTGTGCCGTCGGAAAGCGTGACCACCACACCGTCGTCGGTGCGTTCCACCGTCTGCGCGCGGGAGCGGGACAGGACGCGGACTCCGCGGCGTTCGAAGACTTCCTCCAAAACCACGGCGGCGTCGACATCCGAGCCGGGCAGCACGCGGTCGCGGCTGGAGACCAAGGTGACTTTGGAGCCCAGGCCGTTGTAGGCGGAGGCGAATTCGGCGCCGGTCACGCCCGAGCCCACCACGATGAGTTCCTCGGGCAGTTCATCCAGGTTGTAGATCTGGGTCCAGTTCAGGATCCGCTCCCCGTCCGGGCGAGCGGTGTCCAGCTCGCGGGGGTGCGCCCCCACGGCCAGCAGGATGGTGTCGGCCTCGACGGTTTCGGTGCCGTCCGCGGTCAGGACCTCAATTCGGTGGCTGTCCAGCAGCCGTCCGGAACCTTCGATGATGCGCACCCCCTGTTTCTCCAGGCCGTCGCGGATATCCCGGGACTGGTTGCGGGCCAGGTTGAGGAGGCGGTGGTTGATGTGCTTGAGGTCGGCGTGCATCACGGGTACGAAGTCGCCGCCGTCAACGTCGAACTTCACTCCCAGCTCGCCGGCTTCCGCGACACGGGTCATCAGGTCCGCCGTGGCAATGAGCGTCTTGGAGGGGACTACGTCGGTCAGCACCGCGGATCCACCGAGCCCGGCGCGTTCGATGACGGTAACCGTCGCCCCGAGCGAGGCGGCCACCATGGCGGCCTCATATCCGCCGGGACCACCTCCCAGGATTGCGATCCGGGGGGAACTGAAATCTGGATGCGTAGTCACAGTCATCCATTCTCGCCCATTTACCGCCTGACCACCAAGAAAACAGGGTCTCCCGGGGCCAGCCGTGACAGGGCTAACAGGGCCGGCAGGATAACTTGTACTGGTGAGTACAACAGACTTCCTGAACACGGACCCGTTCGCCGCCGCCCGTGCCGCCGCGGACTACATTGCCGAAGAGACAGGCGTGGACCGGCACGACACCGCCCTGGTCCTGGGCTCCGGCTGGGGAGAGGCCGCGGACCTGGTCGGCGAGACAACCGCCACCTTGTCCGCCGAGGAAGTTCCGGGCTTCCACGCGCCTGCCGTCGAAGGCCATGTGGGCACCATCCGCTCCGTGCTGACCACGGAAGGCAAACGGGCGCTGGTTCTCGGCGCCCGCACGCACTACTACGAAGGCAAGGGCGTCCGCGCAGTTGTGCACGGCATCCGCACCGCGGCAGCCGCCGGATGCAGCACGCTGGTCCTCACCAACGGCTGCGGCGGCCTCAACGAGGCCTGGGCCCCCGGCACGCCGGTACTGATCCGCGACCACATCAACCTCACCGCGGCTTCCCCCCTGGAAGGCGCAACCTTCGTTGACCTGACGGATCTGTACTCGCCGCGCATCCGGGAACTCGCCCGCGAAGTCGACCCCACCCTGGACGAGGGCGTGTACGCACAGTTCCCCGGCCCCCACTACGAGACACCCGCTGAGGTGCAGTACGCCAAGCGCATCGGCGCGGACCTGATCGGAATGTCGACGGCGCTGGAGGCCATCGCCGGGCGGCACGCCGGGATGGAGGTGTTCGGCATCTCACTGGTCACCAACCTTGCCGCCGGCATCAGCCCGCAACCGCTGAGCCACCAGGAAGTCATCGAGTCCGGCCGGGCGGCAGGGCCAAGGATCTCCCGGCTGCTGGCGGACATCATCGCCAAGCTGTAGCGGCCGCGGCCGCCGGTTGCCGCGCGCGGACCGGCAATGACGATAGCGTTATGCCCATGACGACTGCCGATGCTGAACTTCGCCTGCTCGCCGAGGCCCGCGGATGGGCTGCCCAGGACCCGGACCCCGCAACCCGGGAGGCCCTCCTTGAGCTGGTCCGCCTTGTGGACGACGGTGATCCCGCGGCCCGGCAGGAACTGGAAGACAGCTTCCGCGGCACCCTGCAGTTCGGCACCGCCGGCCTGCGCGCTGCCCTGGGTCCCGGTCCCAACCGGATGAACCGGGTGGTGGTGCGCCGCGCAGCCGCGGGTCTCGCCGCCTTCCTGGGGGACTCTGTGGGCAAGGCCGCGGCCGGCACCCGGCCCCGCGCCGTCGTCGGCTATGACGCCCGGCACAACTCGGATGTCTTCGCGGCGGAGACGGCTGCCATCTTCACCGCCGCGGGCATCGAAACCTTCCTGCTGCCGGCCGCCCTGCCCACGCCCGTGCTGGCGTACGCCGTCCGGGCCCTGGACTGCGACGGTGGCGTCATGGTCACCGCAAGCCACAACCCGCCGCAGGACAATGGGTACAAGGTGTACCTGGGGCGGCATGCCGTGGCCGCGGATGGGGACGGCGCCCAGATCGTCGCCCCCTACGATACGGAGATCGCCGCGCGGATCGGCGCGGTGGGAACACTGGAATCAATAGCGCTTGCGGAGGATGGCTGGACCGTCCTGGACGGCTCGCTCGCTGCCGACTACGAACGGGCGACGGCGGGACTCGCCATGCAGGAGCGCTTTCCGGCACGGGACCTGCGCATTGTCCTGACCCCCCTGCACGGTGTTGGCGGCGGCACGGCCGTGGACGTCCTGAAGGCGGCAGGTTTCACGGATGTCACCATGGTGGCGGAACAGGCCGATCCGGACCCCGATTTCCCCACCGTCAGTTTCCCCAACCCGGAAGAACCTGGCGCGCTGGACCTTGCCCTGGAGACTGCGGCCCGCCTCGATGCGGACCTGGTCATCGCCAACGACCCCGACGCCGACAGGGCTGCCGTGGCTGCCAAGGACCCCGACACCGGCGCTTGGCGGATGCTCCGCGGCGACGAGGTGGGGTCGCTGCTGGGGGCACACATGGTGGCCCGGCTCGCCGACGGAACCGCCGGCGCCGGCGCGGACAACCCCGGCGTCTTCGCCAATTCGATCGTTTCCTCGAGGCTGCTGGCCCGTATCGCCGCCGCGGCCGGCTTTGCCCACGAGGAAACGCTGACCGGCTTCAAGTGGATTTCCCGGGTGCCGGGCCTGGTTTACGGCTACGAGGAGGCGCTGGGCTACTGCGTGGCGCCGGACCTGGTGAAGGACAAGGACGGCATTTCCGCAGCCGTCCTGATCGCAGAACTCGCGGCCACCGCCAAAGCAGCGGGCAAAACCGTGTTTGACACGCTCGATGAGCTCTACCTCCAGCACGGCCTGCACGCCAGCGACCAGCTCAGCATCAGGGTGGCGGACCTGGGACTGCTGGACGCCATGATGAACCGCCTGCGGGTTTCGCCGCCGGAATCGTTCGGACAATCGGCGGTGGAGGTCTTCACCGACCTGGCCGAGGGCAGCGCCGAGTTGCCGCCCACCGAAGGCCTGCTGTACATCACGCGCAACCTGACCCGCGTCATCATCCGGCCCAGTGGCACCGAGCCGAAGCTCAAGTGCTACCTGGAGGTCATTGAGCAGGTGGAATCCGCCGCGGAACTGCCGGCAGCCCGCCAGGCGGCACGGGCCTCCCTGGATGAGGTCCTGCACGACGTCCGCGAGGCCCTGGGGCTGTAAAGGCTGGTTAAAGGCAGGAAGGGCGCCGGGCTTTACGAAGCCCGGCGCCCTTCCTGTGCCATCTCTGGGAGCGGCTGGCGTTAGAGTTCCACCTCAACGAAGCCGTCCGTGATTCGGGTGCTGTACGCCGCCAGCCGCAGGCCGGGCGTGGTGAAGCATTCACCGGTCTCAAGGTCGTAGACCTCCTTGTGCAGCGGTGAGGCGATGGTGGGGCGCGTCCCCTTGGAACCGAGGATGCCACGGGCCATGACGTTGGCGCCGGTGGCCGGATCCTGGTGCGCCACGGCGAAAACTTCGGCCGGCCCGGCGCGGAACAGGGCCACCTGGCGGCCTGCCACCAGGGCAGCCTCTCCCCAGGCAGGCTCCAGGTCCTCAACCGCGCAGACACGGTACCAGCCGGTCTCAAATCCAGCGAGGTCTGATTCGGCGGCGAGCGCCCCAAGTTCCAGTGTTGCCGTCATGTCCGGCTCCTTTCCCTGTGCCTGTTGTCCTGTGCCTGTTTGGCAAGCGGCCGCTTCTGCAGCCGTGTCCCACGCTAGGGTCCGGGTGTTTCAACCGGATGCGGTCAATGTGTCCGGGGGGTAAAAGAGACCTAACGCCGCGCGAAATGCGCCCGTGATGCAGAAGTTAAGTTGGCGAAACAATTGGGAAACTGAGGCGAAACTGCCCCTTCCTAGGCTGGAGGCACAAGCTGCAGAGCACCGTCTGCGGCCCATGCGAAAGGCCCACAGTGACCGAACAGACTTCAAGCACAGAGACTCCGCGCCGCATCGTCGTCGTCGGCGGCGGCCCCGCGGCCCACCGTTTCGCGGACGCCATGCATGCCCGGGGCCTCGACGGCTGGCATGTCACGGTCCTCACCGAGGAAGCGCACCTCCCCTACGACCGGGTGGCACTCTCCAAGGCCCTCACCGACACCGGGGTGGACCTCACCCTCGGCACGGCCTCCATGTGGGAGCACGGATCGCTGGTCCTGAAGACCGGCGAGCGGGTGGTGAAAATCAACGCAGGGGCCAAGACGGTGGAAACCGCTGCCGGGAACAGCTATCCGTATGACGAACTGGTGGTGGCCACCGGCTCGGACGCCGTGCGCCTGCCCATTCCCGGCGCCGACAAGGCCCACGTCTACCGCACCCTCGAAGACGTGTGGGCCATCAACAAAGCCATCGCGGAGCTTAGCGAAAAGCTCGGCCGCAAAATCAATGCCGTCACCATTGGCGGCGGCCTCCTGGGCCTCGAATCGGCTGCCGGCACCGAGCAGCTCGGCGCCACGCCCGTCGTCATCAACGGTGCGCCGTGGCTGATGAACACCCAGCTGGACGAGGGCGCCGGCCAGGCCCTGGGACGCCTCATCGAGGCGAAGGGCTTCGAAGTCCACGGCGGCGTGTTCCCCAGCCGGATTTTGACGGACGACGACGGCCAGGTCACCGGAGTGCTGATGGCGGATGAGCGCATCATCCCCGCAGACCTGGTGATCGTGGCGGTTGGCGTCAGGCCCCGCGATGAACTTTTCCGCGCGGCCGACGGCGGGGAACAGATCTTCAGTCTGGGTCCGCGCGGGGGCGTGGTCATCAATGACTACTGCGCCACCGAGGTACCGGGCATCTGGGCCATCGGTGAAGTGGCCAACTTCGGCGGCATGTGCCTCGGCCTGGTGGCCCCGGCCAACACCATGGCCGAGATCGTGGCGGACCGGCTGCACGGCGGCGACGCCACCTTCCCGGGCTTCGACACCGCCACCAAGCTGAAGCTGTCCGGGGTGGACGTGGCCAGCTTCGGCGACGCCTTCGCCAGGACCGAACACGCCCTGGAGATCGTCTACGCGGACCCCGCCCGCGGCGTGTACCAGAAGATCGTCACCACCGACGACGCCAAGACCCTGCTGGGCGGCATCTTCGTAGGGGACGCGTCTCCGTACATGAGCCTGCGGCCGCTCCTGGGCCGCGAACTTCCCGCGGAGCCCGGCGCCTTCCTCAGCGCGGCAGGCGGCGGCGAAGCTCCCGAAACCGAACTCCCCGATGACGCCACGCTGTGCTCCTGCAACAACGTCACGGCCGGCAGCATCCGCGACGCCATCAACGGCTGCGGCGCCTGCGAGGGCAATGCCCCGGTGCAGGAACTCGGGGAGCTGAAAGGCTGCACCCGTGCCGGCACCCAGTGCGGTTCCTGCGTGCCCATGCTGAAGAAGCTGCTGGAAACGGAGCTGACCAAGTCCGGCGTCGAGGTTTCCAAGGCCCTGTGCGAGCACATCGCACTGTCCCGGCAGGAGCTGTTCGATGCCATCCGCGTCCTGGAGCTGACCTCCTTCGAAGAGATCATGGCCAAGTACGGCACGGGGGCGGGCTGCGATATCTGCAAGCCCACCATCGCCAACATCCTGGCCAGCCAGAACAGCGCCTACGTGCTCGATGCGGGCCGCGGGACACTGCAGGACACCAACGACCGCGCGCTGGCCAACATGCAGAAGGACGGCACCTACTCGGTGGTCCCCCGCATCGCCGGCGGTGAAATCACCCCAAAGAAGCTTGGCGTGATC
>Ga0308158_10003595_pt1 | contig 13503 bp, 16 predicted proteins | sample PhyBR2_FD_201038 | JGI IMG/M metagenome (GOLD analysis project Ga0308158, IMG submission 201038) | Phyllosphere microbial communities from UC Gill Tract Community Farm, Albany, California, United States - DLSLB.R2 | ecosystem: Host-associated > Plants > Phyllosphere > Unclassified | place: USA... | reverse complement strand
CCGAAGATCGTGTGCTTGCCCTGCAGCCAGGGGGTCGGGTCGGTGGTGATGAAGAACTGCGAGCCGTTGGTGCCCTCGACCTGTCCGGTGATGGCGTTGCGGCGCAGGCCGGCGTTCGCCATGGCGAGGATGTAGGGCTCGTTGAAGTTCAGCTCCATGTTGATCTCGTCGTTGAAGTTGTAGCCGGGGCCGCCGACGCCCTGACCGAGCGGGTCGCCGCCCTGGATCATGAAGTTGGGGATGATGCGGTGGAAGATGACGTCCTTGTACAGCGGGCCCTCGCCGGGCTTGCCCGTGGCGGGGTGCGTCCAGTCCTTGGTGCCGTCGGCCAGGCCGACGAAGTTGGCGACCGTGTTCGGGGCGTGGTCGCCGAACAGGTTGACGACGATGTCGCCGTGGTTGGTGTGCAGGGTTGCGACGTGAGAAGCGTGAGGCATGGTGACATTCTCGCAGAGCGACCTCTGACCGGGCTGGCATGATCGCAGATGTTCGCCGTCAGCGCCAGATCCCTGCCCGCATCCAGCCTCGCATGGCAAGATGAACACGAACGGACTCCGACCGACGGGAGAGCAACGTGAACCTCAGCCGCAAGCGCAAGAAGGAACTGCGCAAGCTTCAGGATGATGCAGGACAGCTGTGGGAGGCGCAGCAGGTGCTCGTCGGCCACGCCGCGGACATCGCCCGCGAGGCGGGCCGCCAGCTCGGCAACTTCAACCGTGAGCAGGTCGTGCCGGTCGTGCAGGACGCCTACAGCCGCAAGGTCGCCCCGACGGTCGACCGCGGGCTGAAGATCGGCAAGCACGTCGTCGACGACAAGGTCGTCCCGATCGTGGGCGGCGTCGTCGGCACCGCGCTCTCGGCGTGGGACGTCGCCAATCAGAAGCGCTACGACCTGGGCATCGGGCACCGCCCGGCACCGAAGAAGAAGACCATGGGACTCGGCTCCGTCGTGGCACTGGTCCTCGGCGCCGCTGCGGCGATCGGCGTGGTCGTGGCCGCCTGGCAGGCGCTGCGCGCGGACGACGAGCTGTGGGTCGCGGACGACCCGCTGTCGACGCCGAACGCCTGAGCATGGCCGGCCCGCACGAGCGGGTTCGGGCAGCAGCATCCGCTCGCGGACTCGAGATCGAGATCCGCGAGCGTCCTGCCGCCCGCAGCCTGCACGAGGCAGCCGAGCTGCTCGGCCTGCAGCCGTCCGACATCGTCAAGACGCTGGTGGTCAAGCGCTCGGATGACACCTACCTGTTCGCCCTGGTGCCCGGCGGGCGGTCGATCTCGTGGCCCAAGCTGCGCGCGATCGTCGGCGTGAACAAGCTGCGCCTGCCCGAGCCCGAGCTGGCGCTGGCCGCGACCGGCTACGAGCGCGGCACCATCGTGCCCATCGGCAGCACCACCGACTGGCCGGTGTTCGCGGACCAGACCATCGTCGGCCGTCGCATCGCCATGGGCGCGGGCGCGCACGGGTACAGCCTGTTCGTGGACGCCGACGACCTCATCCGCGCCTACGGCGCCACGGTCGCCGACATCTCCGAGCCCGAACAGCCCCGCGACTGACCGTCAGCGCTGGTAGAGCAGCTTCCCACCGCCGACGGTGACCTCGCGGGGGAGCGTGCGCACGAGCACGTCCATGGTGTTCTCGGAGTCGACGAGCACGACATCCGCTCGCGAACCGGCGGTGAGGTCGTTCTTCTCCACGCCCGCGAACGGTGCGCCCAGCGAGGTCGCCAGCTCGACGACGCGACGCAGATCGTCGTCGTAGACGACGCCGGAGCTGCGCGCGAACTGCCAGGCGATACCCATGGTGTCGCCGGTGCCGTACGGGCTCCACAGGTCGCGGATGCCGTCGGTGCCGAAGCCGAAGCGCACGCCGGCCTCGGCGAACTCGTGCAGGCCGAACTGCTTCATCCGCAGCGGGGCGACGGTGGTCATGGAGATGCCGAGCTCGCCCATCTGCTGCAGCAGGTCGTGGCGGCGCGCGTCGTCGGCATCCACGATCGCGAAGCCGTGCGCGATGTTGACCCGGCCCTGCAGACCCAGCTTCTGGGTGCGGTCGATGATGAGGTCGAACTGGAAGGCGCCCAGCGATCCGCCGTCGTGCAGATGGATGTCGATGCCCACACCGTGCTCGGCGGCGAGGGCGAAGATCGCGTCGATCTGTCCGACCGGGTCCTTGTCGATGCCGGCCGGGTCGAGGCCGCCGATGTGCTCGGCGCCGGCCTTCGCGGCATCCGCGAGCAGCTCCAGCACCCCCGGGCGGCGCAGCACGCCGTCCTGCGGGAACGCGACGATCTCGCAGGCGATTCCGCCCTCATAGGCGGCGACGGCCTCGCGCACGGCCTCGATGCCGCGCTGGCCGAGTCCGAGGTCGACGTCGACATGGCTGCGGATGGCGGTGGTGCCGTGCTTGACGAATTCGGCCAGCACGCGCGAGGTGAGCTCGACGCCGGGGATGCCGAGCTCGTCGCGGTGCGCGCGCTCGTGCTGGATGCGTCCGTCGGTGCTGCGGACGCCCCCGTAGGACTGCCACGGCAGGCCCCACCACGACTTGTCGATGTGGGCGTGGGTGTTGACGATGCCGGGGATGGCGAGCAGGCCGCGGCCGTCGATCTCACCGTCGCCGATCGGAGCACCGGATGCCGCGACGACCTGCGAGATCGTGGCGCCGTCGATCAGGATGTCGCTGAGCTCACCGCCCCAGGGACGGACGTTGCGGACGGCGGAGACGGGGGAGAGCTTGTCGACCATCTCCCCATTCTGACCCATCCGGTTGTCTGATGACTAGATGACTCCAGCCATCCGCAGCGCGATGTCCACGAGCTTCACGCGCTGCAGCTCCGCCACCTCGGGGATCGTGAACCACGCCGCCATGTCGGTGGACCCGTTCTGCTCGAAGCGCAGCCGCCCACCCGTGATCTCGGCCCGGTACACGATGCGGATGGTGTGCAGCGGTGTGCGCTCCCGGTGCACGCGCTGAGAGCCGGGGATGACGCGGGAGTGGATGCCGAGCAGCTCGGTCGTCTCGATGTGGAAGCCGGTCTCCTCGCGCAGCTCGCGCCGCACCGCGACCTCGGGGTCCTCGCCCTCCTCTAGTCCTCCGCCCGGCATGGTCCAGGCGACGCGGCGCCCCTCGGTCCAGCGTGCGAGCAGGATGCGGTCCTCATCGTCGGTGACGACGGCGTAGGCGGCGACGCGCAGATCCATGGATTCACAGTAGCGCCGGTTCCCGCGTGCATCCCGGGCGTCCCGCCATGCGGAGTCCGGGCGGGCCGTGGCATCCGATCAGGAATCGAGAAGCGCGGTGACGACGTGGCTTCTAGCGTGGGATCAGACACGAAGGAGGCCGACATGGCTGAGCAGGACAAGACCGTGGTGTTCTCGGACGAGGAGCGCGCGGCGATGAAGGCGGCGTCGAGCGAGCGCCGCACGGCCCGTTCGCGGGCGAAGAAGGATCCGGACGAGGTGCGTCGGGAGGGCGAGGCCGAGGTCCGCGCGAAGCTGGCCGACATGCCGGACGACGACCGGGCGCTCGGAGAGGCGCTGCACGCGATGGTCGGGGAGGCCGCCCCGCATCTGGTGCCGCGCACGTACTACGGCATGCCGGCGTACGCGAACGAAGCCGGCAAGGTGGTGTGCTTCTACAAGCCGCGCTCCAAGTTCAAGGTGCGCTACTCCACCTTCGAGTTCGAGCAGGCCGCGAACCTCGACGATGGCGCGATCTGGCCCACCGCATATGCGGTCACCGCGCTGGGCGCCGAGCAGCTCGCCTTCCTGGCAGAGCGCGTGCGAATCGCGGCGTCCTGACACCTGTCCTGCGTGCGGATGCGGCGGTAGCGTGGAGCGCGTGAGTTCGCTTCCCTTCCCCGCATCCGTCTACGCCGCCCGCCTCGAGCGGGCCGGAGCACTGGCCGCCGAAGCCGGCATCGACGCCGTGATCGTGGGTCCCGGCCCCGACCTGCGCTATCTGCTGGGTGTGGAGGGCGACACGATCGAGCGCCTCACGGCCCTGGTGCTGGGCCCCGGGTTCGAGCCGACGATCGTCGTGCCGCGCATGGAGCTCGCGAAGGTGCGCGACACCGCGGCGGGCGAGCTGGGCGTGCGGATCGCCGACTGGGTCGACGGCGAGGATCCCTATGCGCTGGTCGTCGGCGCGCTGCCCGCGGCGGGCGGGAGGATCGCGGTGTCGGATGCCCTCCCCGCACTGCACGTGATCCCGATCGGGGATCGGGTGGACGCCCGGCTCGAGCTGGCGACGCCCGTGCTGCGCGAGGGTCGCATGATCAAGGATGCCGACGAGGTCGCGGAGCTGCGCCGGGCCGGCGACGCCATCGACGCCGTGCATCGTCGGGTGGCGGATTGGCTGCGCGCGGGGCGCACCGAGCGCGAGGTGGCGGCCGACATCGCCGAGGCGATCAGAGCTGAGGGACACGAGACCGTGGAGTTCGTGATCGTGGGCTCCGGCCCGAACGGCGCCGATCCGCACCACGAGGTCTCGGATCGGGTGATCGAGGACGGCGACGTGGTCGTGGTCGACATCGGCGGGGCGGTGCCGAGCGGCTACAACTCCGACAGCACGCGCACGTACGTGGTCGGTTCGCCCACCGCGGAGCAGGCCGAGCGCATCGCGGTGCTCGTCCGCGCGCAGCAGGCCGCGGTGGACGCGGTGCGTCCCGGCGTGACCGCGCACGAGGTCGACGCCGCGGCACGGCAGGTGCTGGCGGATGCCGGACTCGGTGAGGCGTTCCTGCACCGCACCGGTCACGGCATCGGCGTCTCGGTGCACGAGGAGCCGTACATCGCGCCGGGCAACGACCTTCCGCTGCGCGAGGGCATGGCCTTCAGCATCGAGCCGGGCATCTACTTCCCGGGCGAGTGGGGCGCCCGCATCGAGGACATCGTGGTGGTGACCGCGAACGGGTGCGTGCGGCTCAACAACGCGCCGCACGCCCTGGCATCCGTCGGCTGAGCGCCGCCGTCAGCGCACCACGGCCGTGACGGATGCGAGCCGCTGCAGCACCTCGTGACTGATCGACCCGAGCAGGAAGCGGCGCACGATGCCGTGGCCTCGGCTCCCGACGACCGTGAGTCGCGCTTCCTCGGCGAGGTCGTTGATGACCGCGGAAGGGAATCCCTCCGCGACGGCCTCCACGATCTCGAGGCCCGGGTACTGGCTGCGCAGGCCCGCCAGCGACAGCGAGAGCGCCTCGCGGGACGCCTGCTCCATCCCCTGGCGGTAGCCGGCGGATGTGGTCATCAGCGCGTTTCGGGGAGCGGAGATCGGGGTCCAGACGATCACGGCGGTGAGCGGTTCTCCGAGACGATCCGCCTCCGCTGCGGCGAAGGCGATCGCGTCTTCGGAGACCGGTGATCCGTCGACGCCGACGACGACTCCGCGGCGCCCGTCCGCCAGGTCGAAGTCGGGAACCACCACGACAGGGCAGTGCGAGCCGGCGGCGATGCGGATTCCGTGCGATCCGCGTGCAGGTCCCTGGCCCGGGCCCCGGTAGTCGCTGCCGATCACCAGCAGAGCCGCGTGCTCGGATGCCTCGATGAGCGTCGAGACCGGGTCGCCGAGCGCGGTCCGCGTCGTGACGGTGAGCCCGTCGGCCCGGATCCGGTCCGCGACCTCGGCGAGCAGCTGATCGGTGGCTTCGGTCGCCGCCTGGATGACGATGCCCTCGCCGACCATTCCGATGGCACCCCCGACGACGCCCAGCAGCTCGATGGACTGCCCGCGTGCGGTGGCGCGCGACACCGCCCAGTCGACCGCTCGACGGCTTGCCTGTGCGTCGGTCACACCGACGACGATCTTCTCCGACATCTCCGGCTCCCATCTCTGCAGGCGCCTCCACTCTATTGAGCTCCGTGCGACTTCGCGCGGGCGGGGGCCGTGGAAAACGCGTCAGACCTGCATCGCGTCGAGTGCCGCCTCCAGACGTGCCACGGTGCCGTCGACGTCGCCCAGCTTGTCGAGCCCGAACAGCCCCATCCGGAACGTGGAGAACGACTCCGGCTCGTCGCAGTGCAGCGGCACGCCGGCGGCGATCTGCAGTCCCTGGGCCTTGAACTTCGCCCCGGTGCGCAGGCCCTCGTCGGTGGTGTGCGCGACGACCACGCTGGGTGCGGCGAAGGCGGATGCCGCGACGGACGGCAGGCCGCGCTCGGCCAGCAGGGCGCGCACGCGCGTGCCGAGCTCGATCTGCGCCGCGCGGAGGCTCTCCAGGCCGCGGTCGCGGGTCTCGATCATCTGCGCGAGGTTGCGGGCGATGGTGTCGGTGGGCATGGTCGCGTGGTACCCGGCCCTGCCGCCGCGATAGCCGTCCGAGATCGCGAGCCACCGGTTCAGGTCGAGGGCGAAGCTGGTCGGGGTGCCGGATGCCACAGCATCCCGGCCCTTCTCGCTGAGCATGACGAACCCGACGCCGGGCGAACCGCTCCAGCCCTTCTGAGGGGCGCTCAGCAGCACGTCGACGCCGAGCGCACGCATGTCCACCCACATCGCGCCGGAGGCGATGCAGTCCAGCACGAGCACGCCGCCCACCTCGTGCACGGCGTCGGCGAGCGCACTGACGTAGTCGTCCGGAAGCAGGATGCCCGCGGCGGTCTCCACGTGCGGGGCGAAGACGACGTCGGGGCGCCCGGCGCGGATCGCAGCGACGACCTCGTCGATCGGAGCGGGGCTCCAGGCAGCCTGCGGATCATCGCTGTCGGGGCGCGCCTGGCACACGGTGACGGCGGATGCGATGGATCCGGCGTCGAGGATCTGCGACCAGCGGTAGGAGAACAGTCCGTTGCGGACGACGAGCGCCTTCCTGCCGGTGGCGAGGTGACGGGCGACGGACTCCATGGCGTAGCTGCCTCCGCCGTTGATGACCGCCGCGCTGTCGGCGCCGTAGGTCTCGCGCAGGATGGCGAGCGTCTGCTGCATGATGCCGACGAAGCGGGCCGACATGTGGTTGAGGGAGCGATCGGTGAAGACCACCGAGTACTCCAGCAGGCCGTCGGGATCGATGTCGTCGCGGGGGAGGCTCATGCGTCCAGGTTTGCACCGCTCGCGCGTTCCGGAAAGGCCCTTTCACCTGGCGGAAGTCTCGGCCGAGGGAGAGGGGACTCGTGCCGCGTCGCCGAGGTGACTAGCATGCGGGTGGAGCTGAGATGGAGCGTGGATCGGATGCCGCGGGGCGGGGCGGGCCCGTGCGCTGGCCGGTGGTGTGCTGGCTCGTGATCCTGGTGCTGATCGGAGCGGCTCAGTTCGTGCGTGGGGAGTGGTTCGACGCCGCCGTGTTCCTGGTCGCGATCGCGATCGTCTGCTGCAGCATCCTGCTCCCGTCGCACGGGGCGCATCGCCCGCGGCCGGACCTCGTCGTGTTCGCCGCGACGGTGCTCGCGGCGGCGGTCGCGCTGTTGCCGCGGCACAGCACCGGAATGATCGTCGCCGTGCTGATCACCGGCGTCGCCGCGCTGGTCGCCAGCTGGCCAGGTGCGGCATCCGTTCGCCGCGCCTGGACGCCCGGGCTGCGACGACTCGCCGTGGCGTGGGCGGTGATCCTGGTGGCCGGATGCCTGTGGGAACTGGCGCAGTTCATCGCCGGCCGGATCGCGCCGACGCAGCCGAGCTTCGCGCTGAGCGACCTCGTCGATCCGCTACTGGACACGGAGCTCGGCAAGGCGGTCTTCGCCGGCGCCTGGCTCAGCTGCGGCGCGTTCCTGGTGCTGAGGGGACGGCGCAGCGGATGATCTTCAGCACCGCGTTCTTCCTGCTCTGCGCGGCAGGGCTGATCCTGGCATCCTGGCGCATCCGGCTACGGGATGCGGAGGCGACCGTCACGGAGCTGTTCGACCGGCTGCTCGAGGACCGGTCCGTGCGGATCGCCGTGATCGTGGTGTGGTGGTGGCTGGGCTGGCACTTCCTGGCGGGCGAGACCCTGTGACCGGCCTACGCTGAGGTGGTGACCGTCGCCGAGGATTCCGCCGCCGCCCTCCGCTCGTGGACTCCGCTCCGGGAGGCCGATCGGGCCCTGTGGCAGGAGTACGTGGACTTCGCCGACGATCCCGCGCACGCGCACCGTGAGACGTCGACGGCCCAGCACCTGACGGCGAGCGCGCTCGTCTTCGACGCGGCGCTGGAGCACGTGCTGCTCTGCTTCCACGGGAAAGGGCGCTTCTGGGTGCAGCTGGGCGGGCACCTCGAGCAGTCCGATGCGTCGCTGGCCGATGCCGCGCTGCGCGAGGCGCGCGAGGAGAGCGGGCTGGACGCACTCACACCCCTGCTCGGCACCCCCGTCGACCTCGACCGGCACGCCCTCTCGTCGCGATTCGGTACCTGCCGGGTGCACTGGGACGTCGGCTACGCGTTCCGCGCTGAGCCGGATGCGATGCCCGTCGCCAGCGACGAGAGCGAGAGCGTCGCGTGGTGGCCGGTCGATGACCTGCCCGAGGGCAGCGTCGAGGGACTCGCGCGGCGCGTCGGCCGGGCCGTCGAGATCCTGCGCGCAGGGTGAGGCCGGTCAGCGGCCGATGCCGGTGACCGCCGCGTTGTTCTCCAGGGCGGCATCGACCCAGAAGGCCAGTTGCTCCTCATCCAGCTCGCCGGCATCCACCGTGATCCACCCCGGCCCCATCTCCCGGCCGGGGCCCATCACCGCCTGCCTCGCACCCGCACGCAGAACGAGCTCGTCATTCCGGTCGGCGGAGACCCGCACCAGCAGACCGCCGTCCTTCTCCGCGCCGACGATCATCTTGTCGTTCACCAGGATGCAGTGATCGCCGAACATCGACACCTCGCGCTGAACCGGCTCGTCGGCGATCAAGTCGCGGATCCGCTCGACGAGTTCTTCCTGCGCAGGAGTCATGCCGGAAGGATACGTGAAGGATCGGCCGCGAAACCAGAAAGACCCCGGCAGCAGCCAGGGTCTTGATCTGTGGAGCCTAGGAGATTCGAACTCCTGACATCCTGCTTGCAAAGCAGGCGCTCTACCAACTGAGCTAAGGCCCCGAAGGGGATTCCTCGAGGGAATGTGTGGGGCTACCAGGACTTGAACCTGGGACCTCTTCATTATCAGTGAAGCGCTCTAACCGCCTGAGCTATAGCCCCGTCAACCTCCAAGACTTTACCGGATGAAGCTGAGGAAAAGCGAATCGAGCCCGGCCTGCGTGCAGGCCGGGCGTTTCCGATTCACTCCGCGGCGCCTCCGGGGCTCAGGGTGACGGTTCCGGCGGACACGTCGGCCTGGATGCGGTGCGTGCTGGAGGGGTCCTGCACCAGGTCGCTCTCCAGAGTTCCGGCCGTCGCCTGGTGACGCAGGGCGTACGACCCGTCCGGCACGGTGAGGTCGAGCCGGCCGGCGGTGAGGTCGATCGAGACCTCGTCCGGAACGGACTGGAGCTCTGCGGTGACGCGGCCCGCGTTCACCGTGTACTCCGCGGTGCGCACGTCACGCAGGTCGATGTCCGCACGGCCGGCGTTCACCTGGACATCCAGTTCCCTCGCCGCGCCCTGCGCGGTGAGCGCCCCGGCGTTGATGTCCAGATCCAGCTCGCCGAACTCGCCGTCCACGCTCAGCGATCCGGCCTGAAGGGTGAGATCGGCGTCGATGCCGAGCAGCGACTCGGGCAGCACGAGCGTGGCCTGCTGCTCGCCGCGCAGCCAGTCCGGCCGGAACCAGTCGAAGCCGCTCCCCGGTCCGCGCACCTTGAGCTCGTCATCATCGCGCCGCAGCGACCAGTCCTGCGCCGAGCCCTGCTCGATCTCCAGGCGGGCCTCGGTGACACCTTCGCGGAACTCGATGGTCATGTCGGCGGCGCCGACCTCGAGATCGAGGGAGGTGACGCCCTGCACGTCCTGCCGCGTCGTGCCACCCTCCTGCGACGACACCTGCTGCACGCCGGCGAACGCCGCTCCGGCCCCGGTGCCCAGTAGCACCACGCCGCCGCACACCGCCAGCACCACAGTGAGTGCTCCCACGGTCTTCTTCGTCGCGCCGTTCATCGGACGCCTCCCTGATAGTCGTTCCCGGCGTCCGCGACGCCGGTGTTCTCGATGTGCGCGAGTGCTGCCAGCACCCGCCGGTTGCCGTCCTCCGGCTCGAGACCGAGCTTCTGGAAGATGGCGGTGATGTGCTTCTCGATGCTGGCCTCGCTGAGGAACAGCAGGCCGGCGATGGCGCCGTTGGACTTGCCCTCGGCGATCAGCGCGAGCACGGTGCGCTCGCGGTCGGTCAGGCGCAGCATCCGCTCGTCGCGATTGCGGCGCGTCAGCAGCTGCGCGACCACCTCGGGGTCGAGCACGGTGGCACCGGATGCGATGCGCTGCACCGACTCGATGAACTCGGCCACATCGGCGACCCGGTCCTTGAGCAGATATCCCAGCGCCCCGCCCTGCGCGGCGATGAGGTCGCTCGCGTAGCGCTCCTCCACGTACTGGGACAGCACGAGGAGGGGGAGGGACGGATGCCCGGCGCGGATCGCCAGGGCCGCCCGGATGCCCTCGTCCGTGAACGTCGGCGGGAGCCTGACGTCGAGGATGCAGAGTTCGGGGTCCGTGTCGACCACCGCGTCCATGAGGCCGTCGGTGTCGGGGAGGGCGGCGACCACCTCGTGGCCGGCGTCCTCGAGCAGGCGGACGAGCCCTTCGCGGAGGAGGACCGAGTCCTCGCAGATGAGGATCCGCATCACGCCACCTCCTCGTTCTCGGACCGCCGGTGCTGGTTCAGAAGCGGGCAGATCAGGATGCGCATGGCACCGTCACCTCCAGGCTGGTGGGGCCGCCCGCGGGGCTGTCCAGACGGAAGGTCCCACCGGCGGCGAGGATGCGGTTGGTGATGCCGTCGAGTCCGCCACCGGGCTGCACCTGCGCGCCGCCCATGCCGTTGTCCTCGACGCGTGCCCACAGGCCGCCGTCGCGGCTGCGCACGACCACGCGGCACTCGCTGGCCCTGGAGTGCTTGGCCGCGTTGGTCAGCGACTCGGCGATCGCGAAGTAGATCGCGGCCTCGGCGTCCCGGCATCCGGCACCGGAACCGGTCGTCCCGGCGTTGATCCGCACGTCGAGCTGCACGGGGATGTGCGAGCGGCTCGCCAGCGCGGAGAGCGCGGCGTCCAGGCCGCGGTCGTCCAGCACGGAGGTGTGGATGCCGCGCGCGAGCTGACGCAGTTCGGTGATGGCGGCCTTGGTGGAGGTGTGCGCCTCGTCGATCAGGGCCTTCGCGGCGGCGGGGTCGGTGTCGATCTTCTGCTGGGCCAGGCCCAGTGTCATGCCCACCGAGACCAGTCGCGGCTGGACGCCGTCGTGCAGGTCGCGCTCGATGCGGGTGCGCTCGAGCTCGGCGGCCCGGACGGCGCCCTCGCGCTGCGCCGAGGTGGTGCGCACCTGCGCGGTCAACTCGGCCTCCCGGTTCGGCATGACGAGAGCGCGGCTGAGCAGGCGATGAAGCAGGGCGAGACCGAGGATGCCGGCAGCGGCGGCGAGCACGCCGAGGATGCCGACCAGCGGCGCCCAGGCTGCGGCGACCATCGAGCCGAACGGCCCCTCGACCGTGGAGCGCCCGGAAAGCGGTGCGAACGCGGTGAAGGCCGACCAGATCACGCCCCAGAACAGGCGCAGCACGAGCGTGCCGGCGATGCATCCGAGCACGAAGTTGAGCAGTGCCCGCCACATGCGGCCGTCGACGGACTGCCGCAGGACGTTGCGGAGCCACCCGCCGAAGCCCGGATGCGTGCGGGGACGCCACTGCAGGTCGGGAAGGTTCCCGCCGTACAGGCCGTCGACGCGTCGCACCTCGAACCAGGCGACGCCGTAGAGTCCGTAGACCAGTGCGAGCAGCACGAAGATGCCGATGCCGAACACGAACAGCATGCCGAGGCCGATGCCGAGGGTCGCGGTGAGCACGGCGAAGACGGCCGTGCCCACGGCGCCGAGTGCGGCGAGTTCGAGGACGGTGAGGACGATGCGCAGCGGCGGGCGGTCGGCATCATCCTTCGCGGGAGCGGCCGCCGGCGCGACCGGCGGGACGGGGGCCGTCGGAGGGACGGGGGCCGTCGGCGGAACCTGCGCCGCGGGCGGGACCGGCGCTTCCGGGGCGGTGGGCGCGGTGCCCTGGCCCGGTGCCGGGGAAGTCGGATTCGTGGTCATGGCATCCACGCTACGGTCATGAGGAAATCATTGACACGGGGCTGACCAGAGACCCCGATTCGGGTTTTCCCTACACTGGCACCATGACGGACGCGCATCCTGACGAGCCGCACGGAGCGGGCCTCGGTCAGAGACTGAACTGGCTGCGAGCAGGCGTGCTCGGCGCCAACGACGGGATCGTCTCGGTGGCGTCCCTGGTGGTGGGTGTCGCGGGTGCGACGACCGACAACGCGGCGCTGCTGATCGCGGGCCTCGCCGGCCTGGTCGGCGGCGCGATCTCGATGGCGCTCGGCGAGTACGTGTCGGTGAGCAGCCAGCGCGACACGGAACGGGCACTGATCCACAAGGAGCGCGAAGAGCTGCGCACCATGCCGGAGCAGGAGCTCGACGAGCTGACCCAGCTCTACCGCGATCGCGGCCTGAGCGAGGAGACCGCACGGCGGGTGGCGGTGGAGCTCACCGAGCACGATGCGCTGGCCGCTCACCTCGAGGTGGAGCTCGGCATCGATCAGGACGACCTGGTCAACCCGTGGCACGCCGCGATCTCCTCGGCCATCTCGTTCACGATCGGGGCGCTGCTGCCGCTGCTGGCCATCCTGCTTCCGCCTCCCGCCGTGCGGGTGCCGATCACGTTCCTCGCCGTGCTGGTCGCCCTCGCCCTCACCGGCTACGTCTCGGCGAAGGTCGGCGGGGCGAGTCCGGTCCGGGCCTCGCTGCGCCTCGTCATCGGCGGCGCCCTCGCGCTGCTCGCGACCTGGCTGATCGGAACGCTGCTGGGCACGACCGGAGTCGTCTAGCCCTCCGGATCCGCTCGCTCTTCAGGCATCCGCTCCATCGATCTGTGGAGCGGATGCCGTTCAGCGGGCGTCGGTGAGCAGGGGGATCAGCACCTCGTCGACGATCCGCACGGCGGTGTCCGCGTCGATCGCGCTATCGCGGAACAGGAACCTGTCGCGCAGCAGCGCCTGCCCGACGTCGAGGCGCAGGTCCGTCACGGCATCCGCCCGGACCTCTCCCCGCGAGACGGCGCGCTGCACGATGTCGTGCATCAGCCGGCGGCCCCGTCCGAGAGACAGCTCGCGCATCTCGACCCGGTCGTCGGCGAGCGTCTCGGACAGCACCGCCCGTAAGGCCGCGCCGAGAGGACCGGTCAGCAGCGCCGCGGTCTGCGAGAGCGCCGCGACCAGGTCTCCGCGCAACGACCCGGTGTCGGGGGCGCCATCGGCGTCGCGAAGGGAGTGATAGGCCGTGTCGCGCACCAGCTCGGCCCGCGAGTTCCAGCGGCGGTAGAGGGATGCCTTGCCCGCCCCCGCACGCTCGGCGACCCGCTCCATGGTGAGCGACGCGTATCCGCCCTCGGTCAGCTCCGCGAGCAC
>Ga0308158_10003593_pt1 | contig 13506 bp, 10 predicted proteins | sample PhyBR2_FD_201038 | JGI IMG/M metagenome (GOLD analysis project Ga0308158, IMG submission 201038) | Phyllosphere microbial communities from UC Gill Tract Community Farm, Albany, California, United States - DLSLB.R2 | ecosystem: Host-associated > Plants > Phyllosphere > Unclassified | place: USA... | reverse complement strand
GTCTTAGCCGCAATCATTTCTTGAACTTGCGCTAATGTTAATTTTGTTGCATCAACATCTTTGCTTAATTCAATTTTGACTTTGCCTTTCAGAATCACAGAACGTCCCCAGCGGGCTTTCTCTACTACAATTCCTTCTTCCTCCCAGTTATGAATAACCTTATCGATGTTCTTCTGAAGTTTTTCTTCAATCAATTCTTCAACATCTGCTTGAGAAAGATTATCAAAATTATATTTCTTGCTCACATTTACAAAAAGACCGTTCCATTTAATGAATGGCCCAAAACGCCCCACTCCTTTTTGAACAGCTTCTCCTTTATAAACCGCAATTGGCGCATCAGCAAGTGCTTTTTCGTCAATTAACTCTTGAGCTCTTTCTTTAGAAACATTAAGCGGATCTTCTCCTCTTGGTAATGAAATAAAAACGCTTCCGTGACGAACGTAAGGTCCATAACGTCCATTATTTACTTCTACCTCTTCTCCTTTATATTCACCTAAACTTTTTGGAAGCAAGAATAAATTCAAAGCTTCTTCAAGCGTAATGTTTCCTATATTTTGATCTGCCATTAAGCTGGCAAACTTTTTATCTTCATCATCTGCTTCTCCAATCTGAGCCATTGGCCCAAATTTTCCTAAACGAACAGAAACTTGTCTTCCGTCAGCATCTTTTCCTAAAATTCTTTCACCGCTTTCACGTTCCGCATTTGCCTCAACTTCTTTTACATTTGGATGGAATTTATTGTAGAAATCTTGCATCATTTTTGCCCAGTCAATGTTTCCTTCGGCAATTTCGTCAAAATCCTGCTCTACTTTTGCAGTAAAATTATAATCTAAAATGTTTCCGAAATTCTTTACCAAGAAATCAGTCACAATTGTTCCGATATCTGTTGGAACTAACTTCCCTTTATCAGAACCTGTATTTTCTTTCAGAACCTTCTCACCCACTTTACTATTTTGCAAAGTAAGCTGCGTATAATTACGTTCTACACCTTCAAGAGTTCCTTTTTCAACATAATTTCTATTGATAATTGTAGAAATAGTTGGTGCGTAAGTAGATGGACGACCAATTCCAAGTTCCTCTAATTTTTTAACTAAAGACGCCTCAGTATAGCGCGCAGGTGGTCTCGAATATCGTTCTGTAGCTGTAATATAGTTATTAGCCAGTTTTTCGTTTACTTTTAAAGCTGGAAGCATTCCTTCTTGCTCCTCCTCATCATCATCATGACCTTCTAAGTATACTTTTAAGAAACCTTCAAAAAGCAATACTTCTCCAGAAGCTGTAAAAATCTCATCGTGATTATCTGCTTCAATTTTCACGTTTGTTCTTTCAAGCTGTGCATCGCTCATTTGCGAAGCCAAAGTTCTTTTCCAGATCAAATCGTATAAACGAGCTTGATCACGATCAATATTTACTGTATGTCGAGACATATCTGTCGGACGAATTGCTTCGTGCGCTTCTTGTGCTCCTTTATTTTTATTAGCAAAAACTCTCGGCTTAGAGAATTCTTTTCCGTAAGATTTGATAATTTCTGCCTGTGCAGCATCCATTGCCTCTTTAGAAAGATTTACAGAATCGGTTCTCATATAAGTAATAAGTCCCGCCTCATATAAACGCTGTGCTAACTGCATGGTAATTCCAACTGGCAAATACAATTTTCTCGCTGCTTCTTGTTGCAACGTAGAAGTTGTAAAAGGTGCCGTTGGAGATTTTTTGGTAGGTTTAGTTTCTAAATCGGCTACCTTATATTTAGAACCGATGTTTTGATTTAAGAAATCTTCGGCTTCTTTTTTAGTATTGAAGTTTTTTGGCAATTTTGCTTTGAAAGCTTTTCCGGCTTCGTTTACAAATTCTGCAACAATTGAATACGTTGCGACTGCATTAAAGCTTTGAATTTCGCGTTCTCTCTCTACAATCAAACGTACAGAAACAGATTGTACACGACCTGCAGAAAGTCCGCCTTTGATTTTTCTCCATAAAACAGGAGATAATTCATAACCTACTAAACGATCCAGAACACGACGTGCTTGTTGTGCGTTTACTAAATTATAATCAATTTCTCTAGGATTATCGATTGCTTTAAGGATCGCAGATTTTGTAATCTCATGAAAAACAATACGTTTAGTCTTTTTTCTATCCAATTTTAATTCTTCCGCCAAGTGCCATGAAATAGCCTCTCCCTCGCGGTCCTCATCGGATGCTAACCAAACCGTTTCGGCATTCTTAGAAAGTGATTTTAGTTTCGTTACCAAGGCTTTTTTATCCGGAGAAACTTCATATTTTGGTTTAAAACCATTTTCTACATCTACTCCTATTTCCTTTGATGGTAAGTCTGCTATGTGACCATAACTTGACTCCACCTGAAAATCACTACCGAGGAATTTCTCGATCGTTTTCGCCTTTGCAGGTGACTCCACTATTACTAAATTCTTTGCCATTGCTCTATTTTTCTGCAACAAAAGTATTTATTTTTTTTAAATATTAACCTTACGAATGCATTTTTGAGGTATTTTGATATTATGAAACTTAAAATTGCAGATTTATCTGTAATAATCTCGATAATATATATAGGTATAACTTTTAGTGATTTTTAACCAAGAAATCCCTTTATTTTAGATAGCAGATTTTAGATTTTTAGATTTTTTGCGACTGAATTTAAACTTACAACTAGCACATATCAAATGATAAACAACACATATTCTAAAATCTAAAATCTGCAATCTAAATTTTTTAAAACATTGTTAATTCTTTATCTGACATCTTGTCATATTCATTTCAATTACCCTATCTTTGCACTTTGAATTTTTACAATGGAAAAGATTATTGAAGAAAGCAAACAGGGCGAAAGTCTTGTTTTGGAAAATAAACCTGAGAATACTAAAAAACTTTTTATAGAAAGTTACGGCTGTGCGATGAATTTTTCGGACAGTGAAGTCGTAGCTTCCATTTTATCTGACGGAGGTTATAACACCACTTCGGTTTTGGAAGAAGCTGATTTGGTTTTGGTGAATACATGTTCTATTCGCGATAAAGCTGAACAAACAATTCGTAAGCGTTTAGAGAAATACAACGCAGTAAAACGTACGAATCCGAAAATGAAAGTGGGTGTTTTGGGCTGTATGGCTGAGCGTTTGAAAAGTCAGTTTTTGGAAGAAGAGAAAATAGTTGATCTTGTTGTTGGTCCTGATGCTTACAAAGATCTTCCGAATTTATTGGCAGAAGTTGAAGAAGGACGTGACGCCATTAATGTAATTTTATCAAAAGAAGAAACTTACGGAGATATTTCGCCTGTTCGTTTAATGAGCAACGGAATCACAGCTTTGGTTTCTATTACTCGCGGATGTGATAATATGTGTACGTTCTGCGTTGTTCCTTTTACACGCGGACGCGAAAGAAGCCGTGAACCACAAAGTATCATGAATGAAATTCAGGATTTATGGAACAAAGGCTATAAAGAGGTTACACTTTTAGGACAAAACGTTGACAGCTATCTTTGGTACGGCGGCGGATTGAAAAAGGATTTTGTAAATGCTTCTGAAATGCAGAAAGCAACTGCAGTAGATTTCGATCAATTGCTTGAAATGGTTGCTGTTGGTTTCCCAAAAATGCGTATTCGCTTTTCGACTTCAAATCCGCAGGATATGCATGAGAGTATTTTGCATGTTATTGCAAAATATCCTAATATCTGCAAACATATTCACTTGCCAGTTCAATCTGGAAGTAACCGAATTTTAAAAGAAATGAATCGTTTGCACTCTCGTGAAGAATACATGGCTTTGATTGACAAAATTAGAGCTATTGTTCCAGATGCTTCGATTTCGCAAGATATGATTGCCGGTTTCCCTACAGAAACAGAGCAAGATCACCAAGATACAATGAGCTTGATGGAATATGTAAAATATAATTTCGGTTATATGTATTCATATTCTGAACGTCCTGGAACTTTGGCTGGAAGAAAAATGAAGGATGATGTTGAAGAAGAGACCAAAGCAAGAAGATTACAGGAAATTGTCGATTTGCAGCAAAAACATGCTTGGTTTAGAAGCGAAGAGTTTGTCGGAAAAACAGTCGAAGTTTTAGTCGAGAAAGTTTCTAAGAAATCTGCAGCTGAATTCTCTGGAAGAAACTCTCAAAGCATTACAGTGGTTTTCCCTAAAGAGAATTATAAAATTGGAGATTTCGTAAACGTAAAAATCACAAGCTGTACTTCTGGAACTTTAAAAGGTGAAGCTGTTGGATATTCTGAGATGAATTAATTTTTTAACCGCAAATTTCACAAATTTTCGCAAATTAATTATTCATGATTGACACAAACGAATATTACTACAAGAAAGATCAAAATTATCAAATTGTAGGTATATGTATGGAAGTACACAGATTATTGGGACCTGGATTACTTGAAATTGTATATAAAGATGCGTTAGAAATTGAATTTAAGAATAATAACATCCCTTATCATCGAGAAAAGGAATTTTCAATAGAATATAAAGGAGTTATTTTGCCTCATAAATTTTATGCCGATTTTATAGTTTATGAAGATATTATATTAGAAGTAAAATCAGTCAGAGAAATCAGCAATGATCACCTTGCCCAAACATTAAATTACATGAAACTTGCAGATACCCCTGTCGGAATAATTGCAAACTTTCAAAACAAATCTTTAGTACACAAAAGATTGATAAATTCATAAACAGAATTTGCGCTAATTTGTGTAATTTGTGGTTAATTTAACAGTAAACATTTCTATCGGATTAAAAAAAATAAAAATTAATCCGTATTAATCTGTAGCAAACAAAAAATACAAGCCAAAGTTTTAGGCGAAACCTAAAACAAACAAAAAACTTGACACGAGCCTTAGCGAATTGGCGAAGCAAACAAAAATCTATATGGAAACAGTTCAAGCAATAAAACAGCGATTTGAGATTATTGGAAATGATCCGAAATTAAATCGTGCTATCGAAAAAGCCATTCAGGTTGCTCCAACTGATATTTCGGTTATGGTAACTGGGGAAAGTGGTGTTGGTAAAGAAAACATTCCTAGAATTATACATTCGCTTTCGCACAGAAAGCATGGTAAATATATTGCCGTAAACTGCGGTGCAATTCCGGAAGGAACTATTGACAGTGAACTTTTTGGGCACGAAAAAGGAGCTTTTACAGGCGCAACAAGCACACGTGAAGGTTATTTTGAAGTGGCTGATGGCGGAACAATCTTCTTAGATGAAGTTGGAGAATTACCATTAACTACTCAAGTAAGATTGCTTCGTGTTTTGGAAAACGGTGAATTTATAAAAGTAGGTTCTTCTCAGGTTCAAAAAACCAATGTGAGAATTGTTGCTGCGACCAACGTGAACTTATTCAATGCAATCGAAAAAGGAAAATTCCGTGAAGATTTATACTATCGTTTAAGTACGGTTGAAATTACATTACCACCTTTACGCGAAAGAAATGACGATATTCATTTATTGTTCAGAAAATTTGTGGCCGATTTTGCCCACAAATACAAAATGCCTCCTTTAAGACTGGATGATGATGCTGTACAGCTTTTGCAAAAATTCAGATGGAGCGGAAATATTCGTCAGCTTCGAAATGTGGCTGAGCAGATTTCTGTTTTAGAAACTAATAGAGATATTACTTTAGCAACTTTACAATCGTATTTACCAGCTGAAGGAAGCAATTTGCCTTCTGTTATCAACGACAGTAAAAAAGAAAGTGACTTTAGCACTGAAAGAGACATTCTGTACAAAGTGCTTTTTGATATGAGAAGCGATTTGAACGATTTGAAAAAACTGACTTTAGAATTGATGAAAAATGGTACTTCTAAAGTACAGGATATTAATCCGAATCTAATTCAGAAAATATACGGAAATCAGCAAAACGACAGCGAAATTGATTTTGAAGAAGAACCAAGAACTGCTGTTATGACAACACCTACTGTTCGAGAAGACAATTATCAGATGCAAGACGATAATTATTTGTTTGCCGAAACCATCGAAGAAGAAGAAATTTTACGTTTGGAACAAAAAGAAATCGAAATGATCAAAAAATCATTAGAAAAAAACAAAGGAAAACGTAAAGCCGCTGCCGATGAATTGGGTATTTCTGAAAGAACTTTGTATCGTAAAATCAAGCAATTCGATCTATAAAAATAATTAAATTACAATTTCGAAATTCCAAATTCCAATTATCTATATTTGGCGCAATTGGAATTTGGAATTTAAAAATTGGGATTTCCTCTTAAATATTATGAAAAAAATATATTCTCTTTTCGCATTATTAAGCCTTTTCATGTTGAGTGGCTGTTCTGTTTATAACTTTACAGGAACTGGAAAAATCGATGCTAAAACATTTCAAGTTAACTTCTTTCAGAATAATGCAGACTTAATTGAACCGGGAATTGACAGAATTTTCACTTTGGCTTTGCAGGATTTGATTATGAATCAAACCAATTTAAACTTAGTTAGCAATGGCGGTGATTTAGTTTACGAAGGAGAAATTACAGATTACAGAATTACGCCGATGACTGCAACCGCAGATCAGCAGGCTGCTCAAAACCGTTTATCGATTCGTGTTAATGTTCGTTTTATGAATAAAAAGAAAGAAACCGATGATTTTGAAAAATCTTTCGAATTCTATTACGACTTCCCAGGAAGAGACCTACCAACAGGATCTGTTTTAAGCGAAGCAATCAGAGTTATTTTTGAAAGAATTACACAGGATATCTTCAATGAATCATTAGCAAAATGGTAGTTTTGCTGTTTGTTGAATCGTTTAATCGTACAACCGTTTAATCGATAAAACAACCAAAAACATTAAACAATTAACCGATTAAACCAAAAATAAAGAATGAACGTCAGCGATTATACCTACTTAATGAACAAACCCGATGCTATTACAGAAAAGCAAGCGGATGCATTAGGCAGTGTTTTGAATGAATTCCCGTATTTTCAAAGTGCACGCGCATTGCGATTAAAAGGACTTTACAATCAAAACAGTTTTAAGTATAATTATGCTTTAAAGGTGACAGCTGCACATACAGCAGATCGTTCTGTTTTATTTGATTTCATTACGTCTGAAGCTTTCACTTCTATTCAGAATGATTTCTACGAACAAAAATTGAGAGATCTTCTTGAAATAACAGTTTTTGACAGTGAAATCATTTCGCCTGAACAGATCCAGAAAGCTATTGAAATAAAAACAGATTTTGAAGAACAGCCTGTTTCGGAAACGATTAAAGAAGCACCTATTTCTTCAATTGAAACTCCTTCGGTTACAAAAATCGAAGAACCAATAAAAACACAGGAACCATTAAAAGCAGAAGAACCTGTAATTATTGAAGAACCTAAAAAAGTTCCTGAAATTGACCCTTCTATTTTTCTGGCCATAAAAGAAGCGCATTCTGTTACTTTTGAGAAACCAGTAATAATAGAAGAGCCTAAAAAACTTCCAGAAATAGATCCGTCTATTTTCCTTGCTATCAAAGAAGCTCATTCGATTACTTTTGAAAAACCAGTAATCGAAACAGAAAATAAAATTGATTCTACAGATTCCATTTCAAATATTGAAAAAGAAGAGGAAACTGAAATTTTAGCAGAAGAAACCGAAGAAGAAACAATAATAACGGAAGAACCTAAAATTGATCGTGTTGAAAATTCTATTTTAAGTTCTATAAAAGTTGCTGAAACTCCTTCTGTAACTGAACCTGAATCTATAATTGCAGTTGAAGAGCATAAATTTGATCGTATTGAAAATTCGATTTTAAGTTCGATTAAAGAATCGGAAGCTGCAATTGTTGAACAATCTGCAAAAGCTGAGGAAATAAAAACGGAGCCTATTGCAGAACAGCCTGTTTTAAATTCAGCTGAAGAAGAGGAAGATGACAGCGTTATTGAAGAAATGATTATTCCGGAATTTAAAATGAATTCTGTTGAAAGATCTATTCTTTCTTCAATTAAAGAAGCTGAAACAAAAGCGCCTGAAGAGCCAAAAGAAGAGATTCTAGAAGTTCTGCAATCTGAGGATAAAGAAGAAGAGGAAATTCAAGAAGAAAACGAAGAACCGATTGAAGAAATAATCGAAGAAGAAGAGCCTAATGAACCTGCTAAAACGGCTGCAGAACATTTAGAAATTGGAAAACCTTTGGATTTTTCTCTTAGCGAAAAACATTCGTTCCAAGAATGGCTTCAATTATCTCGAACAGAACCTATTGACCGCTCAAACGAACTTTCTCCAGAAGAACAAGCTAAAATTGAAGCTGCGAAAGAAGAAGAGAGACAAAAGAAGGCTGAAATTATCGATAAATTTATCGAAACCAATCCGAAAATCTCTCCAATTAAACCTGGAACAAGTGCTCCAGTAGTTCAAATTGAGCCCCCAGTAGAGGACAATTCGTATCTAATGACCGAGACTCTGGCCAGAGTATATCTGGAACAAAAGAAATATACAAAAGCAATTCAAGCTTATGAAATATTAATTTTGAAATATCCAGAAAAAATTACTTTCTTTGCAGACCGCATATCGGATATAAAGATTTTACAACAAAATAACAATAACAATAATTAAGTAATGAGCACATTTTCAATTTTTTTAGTTTTAATCACAATAGTTTGTTTTCTATTGATCGTAGTTATCATGGTACAAAACCCTAAAGGAGGCGGATTATCGTCTACTATCAGCGGAACTCAAATGTTAGGTGGAGTACAAAAAACAACTGACTTTTTAGATAAAAGTACTTGGACTTTAGCTACTGTTTTAATTGTGCTAATTTTACTTTCTAGCTTAAGCTTCTCTGGATCTTTAAGCGATACTGAATCTAAAATTATTGACAAAACTGAAGCTCCAGCAAATGCACCTGCAGCTCCAGCGCAAGGAACTACACCAGCTCCTGCAACTCCAGCACCAGCTAAATAATAGAAGCTCTATATAAAATCTAATGCCAGCCTGTCAAAGCTGGCATTTTTTTTAAGAAATAATGTCAGTTTTTCTAGCATGGCATAGTTTCTGAAAGTTTATAGAACAGAAAAAAATCGTATAACTTATAATAATATAAAATCATGGCTTTAAACATTAAACCGCTTTCAGACCGCGTACTTATTGAGCCTGTTGCAGCTGAAACTAAAACTGCCTCAGGTATTTTTATTCCAGATACTGCCAAAGAGAAACCACAAAAAGGAACTGTAGTTGCAGTAGGAAACGGAACTAAAGATCACACTATGACTGTAAAAGTTGGTGATACTGTTCTTTACGGAAAATATGCTGGTACTGAATTAAAATTAGAAGGTACTGATTATTTGATTATGCGTGAGGACGATATCCTTGCAATTATCTAAAGATTGCTGTAAGCCGTAAGCTTTAAGCTATAAGCTTTCACAAAATGCCTATAGCCTACTGCCTAAAGCTTAAAGCCAACAAAAAAATGAGAGATTTTAAAAAATATGACATTTGGCAGCTTAGCCATTCTTTAACTTTAGAAATCTATAAATTAACATCTCTTTTTCCAAAAGAGGAGTTATACGGATTAACAAGTCAGATTAGAAGGGCATCTTCCTCAATTCCAACAAATATTAGTGAAGGATGTGGAAGAAATAGCGACAAAGAATTTAATCAATTTCTCAACATTGCTTTAGGTTCTGCAAATGAAACAGAATACTTATTGATTTTAGCTCGAGATCTGCAATATTTAAATAGTGAAATTGCAGAAAATCAAATAGAAAAAATCAACAGTATAAAAAGTAAAATTTACAAACTAAAGCAAGTATTAGTTCAGCAATAAGCTGTAAGCCATAGGCAATAAGCACTATGCTGTAACTGAAACCCACAGTAGAAAAGCCTAAAGCTTAAAGCCTACTGCATAAAGCATAAAAAAATTATTAACAGCAGTAGAAAAAGCCTAAAGCTTATAGCCTACTGCCTAAAGCAAATAAAAAAAATGGCAAAAGATATAAAATTTGATATTGAAGCACGTGACGGTTTAAAACGTGGTGTTGATGCATTAGCAAATGCTGTAAAAGTAACTCTTGGACCAAAAGGTCGTAACGTAATTATCGGAAAATCATTTGGTGGACCAACGGTTACTAAAGATGGTGTTTCTGTTGCAAAAGAAATCGAATTAAAAGACGCACTAGAAAATATGGGTGCGCAAATGGTTAAAGAAGTTGCTTCTAAAACCAATGACTTAGCTGGAGACGGAACTACAACTGCTACAGTTTTAGCTCAAGCTATCGTAAAAGAAGGTCTTAAAAACGTTGCTGCAGGTGCAAATCCAATGGATTTAAAACGTGGTATCGACAAAGCTGTTGAAACTATCGTAGCTGACTTAGCAAAACAAGCTAAAGTGGTTGGAAGTGATTCTGATAAAATTCAGCAAATTGCTTCTATCTCTGCTAACAATGACGAAGTTATTGGTGAATTAATCGCTACAGCTTTCGCTAAAGTTGGAAAAGAAGGTGTTATCACTGTTGAAGAAGCTAAAGGAACTGATACTTTCGTTGACGTTGTTGAAGGAATGCAGTTTGACAGAGGATACCTTTCTCCTTACTTCGTAACAAATCCAGAGAAAATGGAAGTTGAATTAGACTCTCCATACATCTTATTATACGACAAAAAAGTTTCTTCTTTAAAAGAATTACTTCCAGTTTTAGAGCCAGTTGCACAATCAGGAAAACCATTATTGATTATTGCTGAAGATGTTGACGGTGAAGCTCTTTCTACATTAGTAGTAAACAAATTAAGAGGTGCTCTTAAAATTGCTGCTGTAAAAGCTCCAGGTTTTGGAGACAGAAGAAAAGCAATGTTAGAAGATATCGCAATCTTAACTGGAGGTACTGTAATTTCTGAAGAAAGAGGATATACTCTTGAAAATACAACTATCGAAATGTTAGGAAACGCAAAAAGAGTTTCTATCGATAAAGACAATACAACTATCGTAAGCGGTGCTGGTGAAGCTGATATCATCAAAAACAGAGTAAACCAAATTAAAGGTCAGATGGAAACTACTACATCTGATTACGATAAAGAAAAATTGCAAGAGCGTTTAGCTAAATTAGCTGGTGGTGTTGCTGTTCTTTATGTTGGTGCTGCTTCTGAAGTTGAAATGAAAGAGAAAAAAGACAGAGTTGATGATGCTTTACACGCAACTCGTGCTGCTGTAGAAGAAGGAATCGTTGCTGGTGGTGGTGTAGCTTTATTGAGAGCTAAACTTGCTTTAGCTGACTTAAAAGCTGACAATGCTGATGAGGCTACTGGAATCCAAATCGTTTCTCGCGCTGTTGAAGCTCCATTAAGAACTATCGTTGAAAACGCTGGTCTTGAAGGTTCTGTTGTTGTGGCTAAAGTTGCTGAAGGTTCTGGCGATTTTGGATACAATGCAAAAACTGACGAATATGTAGATATGCTTAAAGCTGGAATTATCGATCCTAAAAAAGTAACTCGTGTAGCTCTTGAAAACGCTGCATCTGTTTCTGGAATGATCTTAACTACAGAATGTGCATTAATTGATATTAAAGAAGAAAATGCCGGAGGCGGAATGCCAATGGGAGGCGGAATGCCAGGAATGATGTAATCGTTCTCTTCTTAAAACTTAAAAGCGCTAGATTTTTATCTGGCGCTTTTTTTTAGCCACGAATTCACGAATTATTTTTTCTAATCTGTGTAATCTGTGACTAATAAAAATATAGATAAAGATTATAAAAAAATAATTCGTGAATTCGTGGCTAACTTTTTATTTAACATTCTCTTTTTCTTTAAAATTCCTGTTATCTCTACCTTTGTGGTTATTATAAATTTAAAAAATGAAAAAGCATTTTACCTATCTTCTATCTTTCACTTTTCTTTTACTTTCTTTAACTATACAAGCCCAAACCAATAAAAACAATTATGTAGTTTTAGTTTCTATGGATGGCTTTCGCTGGGATTATGGCAAAATGTATAATCTCCCAAATCTGAAACAAATTGAAAAAGAAGGCGTTCATGCAAAATCGATGAAACCATCTTACCCAAGTAAAACTTTTCCAAATCATTATTCGATTGTAACGGGACTTTACCCAGATCATCACGGCATCATCAATAATGTTTTTTATGATGCTTCTTTGAACCAAGCTTTTTCTTTATCAAGTAATGCAAAAAATGATTCAAGATTTTATGGCGGAAATCCGATTTGGAATTTAGCTGAAGAACAAGGCGTAAAAACAGCTTCTTTCTTTTGGCCAGGTTCTGATATCGACAATAGAAATCCGAGTTATTTCAAAAACTACGATGGCAAAGTTCCTTACGGAGCTAGAATAGATACCGTTATGAAATGGCTACAGCTTCCCGAAAAACAGCGTCCGCATTTGGTAACTTTATATTTTGACGAACCAGATCATACGGGGCATAATTTTGGTCCACTTTCACCAAAAACCGAAAAAACAGTGATTAAAATGGATTCAATTATGGGCGAAATATCTAGAAGATTAGATCAATTGCCTATTGGGAAGCAAATCAATTTGATCATCGTTTCAGACCACGGAATGGCTACTATCAGCAATGATAAAAAAGTAGCGGTGTTGGATTACATAAAACCAGAATGGTTAGGTTATAAAGACGTTATTAACCCAATTATGAGTTTGCAGGCAAAACCAGGCTATCAAGATTCTATTGCCAATGCTTTGAAAAAAGTGCCACATATTAAATTCTGGAAATCGACTGAAGTTCCGAAAAGATTACATTACGGAACAAATCCGCGTGTACATGATTTTGTAATTGAAGCCGATAAAGGATGGAGTTTAGTTAGCAAAGAAAGCACTCATATCAATGGCGGAACGCATGGTTATGACAATGATGAAAAAGATATGCATGCTATTTTCTATGCAAAGGGACCTGCTTTTAAAGTCAATAAAAAAGTAAAAACGTTTCAGAACGTTTCGGTTTATCCTTTAATTGCTCATATTTTAGGCTTGCAAGTTGGCGAAATTGATGGAAAATTGAGTGATATTGAGAGTGCGTTACGCAAAAATTAGATAATGTGTCAATTTGATAATTAGAAAATTAAAAAACTGAGTTGCCTCCAGCTTTAGCTGGAGGTTTTCCAAAATCATAAAGAAAGGCTTTAGCCAAACATTATAGTTCGGCTAAAGCCCTTTTTTTTAAAACATCAATATTCCTCCAGCTAAAGCTGGAGGCAACTCAAAAAGCATTATGTTGCAAAAAAGTAAAAACAAACCCGATAGATTTTAAAAATCTGTCGGGTTTGTTGCTTTGATATACTTTGCGTAGACGCACTGCAGTGCGTCTCTACAGAATATTGGGATGCGTGAATTAATTCACAATTAATAATTTACAATTAACCATTATTAAGACACCACTTTATAAGTAGGATCTTCAATAACATTAACATTTATAACCGCATCCGCATTTTTGAGCAATTGTCTGCAGTCGGCACTTAAATGTTGCAACTCTACGGTTTTATTAAGCTGATTGTATTTTTTAGTAATATTATTTAAAGCTTCAATGGCCGACATATCTGAAACGCGG
>Ga0308158_10003591_pt1 | contig 13511 bp, 12 predicted proteins | sample PhyBR2_FD_201038 | JGI IMG/M metagenome (GOLD analysis project Ga0308158, IMG submission 201038) | Phyllosphere microbial communities from UC Gill Tract Community Farm, Albany, California, United States - DLSLB.R2 | ecosystem: Host-associated > Plants > Phyllosphere > Unclassified | place: USA... | reverse complement strand
TGGGAATTCCGGTCATCGTAGCCGGAACTGTCTCGGGACTTGACCCCTTCCATGTCGGGCAGATTGCCGGGCGTCAATTGCCGTTTCTTTCGGTGATCGTGCCACTCTGGCTGGTTGCCATGATGGATGGTATGCGTGGTGTACGTCAGACGTGGCCGGCCGTGCTGGTTGGCGGAGTTTCATTTGCCATTACCCAGTTCCTGACCTCCAATTTCATCGGCCCTGAACTGCCCGATATTACATCTGCATTGGTGAGCCTGGTATGCCTGTCGCTATTCTTGAAGGTATGGCATCCCAAGGAGATATTCACTTTCGATGGCATGCGCTCCTACGAAGCTGACAAAGCGGCATCGGGCTATTCGGTGGCGCAGATTATCCGTGCCTGGATGCCATTTGTATTTTTGACAATCTTTGTATCATTGTGGACGGTCAAAGGCATCAAAAACGTACTGAGCGTGGGCACGTTTTCGTTCCCGATTCCGATACTGCATAATGCAGTTGGCAAAGTGGCGCCGGTTGTGGTCCAGAACACACCCTACGAGGCCATGTTCAAGCTTGATCTGCTGGGGGCAACAGGCAGCGCAATTTTGCTTGCTGCAATACTGTCCGTGTTTTACCTGAAAATGAAACCGAGCGAGGCAATCAGGTTATTTGGCCAGACGCTGTATGAGTTGCGCTACCCGGTTCTGTCCATCGGTGCCGTATTGGCATTTGCATTTGTGGCCAACTACTCGGGCCTGTCAACGACGCTCGCGTTGGTGCTGGCCAGCTCTGGAGCTGCATTTCCATTTTTCGCGCCATTCTTGGGTTGGTTAGGTGTTTTTCTTACCGGTTCAGATACGTCTTCCAATGCGTTGTTCGCTTCACTGCAAGCGAACACGGCGCATCAGATTGGCGTGGACCCGCATCTGCTGGTGGCCGTCAATACCACCGGTGGTGTTACCGGGAAAATGATCTCGCCACAATCGATCGCTGTCGCTAGCGCGGCAGTGGGTCTGACCGGACGTGAGTCCGAGTTGTTCCGCTTTACTGTTAAGCACAGTATCGTGTTTTGTACGTTTGTTGGGGTGCTTACGCTGTTGATGGCCTACGTATTTCCCTGGTCGCTGCATCTTTTCAAGTAATGGCTGCTGGCGGGGCGCAATTGTCCTGCCAGTCCTTACGCATGCGGGTCGCCGACAACTTTGTCGCGGTCCGTATTTTTTTATCTGGCGAAACAGGGCTGCCCTTCGCACAGCATGCTGATCGATAAAGTAATCCTAATAAAGATATAAGAATAATGACTAATTTTTATGAAATTCATACTTGATGCGCTAGCGTTGACAATGCTATATTGACCTGACTTAAACAGGGAACCGGACGTGGTCGCCCGAAGCGCAATAACGTTGATCGTGCGCTGCCGCATTGTCACAGGTCGCCCGCCAGCATGCCGCCGCGTTGCCCCTGCGTTGCTCAGTAACTGTATAACGTTGAACAGGAGAAAGACTGTGTCGGATTCAAATAAATCTCAACGTATCAGAACCCGAATTGTAAATCGCTCTTTTGACTTTGAACGCGCTTCTCTGGCATTGTTCAAGCAGTTGAAATTGTCGGCGACCCAGTCGGCCAGACTGGGGCTGGCCAGCGAATGGAAAGACCCGCCGCGCGTACGCTGGTAGGCACCCAAGCAACGGTGACGGTCCTGCTCACCGTTGTGGTTAAAACCGTATCCTATTGAAGCACCTCTGGCAGTTTCTTAATTTAATCGTTGCCCTGTGTCGGCATCGAACAGATGAGCCTGTTCGACGATCGGCAAAATCCGGATCGGGCTGCCGATGTCCTGACAAAATCGCTCCCGTTGTGAAATAAGAATATCGCTGTTGCCCAGTCTGGCAGCGACATGGGTTTCGCTACCGGTCGGTTCAATGATGAGGACCCGGGCCTCAAGACCCGCTTGCTCTACTATGCGCAAATGTTCGGGCCTGACACCGTAAATGACTGATTGCGCCTGCCGGGCACCGGATGAGACATTTTGTATGGGCAGTTCAAATCCCTCTTCAGTCAGCACACAGGATGCATCTTCACTTATGCGCAAATTTCCCCGGATCAGATTCATCGCTGGGGACCCGATAAAACCGGCAACAAATGCATTGATTGGGCGATCATATAACTGCAGTGGTGTACCGATCTGCTCGATCCGTCCGTCGCGCAATACAACGATGCGATCGGCCATGGTCATCGCTTCGACCTGATCATGGGTGACATAAATGGTGGTGGTGCGCAGCTTCTGATGTAGCGCCTTGATCTCCGTACGCATTTGTATGCGCAGTTTTGCATCCAGATTGGACAATGGCTCATCAAACAGAAAGGCGGCAGGACGACGAACAATTGCCCGTCCCATGGCCACGCGCTGGCGTTGTCCGCCAGACAAGTGGCGCGGATAGCGATCCAGTTGCTGCTCCAGTCCCAGCGTTGCCGCAACCTGTGTCACCTGGGCAGATCGAGTCTGCCGATCAACGCCTTTTATCTTAAGGGCGAATCCCAAATTGTCTCGCACAGTCAAATGAGGATAGAGTGCATAGTTCTGAAATACCATGGCCATATCACGGTCTTTGGGCGCCACGTCGTTCAGTACACGCTGACCCAGCGTGATCGTACCGGCTGACAATGATTCCAGACCGGCGATTGTACGCAACAGCGTGGATTTTCCGCAACCGGAGGGGCCCACTAACGCGACAAACTCTCCATCTTCTACGTCAAGATCGATGCCGTGCAGGATCTTGCGGTTCTCGTAGTGTTTTTCCAGATTCTGTAATTTAATAGCAGACATAATGTGTTTCCAAAGTCAGTCCTTGATTCCGCCTGCGGTCAGGCCATGCACCAAATAGCGCCGGATAATCACCATAAATAGCAACACCGGCAGCATCACCAGTGTGCCTGCGGCTGAGATCTTTCCCCACTCCCAGCCTTCGTACTGAAGGAAGTTGACAATGGCAACGGTAGCCGTGACGGCCTGTGTCCGGGTGAGCACCAGGGCGTAGAAAAAATCACTCCACGCGAAGATAAAGCAGAGGATCGCTGTAGAGGCCAGGCCTGGTGCTGCAAGGGGCAGGGTAATGCGCCAGAATCCTGACCATACGCCACAGCCGTCCAGCCACGCTGCCTCCTCCAGGCTGGCGGGAACAGACGCGAAAAAGGACTGCATCAGCCAGATAACGATGGCCAGATTGAAGGTCATATAGATCAGCGTGAGCCCGGCCAGCGTATCTTGCAGTCCCAACCAGCGAAAGGCCAGAAAAAATGGAATGGTAAATGCGATGGGAGGCGCCATTCTGGTAACCAGAATCCACAGGGCGATCTGTTTGCGCGCCTTGAACTTCCAGCGAGTTAGCACATATGCCGCAGGTACTCCCAGCAACATCGAAAACGCGGTGGACAGCACGCTCACCACCACACTGTTACCCAGTGCCGTTAGAAAGCTGCCATCGGCAAGCAGGCTTTGAAAATTCTCCAGCGTCGGTACGAACCCGAGCGTTGTGTCAAAAATCTCCAGTGCCGGTTTGAATGCCAGGTGAATCGTCCATATGACAGGCAGCATAATCACAAGCATTACAAGCAGCGCAGTGATGGCGCGGGCATGGCGGCGCAGCACCTGAACGAAGCCGGTCAGGCCTCTAGCCCAATAGCGCAGTGCAGAGCAAGCAAAGCTATGCGCTGCCAGCACCGGCCTGTATTGCTCAAGTGTTTTTGATTGGGTCATGTGAGTTCCGGGGAAATTGGGTGACAATCAGACTCAAGATGAATACGCCGGCAAGAATAAGCACGGCGATCGCACTGCCGTATCCCCAATATGAAAAATTGAAGGCTTGGGTGAATCCGTAATAGTTGCTCACTTCGGTGACATTGCCGGGGCCGCCGTCAGTCAGGATATAGATCAGCGGGAAAGCCTTGAAACTGTCTATCAGGCGGAACAGTCCGCAAACGACAAGCACGGGCCGGATATGCGGCAACACAATGTACCTCAGAACCTGTAGCCGGCTTGCTCCGTCCATTCTTGCCGCTTCCACGGGATCGGCCGGCAGCATATGCAGCGACGCCAGTATCATCAGAAGCGTAAATGGAAACCACTGCCAGGTGTCTGCAACCGCAATCGCCCATAACGCGGTATGTGGGTTGGTCGTGAGCGCCTCCAGCGTCAATCCCGAAAACTCAAGCAGCCGGTGCATGGGGCTGATGTCAGGCGAGTAGATGATCTTCCATATCAACGCCACCACCACAGGTGGAATCAGCATGGGAATCAAAAAGACGCTGCGTGCATACTGCAGAACGGACGACTTGCCGTTAAGCAGCAAGGCCAGGCCTGTGCCTGCCGTCAGTTGCATGGCAACCGTAAGGAGCGAGAGCTTGCACTGGGTGATGGCGGAGCCAAGAAACCGTTCGTCCTGCATAAGCTGGCGGAAATTGACCAGCGGATCGGAAAAATTGAATGAGGTTGCCGGATTCACCAGACTAAGAGGCGTCAGGCTGGTCACGAAAAGCGCTACAGCAGGCGCCAGTGTAATCACCAGAAGCACAGCCAGTGCGGGCAGCAGGCCCAACATGAAGGACCTGTTGCGAGACTGCTCCCACGAAACCGGCTTGCAGGAGGCGTTGGCACGCATGGTCGATCTCATGACAGTTTGATACCCGAACGGCGCAACTGGGCCACCGCTTGAGTCTGGGCCTGTTCCAGCGCCTGCTTTGCAGCCAACTGACCAGTGACAACCAAAGGAATCACTTTGTTGATCTGCTGATCGATCTGGGGATAGACCGAAACCGTGCGATATTTCATGTGGCCGCTGGCGGACGCCATGTCAATGCTCTCGAGCGCCAGTTGTGCCAAATCCGAACCATTAATCAGCTGGCGTTTGCGAAACGCCTCCGACTTGATATCCGACAAGCGCGCAGGCGAACCATAGCCGGCGGCAACGGCTTTGGCTGTTGTCTCTTTTGACAGGGCCCATTGGATGAATGTCCAGGCAGCCTCTTTGTTTTTGGAACCTGCCGGTATCCCCAGACCATGCACGCTGGTGCCGGGAAAGCGTCCGGCCGGCCCTTTGGGCGTCAATCCGAACTTGACTGTGTGCAAGGTACGGCTTGATTTCGGATCACCCAGTTGTGCCAGGTAAAGTTGCCCATGATCTGAAAAATTGACCCGTCCCTGCTTGAGTGCCTGCGTCACCTGGTCAGGCGTATAGCTCAGGGCGCCATTTGGGCCGAACTCGCGGATCAGGCCCGCATAGTATTCGACCGCGGCGACCGCCTCCGGGGTGTTCAGCGTTGGCATCAGATCGTCGGGTACCTGGCGGAAAATGTCAGCGCCGAAAGCGTGCAGATAAGGAACAAAAGACCAACCGTAATGATTGTCCGCTACAAAGCCGGCCACTTTGTCTTTTTTGTTTACCGCGCGCAGCACCTTGACCAGGTCATCGGTGGTGTCTGGAAAATCAAGGCCCGCCTCCTGTACCAGGTCGAATCTTGAAGACACGTGCAGCAGCGCTTCCGATGTCCAGGGTACGCCGTATAGCTTGCCGTCCCTGCCGGTTTCTGCTTCGCGCGCGCCTTTCACAAAATCATTGATATCCCATCCGGCGGGCGTGCGATTGGGATCGGCGATGTACTCGTCAAGCGGGGTCAGCCAGCCCGAATTAATCCATCTGCTGGAGTAGATGAATGTCACGTTAACAACATCATAGGCCGCGCCTTTCGTTGAAAGTTCCAGATCGGTGCGCTGGTTATAGACCGGAAAGGACGGCGTGTCAAAATTGACCCGGGCGCCGGTCAGCGACTCGAACTCGCCAATCCACTGGCGTAAGAGAACGGGGTATGCTGCACTGAACGTGGATACATTCAGGGTGATGCCGTCCAGCGGTTTTTTGCCGGATGCGATGGCCCAGGGTGGCAAGGCCACAGAGAGTCCGGCCGCGGCCATCGTACGCAACGCGTGGCGTCTGGTTTGGCGGTATTTATTGGATCCGTCATTCATGGTCGCTCACTTGGTTCAGAACGTCAGGGCCGGCTCAGTAGCCGATCCGGTCGCGACAGCGTCGCTGGTGAGCGCTGCATGCGCACTGTCCTGTGGCGCGGTTTTTGTGCGGCTGCGTTGCCCCTGGGTCGATATCGCAGGACCGCCCTGGACCGTCACGCGTCGTACAACCCTGGGCTGATCTCCGTAGTCGTTGACTGCATAATGCTGCGTGGCGCGGTTATCCCACATGGCAACGTCGTCTTGCCGCCATTGCCAGCGCACGGTATTGTCCAGCCGCGTGACGCGGCTTTGCAGCAAGTCAAATACGCGGGCCGATTCACTGGTTGAAAAGTTTTTCAGCGATTTGATGAAATGGCCCAGAAGCAGGGCGCGCTCTCCGGTGACCGGGTGAACATGGACGACCGGATGTTCGGCTTCGTACAGATCAGAAATAAACACCTTCTTGTGGTGTTCAAGCCTTGCCTTATCCAACTCCTGACGGTCTTTGGCATAGTCGTAATCGTTACTGTGAACGGCCCATAGCTGTTCGGCGAGCGCCTGCAGTTCGGGCGGCAATCTGTCATAAGCGCGTGCAGTATTGGCCCAAACCGTGTCGCCGCCGTATGCGGGAACCGTAACGGCGCGCAAAATGCCGATTTTAGGGTAGTGTGCCTTGAACGTGACGTCCGTATGCCAGGAGTCGGCGCGGCCGCCGCCCTTGGAGGCATCTAGCTCGAACAGGCGGGTTCCTTGCCGGGAGGGGACGGTCGGATGCGCTTCGGTTATGCCAAAGCGCGCACCAAACGCCTGGTGGATACCATCGTCCAAATGCGTCTGCCCTCGGAAAAAAATCACCTTGTGCGTGAGTAAAGCCCGCTCGATATCGTCAATGACGCTTTGCTGCAGATCGCCCGAGATGCGCAGCCCTTCTATTTCGGCGCCGATATGGCCGGCAACCCGCCGCAAGGTGAACGATGAGTAGGGTGCTTCAACGTTTTGTGTCTGACTGTAGCTCATGTTTATTCTCCCAAGTATCTGACGATGTTAAGCAAGGTATCGTCCCGAGGGAAATAAAAGATAAGCATGATTTAATTGCTCCGGGGGAAATATACTTATCCGTTTAGCGATCCGGTTGCGGCGCCGGCTGTGGATAATCGGGTATCAACCTATTGCGTTTGTGATTGATAACCGATGCTGCGTACAACGGCGCTTATGATATTCTTTTGTGTCCGGAACAAACCCATAACCGTGAGCACAAGGCACATGCAGATTCAATTTAGACAGTTTCATCCCGATGATACCGAACAGACGGTGGCGCTATGGCAGGCCTGTGGCCTGACCCGGCCCTGGAACGATCCGCATAAGGATATCGAGCGCAAGCTGCAGCAGGAGCCCGAGCTGTTTATTGTGGCCGAGCGGGACGGGCTGCTTTTGGGTTCCGTGATGGCCGGCTATGACGGGCACCGCGGCTGGATTTATTATCTTTCCGTGTTGCCGCAGTATCAGTCGCAAGGCCTGGGCAAAAAATTGGTGCAGCAGGCAGAGCAAAGGCTGCGCAGCAAAGGTTGTCCGAAAATCCAGCTCATGATCAGACTCGACAACAGCAGCGTGCAGGATTTCTATCGCGCGTTGGGTTACGAGCAGGCAGAGGTTGTGGTGTTGGGCAAGCGGCTGATAGAAGATGCGTAAAGAAGAAGAGAGATAAGAGAGAGATGTAAAGAAGATGTGTGCAACGAGAATGAGTAATTACAGTCGTGATTGAGGCACAGGGCACACTCTGAAGATGAATGCTGCCCGGTGCGAAGCGCAACTTCGTATGAGCACCGCTGGGAGGTTTGCAGTCACTGCTTGGGTAAAAATGCAGTGAACTTATAGTAGTAGGTAACGCTGTAAATGCCCAGGCTGAACAAAACGCGCTCAGCCTGGGCCGGATACATGGTAACGACCTATGACCGACCCTTATCTTCCGATGCTTCGGAGGTCGCATCACCGTTCTTGAAGCGCTGGTACAGGGTTGCGACCAGTGGTCCGGTAATGTTGTGCCAGACGCTGAAAATCGCGCTTGGCACAGCGGCTGCCGGTGAGAAGTGGGCCGTCGCCAGTGCGGCGCCCAGGCCGGAGTTTTGCATACCCACTTCAATAGACAGCGTCTTGCGCTGTGCGACGCTCAGGCCGGACAATTTTGCCAACCAGTATCCCAGTAGCAGACCCAGGCCGTTATGCAGGATAACGACGGCAAAAATCTCCAGGCCGCTGCTGGCAATTTTTTCCTGGTTGCCGGCGACCACAGCCGCAACAATGGCGACAATGGCCACAACCGAGACCAGGGGCAGCGCAGCCACGCCGGCCTGCACTTTTTCCTTGAGCACCATTTGGGCAATCAGCCCCAGCCCGATAGGCAGAATCACCACTTGCACGATTGACCAGAACATGGCAGCAGCACTCACGTCCAGCCACTGGCTGGCCATGAGATAGATCAGCCCGGGTGTGACGATCGGCGCCAACAAGGTGGTGACAGAAGTAATCGCCACGGACAGGGCGACATCGCCGCGTGCCAAAAACGTCATGACGTTCGAAGCGGTGCCGCCCGGGCAGCAACCGACCAGGATCACACCAACGGCCACTTCAGGACTCAGGTTCAGGCCGGTGGCCAGCAGCCAGGCCAGTCCCGGCATGATAATGAATTGTCCAAGTACGCCAATGGCCACCGTACCGGGGCGCTTGAACACCTCTGCAAAGTCGTTTTTGGAAATCGTCAGGCCCATGCCGAACATGATGATGCCGAGCAGGGGAACAATATATTTACCTAGCCAGGCGTAGCTGGCAGGGTTGAAAAAAGCCAGTATTGCAAACAGCAATACCCATATGACAAATGTCTTGCCAACGAATTGGCTCAGGCGGGCGATGGCCTGCATCATGAATAGTCCTTGAGATAATGATCGTGCGGCATCGGTCGCGGCATCACATTCGCTGAAGGTGCGCGTCGCCAGCCAGTCACGGCAAAGCAGTGTAAGAATAATATAGGGGTGTGCCACCGACGGCAGGCCCGATAGGCTGGTAAGCCAGGACCCGTTTTGTAGCGCAGATCATGCGCAAAACAAAGACACCGGCCTTAGGGGCCGGTGTCGCGCTGCGGTAAATTGATTGTACCGCTTTTCAGATGGTGGTGGGGTTACCCTGGGTTGACAGGGTAATGTTATGCCGGTGCAGTTTGCGATACAGCGTATTGCGGCTGACACCCAGCGTTCGCGCCACATCGCTGATATTCCAGCGATGGGTCTCCAGCAGCTGGATCAGGGTAATTCTTTCACTTTCCTGCAAAGGGTTAACGGGTTCGTGTTCGTCGCTCACAGCCATGCAGTCTGTCAGCCCAATTGGCGCGGCGCTATTGCCGGCCGGTTGGGCATGCAGATCGGCCAGCGGCCCTGGCAAATGCTCCAGGCCAATGGTCGTGCCTTCGGCCAGGACTGCCATGGTGCGCAACACATGACGCATCTGCCGCAAATTGCCAGGCCAGGCGTACTGCATAAGCGTCTTTAGCACCTGCTCATTGAGCACGATTGGTTTGCCTGCTTCTTCCTGAAGCATGGCCTCGATAAGCTGGCGTTTATCCTGGCGCTCACGCAGTGGTGGCAAGCGTATTTCTACCCCGTTGAGTCGGTAGTACAAGTCTTCCCTGAATTGGCCCTTGGCTACCAGATCTGTCAGATTCCGGTGGCTGGCGCTGATCAGTTGAATATCCACATCGACCGATGCGTCTGCACCGAGCGGCGTGACCTTGCGTTCATCGAGTACGCGCAGCAAGCGCGCCTGCAACGCCAAAGGCATATCGCCAATTTCGTCAAGCAAAAGCGTGCCGCCGTGGGCTTGCAGTATTTTACCGCTGCGGCCCTGGCGCTGAGCGCCGGTAAAAGCGCCTGCGCGGTAACCGAACAACTCGCTTTCAATCAGGCTTTCGGGAAGGGATGCGCAGTTTACTGCAACGAAGGGGCCATCGCGACGGGGACTGCGCTCGTGAACGGCGCGGGCGAGCACTTCCTTGCCGGATCCAGTCTCGCCATATAGCAGAACCGGAACCCCCTTGCTGACGACGCGTTGAGCCAGTTCGAATTGTTCGCGCAAGACGGGGTCGCCAAGTTCGACGCAGGCGATGCCGCCAGGTTTGCTGATTCTGGCAGGCAGGCCGGTCGCTTCTGACACTTTGTCCTGTGCTGGCATGGCTGATGCTTTAGACAACGCGCCGTGAAACGACAAATGCGTGGAGCCGGCAGCAGGCAACTGGGCGACGGCAAAAAAACGGCTGGAGGCGCCGGCCCGATAGATCGGCACCGGGTGAAACGAGCTTTGCATACTGCGTTGCAAAAGTGATTCAAGCGTTAGCTGGAAAATTTCATCGAAGCGGTAACGTCGCAGCGCCTGCATGTCGGGAAAGCCCAACTGGAACAGCGCACTCTGGTTGGCTGCAACAATGGTGCCGTCCTCCTCGACCATCAGCTTGCCGTCGTGCACGGTATTGATGCTTTCGGGCCGGCTGTGAAAATGAACCGGATGCGCATGCTTGCAATTGACGGTAAGCAGGCGGTTTTCGATCATGCGTGCGGTCATGCCGATCAGCACCAATGAATGCTGCTGGAGCAGCGACGAGCGGCTGGTCACGTCCAGTACTGCAATCATTTTTCCAGTTTGATCCATGACCGGGACTGCGGAACAGGTAAGCAGAATATGCTTGTATAAAAAGTGGTCGGTCTGACGGATGGCAATGGGTTCGCCAACGACCAGGCAGGTGCCCATCCCGTTTGTGCCTACTTCCTCTTCACTCCAGATTGCCCCCAGGCGCAGGCCCAGTCCGGAAAGGTCACTTTCCAGATGATCGGCTGCCACCATGTGCAGAATACAACCGTCGGTGTCCACGAGAACAACGGCCAATTCCGGATCAGCCAGTTGCTGATACAGAATATTCATTTCGTGTTTGGCTTCAGTAATCAGGACCCGCTTCTGTTCCGAGCGTGCGGTCCGCTCGGGGTGGGTCAGAACGGGAGGCAGGCGCCGGCTTTCCGGGTCCAGGCCATAATCGTTGACACAGCGTCCCCAGGAACTGGCGACTGCCGGATCAATGTCGGGAACCATCACGCCGCGATGCACGATCTGGTTAATCCGCTCAATGTGGTTGCTGACCTCCAACGAGTACATGTCTCCTCCTGCTATGTACATCAGCGCTTGTCCTTTCGGTGGCTGATGCCGATTTTGTAATCTGTCTCGGTGCTTGTATGCGGGCTGTATGCCCACTGCATATTGATGTCGTCTGCGCAACATTAAACTGCAAAAATAACGATAACCCGCTAGTGGCTGGGGAACCTGTTTATGCTCACCCAATTGTATATCACATGATATGTCATGCGTGTCTCGTTTTCCCTATAAAGACGACATTTTGTCTTCGCTTGCCAGGGCGCTGGTAGCCGAGTCGGCAGCCAGCCGGCGCGAGTTGGCGTCGTTGCGGAACACCAGTGGCTTTTCCTGAACAACGGCTGTCGGCTGGCGTCCGATCATATCTGTAATAACATGGTGATAGGGGGATTTGTCGCAAACCGGATCGGCGTTGGCGGCATTGCCGGTTAGTGCCAGCGCCTGGCAGCGGCAGCCACCGAAATCACGCTCTTTTTCCGGGCAGGTGCGACAAGGCTCCTGCATCCAGTCATCACCACGGAACTTGTTGAATGCATCACTGTGATACCAGATATCATGGATAGTGCTTTCGGTCACTTGCGGAAACTGCAGACCCGGAATGGTTTTTGCCGCGTGACAGGGCAGGGCGCTGCCATCGGCAGAAACGGCCAGGAAAACAGATCCCCAGCCGTTCATACAGGCTTTGGGACGTTTTTCAAAATAATCCGGCACGACAAACAGAATGCGCATCCGGTTGCCGATTTTTTCGCGATAGCGCGCTACAGCGGCTTCGGCGCGCTGCAACTGCGCACGGTCAGGCAACAATTGTTCGCGATTGATCAGGCCCCAGCCGTAATACTGTGTGTTGGCCAGTTCCAGGTATTCCACGCCCATCTTGTCGGCCATCTCGATAATGCGCTCGATATGGTCCAGGTTATAGCGATGCAGGACCACGTTCAGCACCATGGGATATTCGAATTCCCGAATCATGGCGGCAACGCGCGATTTCAAATCAAAGGTTTTGGTGTGCGTCAGGAAATCGTTCATTTCCCGAGTCGAGTCCTGGAAGGACAATTGAATATGATCGAGCCCGGCCTCGCGCAGGGCGGCAAGCCGTTCGCGCTTTAAGCCAACGCCGGAGGTAATAAGATTGGTATAGAAACCCAGTTGGCGACCCTCTGCCACAAGTACTTCCAGGTCATCGCGCAGCAAAGGCTCTCCGCCGGAAAACCCCAACTGTGCCGCGCCCATTTCCCGTGCCTGGCGCATGACGCTGATCCACTGGTCGGTACTGAGCTCGTTCAGGTTGCTGGCATAATCCACCGGGTTATAGCAGAACACGCAGTGCAACGGGCAGCGATAGGTCAGTTCGGCCAGCAACCATAGCGGTGGCGCAATGGTCGGTTTCTGCGTTTGTTCAACGGCTTGGGGCATATCCATGGTGACCTCTATTTGATCCAGCCACGCTCCTGTGCAGCCTGCAGAAATGATTCAACATCCTTCTGCAATCCTGTCGTGGCAAAGCTTTGTTCCAGATCGGCAACAATCTGGGCAATATTGCGATCGCCATCACAGCGACGCAGAATTTCGGCGGCGCTGTCATTCAGCTTGACCATGCCTTCCGGATACAGCAGGACATAGGCATTTTGCGCTTTTTCGTACTGCAGCCGGAACAGGCGCGATAACAGGGGCTTTTCGGGCAAGTCAGGCATGAGTGGTCTCGCTGTGGTGCTGGCAGGCTTTTTCAATAGCATCAAGCATGGACCATAGAATGTCCAGTTTGAATTGCAGTATTTCCAGTGCTCGCGCCTGCTGCTGGCGGGTGGTGAAATAATCGAGCGTAACCTGCAGCCCGTGTTCGACATCCCTTTCTGCCAAAGAGATCCGGCTGCGGAAATATTCCAGTCCGCCGGCTTCGATCCACTGATAATGGCCGGGCCAGTTTGCCAGCCGGTCTTTATGGATTTTCGGTGCAAACATTTCGGTCAGCGATGAACACACCGCTTCCTGCCAGGGCGCCTGGCGCGCAAAATTGACATAGGCATCCACGGCAAAACGCACGCCGGGCGCAACCAGCTTCAGAGACCACAAATCCTCGCGGCTGATGCCTACTGCCTGGCCCAGACGCGTCCAGGCCTCAATGCCGCCCTCGTTGTCGCCAAAGCCATCATGGTCCAGCATGCGCAGGATCCAGCGACGGCGGGTTTCCCGATCAGGGCAGTTTGACATGACCGCCGCATCTTTGAGCGGGATGTTAATCTGGTAATAGAAGCGGTTGGCAACCCAGCATCGGATATCGTCCTGGCTCAACTGTCCGCTGTTCATCCGGACATTGAAGGGATGGTGAATGTGGTAGCTGGCG
>Ga0308158_10003587_pt1 | contig 13523 bp, 10 predicted proteins | sample PhyBR2_FD_201038 | JGI IMG/M metagenome (GOLD analysis project Ga0308158, IMG submission 201038) | Phyllosphere microbial communities from UC Gill Tract Community Farm, Albany, California, United States - DLSLB.R2 | ecosystem: Host-associated > Plants > Phyllosphere > Unclassified | place: USA... | reverse complement strand
AAGTCCAGTCCCCGCAGCGAACAGGTCATCGAATTCATGCTCTACGTCCTGTGGGACATGGGGGTGAAGGTCGGTCAGGCGACCCGGTCGATCAACGAATGCCTCAGCCTGGCGCGGGCGGACATGACGGTGCGCACCAGCCTTCTGGAGGCGCGACCCTTGGTCGGAGACATGGCTCTGGCCCAGACCATGGTTGATCGTTTTCAGGCCTTCGTCGCCCGCGCCGATCCCCTGCCCTTCATCGCCGCCAAGCTGGATGAGCGCGACCTGCGTCACCAGAAGTCGGGGGCCGTCCGCTATCGGGTCGAGCCCAACGTCAAGGACGGCAAGGGCGGCTTGCGTGATCTCAACACCCTGTTCTGGATTGCGCGCGGCCTGGCCCCCGACAGCCCTCTGGGTGCCCGGGTTCTGGACGATCTTCTGACTCCGCGCGAACGCCGCACCTTTGAGGAATCATTCGACTTCCTGTGGCGCACGCGGGCGCATCTGCACCGGGTGGCCGGTCGCGCCGAAGAAAAGCTGACGTTTGATCTCCAGCCCGAGGTGGCGCGGCGGATGGGCTGGCGCGGGCGCGGCGACGAGCCGGCGGTGGAGCGGTTCATGCGCCGCTACTTCATCGTCGCCCGCGATGTCGGCGCCCTGACCCGAGCCCTGTCGGCCAAGCTGGAGGCGCGTCATCAGAAGCCGACGCTCAGCCTGTCACGCCTGATGCCGGGAAGGCGGCGCAAGCTGGGGGTGGAGGGTTTCATCGAGGCAGCGGGCCGTCTGTCGGTGACGGGGCCGGAGGTCTTCGCCGACCATCCGGCCAAGCTGCTTATGCTGTTCCGCGTCGCCGACGTCCATGATCTGGACCTGCACCCCGACGCCTTTTCGGCGGTGACGCGGTCGTTGTCTCTGGTCACCCCGTCGCTGCGCCGCGATCCCGAGGCGACCCGCGCCTTCCTCGACCTGCTGGCGCGCGGCCAGAGGCCCTACCGCGCCCTGACCCTGATGAACGAGACCGGCCTGCTGGGCCGCTTCCTGCCCGAATGGGGGCGGATCGTCGGCCAGACCCAGTTCAACATGTACCACGCCTATACGGTGGACGAGCACACGCTGCAGGCCATCGGCATCATCAACGACATCTGGCGCGGTCATCTGAAGGCCGACCATCCGACGGCGACGGAGATGGTCCACCGCATCGACGACTTCGAGGCCCTGATGCTGGCCATGCTGCTGCATGACGTGGGCAAGGGCGGCGACCGGGGGCAGTTGGAGGACGGGGCCATCGCCGCGCGTCGGGCTTGCGACCGGCTGGGGCTGGACCCGCGCCGGACCGAATTCGTGGTCTGGCTGGTGCGTCATCACCTGGCCCTGTCTGACTACGCCCAGAAGCGCGATGTCTACGACCCCGCCACCCTGCGCGCCTTCGCCGCCCTGGTCGGCGATCCCGAACGGCTGAGGACGCTTCTGGTCCTGACCGTAGCCGACATCCGCGCCGTCGGACCCGGCGTCTGGAACGAGTGGAAGGGCCAGTTGATGCGCGCCCTCTATCAGGGCTGAGAGGCCGTGTTCCGGGGGGAGGCCCTAACCGACGCCGATCCGCTGGACGACTATCCGGTCCTGGTCGCCCGGGCGCGCGAACAGGGCGCGGCGGTGGAAGTCTTCACGGTGACGGAGACCGGCGAAACCTCCCAGGCCGCCACCCGCGTCGCCGTCGCCGCCCGCGACCGGCCCGGCCTGTTCGCCGATCTGGCGGGGGTTCTGGCGCTGGCGGGCGCCGATGTGGTCGGCGCGCGGGCCTCGACCGGGGCCGACGGCATGGGCGTCGATGTCTTCCAGATCCAGGACGGCGCGGGCGATCCCTACGGTCGGACCCATCCGCGCAGTCTTCTGAGGCTCAGGCTCGAGCTGGAGGCGGCGGCGCGAGGCCAGAACCGCAGCCGCCGCTCGCCGGTCGTCCGGCCCAGCCCGCGCCGCGCCGCCTTCGACGTGCGCCCCACCGTCCTTTTCGACCGCGAAGAAACCCCGGACGCCGTGGTTCTGGAGGTGTCGGGCGCCGACCGGTCTGGTCTGCTGGCCGACCTGGGCCAGGTGCTGGCGCGGCATGAGATGTCGATCCGTTCGGCCCATATCGCCGTCTTCGGGGCCCGCGCCGTCGACGCCTTCTACATCACAGACGCGCAAGGAAAGCCGCCCGCGCCCGGCCCGGCCATGGACGCCCTGCGCGCCGATCTGATCGCGGTTCTGGATCGTCAGACCCCCGCCGCCGACGGCGCCACGGCCCCTGTCCGCGCCAGCCTGCGCGATGTCTCTGACCTGGGACGTCCGACGCCGCGCAAACGGTCTTCATCACGCGCCTCAACCCCCGTATCGCGCCCGCCGCAAGCGGGCTAAACAGCTCCGCATCGCCTCCACGGATCACCGCCTTGACCCCGACCGACACGCCGAAGGCCCCGCAGGACGCACCTGAACCCATCGAACCCGCCGCCGCCGTGCCCAGCGCCTCGGCCGTGGTCGAGCCTCTGGTCCAGCCGCCCGCGTCCGGCACGACGTCTGGAAAAGGCGGCGGCATGATGCGGTCCTCGGCCATCTTCAGCGGCCTGACCCTGGTCAGCCGGTTCGCCGGTTTCGCCCGCGATGTGGTCATTTCCGCCGCCCTGGGCGCCTCGGCGGGACCGGCGGCGGACGCCTACAACACCGCCCTGAACTTCCCCAATCTGTTCCGCCGCATCTTCGCCGAAGGGGCCTTCGCCGCCGCCTTCGTGCCCGCCTACGCCCGCACCCTCCAGACCGAGGGCGAAGAGGTCGCCGACAAGGTGGCCACCGACGCCCTGGCCGCCGTCGCCGCCGCCACCCTGGCCCTGACCCTGGTGGCCCAGTTGACCATGCCGTGGCTGATGACGGTCATCAACGTCGGCTTCCTGGACGATCCGGCGCGGTTCAAGCTGGCGGTGATCCTGACCCAGATCACCATGCCCTATCTGCCCTGCATGGCGGTGGCGGCCCTGCTCAGCGGCGTGCTGAACGCGCGCGGGCGCTTCATTGTCTCGGGCGCCTATCCGATCCTGTTGAACGTCATCATGCTGGCCGCCGTCATCCCGGCCCAGGGCGACCAGATCGGCGCCGCCTACGCCGCCTCCTGGGCGGTTCTGGCCGCCGGCGTGTCGCAGGCCGGGCTGTGCTGGTGGGCGGCGAGAAAGGCGGGAGCGAACATCCGCCTGGCCTGGCCGCGCCTGACCCCGCCGGTGAAGGCCATCATCATCACCGCCGTGCCCGCCGCCATCGGCAACTCGGCGACCCAGATCAACGTCTTCATCTCTGGCAATCTGTCCAGCTTCATCGCCGGGGGCCGCACCTGGCTGGCCACCGCAGACCGTCTGTATCAACTGCCGCTCGGCCTGGTCGGGGTGGCCATCGGCATCGCTCTGCTGCCGCGCCTGTCGCGCGCCGTGGCGTCAAAGGATCACGACCAGCAGCAGGCGTCGATGGACGAGGCCCTGACCCTGTCCATGGCCCTGACCCTGCCGGCGGCGGCGGCCCTGATGGCCATGCCCTATTTCCTGATCGACGCCCTGTTCACGCGCGGCGCCTTCCTGCAGGTCGACGCCATGAACACGGCCCACGCCCTGTTCCAGTTCGGCTGGGGCGTGCCCGCCTTCGTGCTGATCCGCATCCTGGCCCCGGCCTTCTTCGCGCGAGGGGATACGAAGACGCCGATGAAATACGCCCTGGTCTCCGTCGCCGTGAACGCCGTCGTGGCCATCGGCCTGTTCAAACTCGGCTGGGGCATCAGCGGCATCGCCGCCGCCGTTTCGGGTGCAGCCTGGGTCAATGTGCTGCTGCTGGGCGGAACCCTGTGGCGGCGTGGCTTGTACCGGCCCGGCGCGGCAGCGACCTCGCGCCTGGTCCGCATCACCCTGGCCGCCGCCGGTCTGGCGGGGGTCGTCGCTTTGGCCACATCAGCCCGCCCCCTGATCGAGGCGCCGATCGCCCAGCTGCTGGCCTCTCTGCGCCTGCACGTCGGGGCCAAGGAGGTCGCGCTGCTTCTGGTCACGGCGGCGGGCGGCCTGACCTATCTGGCCCTCGCCTTTGTCACACGCGCCATCACCGTAGCCGAGGTCAAGGGCCTGCTGCGGCGGGCATGACGCCGCTCCGGCTTGCCCTGAACGGTTCCAGACGATAAGCGCGTGGACCATGACGCTCTGCGGACACATCCTCGCCACCTGGCGATGGCGCGGCTGACCGACCACAGCCCAGACGCCCGGCGGCGCACCCTTGCGCGCCGCCTCCATCCGCGTTCGCGCGGTTCTATCCAGTTCTGAAACGAAATCCGTCATGACCGATTCCACACCGGCCCCCGCTGCTGCTGCGCCCGTTCCCGCCTACGCCGGTCCGCGCCGCATCCTGTCCGGCATCCAGGCTTCCGGCGCCCTGCATCTGGGCAACTACCTCGGCGCCCTGAAGCGCTTCACCGCCCTGCAGGACACGGGCGCGCCCTGCTTCCTGTTCGTGGCCGACATGCACGCCATCACCGTCTGGCAGGACCCCGCCAAACTGGCCGCCCAGACGCGCGAGATCGCCGCCGCCTATCTGGCCTCCGGCCTCGACCCGAAGAAGTCGATCATCTTTCCGCAGTCGGCGGTGCCGGCCCACGCCGAACTGGCCTGGATCTTCAACTGCGTCGGTCGTCTCGGCTGGCTGGACCGGATGACCCAGTTCAAGGAGAAGTCGGGCAAGCATAAGGAGCGCGCCTCCGTCGGCCTCTACACCTATCCGGTGCTGCAGGCGGCCGACATCCTGCTCTACAAGGCCACGGAAGTGCCAGTGGGCGAGGACCAGAAACAGCACCTGGAGCTGACCCGCGACATCGCCGCCAAGTTCAACAACGACTTCGGCGCCCCCGGCTTCTTCCCCCTGCCCGAACCCCTGATCCAGGGCACGGCGACGCGGGTCATGTCCCTGCGCGACGGCGCGGCCAAGATGTCCAAGTCCGATCCTTCGGACCTGAGCCGCATCAATCTGACCGACGACGCCGACACCATCGCCGCCAAGGTCAGGAAGGCCAAGACCGACATGGAGCCCCTGCCGGACACGGTCGAGGGTCTGGACGGACGGCCCGAGGCGAAGAACCTGGTGGCCATCTACGCCGCCCTGTCGGACACCACGCGCGAGGCCGTTCTGGCCGAGTTCGGCGGTCAGGGCTTCGGCGCCTTCAAGCCCAAACTGGCCGAGCTGGCGGTCGAATCCATGGCTCCGGTCACCGCTGAAATGCGCCGCCTGATGGACGACCCCGCCGAGATCGACCGCGCCCTGGCGGCGGGCGCCGAACAAGCCCGCGCCGTGGCCGAACCGGTCATCGCCGAGGTCAAGCAGGTCGTCGGTTTCTGGCGCGGCTAGAGCCTGATCCGTTGAGGAGGAATCGCTTCGCGATTCCGCCGATGCGGTGAATCAGGCTCCAGATTTAAGCGGCTTTCGGACGCTGAATCGGTCCGGCGCTGACGCCTTGATCGGCGTGTGATAGGCCGCGCCCATGACCTCGTCCCATCCTCTCGACCGCGCTGTCTGGAACGCCCTGACGACGCGGCAGGCGCATCTGGCTGTCGCTGAGGGCCCTGTGCTGCGCTTCGATCCCGCCTACGCCCGGTTCGCGGCGGTGCGTCCCGATGCGGACGACGGCGCCGAGGCCATGGTCCGTCTGGCCCGGCGCACCGGCCCGCTGGCCCTGTTCCAGACGAACGCCGCCGCGCCGCAGGGCTTGACCGAGATCGACCGCATCGACTGCCTGCAAATGACCTGCGCCGCCCTGAGCGCCGGGGGCCGCGCGCTGGATTTCGAGCCTCTGGGCGACGCCGACGGGCCGGAGATGCTGGCGCTCGCTCAGTTGACCCAGCCGGGGCCGTTTCTGGAGAAGACCCATCTGCTGGGCCCCTTCATCGGCGTGCGCCGCGAGGGACGCCTGATCGCCATGGCGGGGGTGCGGCTGAACCTCGACGGCTTCACCGAGGTCAGCGGCGTCTGCACCCATCCCGACCATCGCGGCCAGGGCTACGCCGGAGCCATGATGCGCACGGTGGCGCATGAGATTCTGGCGCGCGGCGATACGGCCTTCCTGCACGCCCGCATTGGCCATGCAGGAACCATCGCCTTCTATGAGACGCTCGGGTTCAAGCCGCGAATCACACCCCGCTATCTGGTGATGGAGCCAACCCCCGAACCGGCGTCGGCCTGATCAGCCGACCCGGTCCAGCCGCGCCACGAAGAAGCCGTCCAGCCCGCCTTTTTCCGCCCACATGGACGGCAGGATGCGCAGCCAGCCCTCAGGCGTCAGGGCCTCGTCGGGCAGGCCGATCTCAGCGGGAACGGCGACGGCTGTCTTGAAGGCCGGGTTGCGGCGCAGGAAGGCGATCACCTGGGTCTCGCCCTCTTCGCGCTCCAGCGAGCAGACGCAATAGACCAGACGCCCGCCCGGCTTGACCCGTTCGGCGGCGGCGTCCAGCAGGCGGTGCTGCACATCGGCCAGTTTGGCGACATCGGCGGGCTTGGTGGCGCGCAGGACGTCGGGGTTGCGGCGGAAGGTGCCGGTGGCGGTGCAGGGCGCGTCCAGCAGGACGGCGTCGAAGGCGCGGTCGTCCTCCCAGTCCTCGGCGGGCACGGCCACGACCTCGGCGGACAGGTCGGTGCGTTTCAGGTTTTCATGCAGACGCTTCAGCCGCGTGGCCGAACGGTCCAGAGCCACGACAGAGGCGCCTGACGCGGCGATCTGCAACGTCTTGCCGCCCGGCGCAGCGCAGAAGTCGACGACCTGTTCGCCGGCTTTCGGGGCCAGCAGGCGCACGGGAACCGCCGCCGCCGCATCCTGAACCCACCAGACGCCATCCTCGAACCCCGGCCAGGACGCGACATCGCCGCGACGACCGGTGCGCAGCGTGCCGCCGGGCAGGATTTCGCCGTCCAGCGCCTCGGCCAGGGCGTCGGTGTCCAGACCGGGCTTGAGGCTGAGGTCCGTCGCCGGCTCCTCGCGCGCCGCCAGAGCCAGGGCGGTCAGGCCCGCCTCGCCATAGGCGGCGCGCCAACGGGCGGTCAGCCAGTCGGGCAGGTTGCTCTCGGCCGTGGTCAGGCCGGGGCCTTCGCGCTCGATGCCGCGCAGAACCGCATTGACCAGGTTCTTGTAGGGCCTTGTCTTGACCTCCCGCTCGGCCAGCTTGACCGCCGTCGACACCGCCGCAAAGGCCGGGGTCTCCAGCACCAGGGTCTGGGCCAGGGCGACGCGAAGAATGGTGCGGACGGCCAGAGGCGGCGACTTCTGCAGCTTGCGGTCCAGAATCTGGTCGATCTCGCCCAGACGGCGCAGGGCGGCCATGGCCACGGCGCGGGCGAAGGCGCGGTCGGGGGCCGGCAGGCTGGAGAACTCGCGGAAGGACTGGGCCGCATCCATGCCGCCGCGCCCCTCCAGCGCCGCGTTCAGCAGAACGCCGGCGGCCAGACGCGCCTCGACCCCGATGTCGGCGGCTTCATCGCGCGGGTCATTGGTGACTTCCGGCGCGACGGGGCGTGGCGGACGAGAGCCGGCGCGGGCCTTGTCGGCCATGCGGCGGCCGCGGGCGGCGGAGTTGCGTCCAGTGTTGTCGGTCATACGGCCACCTGCGCGCCCAGCTCGACCACGCGGCCGGGGGGGATATGGAAGAAGTCGGTCGGGTTCGCCGCATTGCGGGTCAGGAAGATGAACAGCTTGTCCTGCCACATGGGCATGCCCTTGCCGGCGGTGGCGATGACCGAGCGGCGGCCCAGGAAGAAGCTGGTCGACATGATGTCGAACTTCAGACCCTGTTTGCGGCACAGGCCCAGGGCGCGCGGCACATTGGGCTGCTCCATGAAGCCGTAGGAGATGGTCAGCCGTTTGAAGTCGTCGGAGATGGGCTCCATCTTCACCCGCTCGCCTTCGGGCACGCGCGGCCGGTCGGTGGTGCGGACGGTCAGGATGACGTTCTTCTCGTGCAACACCTTGTTGTGCTTGAGGTTGTGCATCAGGGCCACCGGCGCGACGTCGGGGTCTGAGGTGAGGAAGATGGCCATGCCGGGCGCCCGGTGCGGCGGGCGGGCGCGCAGCATCTCGATCAGATCGGTCAGCGGCAGGCTGTCCTTGCGGGTCTTGTCGGTCAGGATCTGGGTGCCGCGCACCCAGGTCCACATCAGCAGCACCAGACCCGCGCCCAGAACCAGAGGCATCCAGGCCCCGTCGGGAATCTTCAGCAGGTTGGAGGTCAGGAAGACGGTGTCGATCAGGCCGAACGGGATCAGGGTTCCGGCCACGGCCCACCACGGCCACTTCCACTTACGGGTGACCACCGAATAGGCCATCAGGGTGTTGACCAGCATGGTGCCGGTCACCGCCACGCCATAGGCGGCGGTCAAGTTGTGCGAGGACTGGAACACCACCAACAGGGTCAGGACGCCGACCATCAGCAGGGTGTTGACCGCCGGCACGAAGATCTGGCCCGCCTGGGTTTCGGAGGTGTTGCGGATCGAGATGCGCGGCAACAGACCCAGTTGCACCGCCTGCTGCGTCACCGAGAAGGCGCCGGTGATGACGGCCTGAGAGGCGATCACCGTCGCCGCCGTGGCCAGCCCCAGCATGGGCCAGTAGATGGCCTGAGGCACCATGCTCCAGAACGGATTCTCCGACGCCCCGGGATTGTCGAGGATCAGGGCGCCCTGGCCCAGATAGTTCAGCGTCAGGCAGGGCAGGACGATGACCAGCCAGCCGGTGCGGATCGGCGATTTTCCGAAATGCCCCATGTCGGCGTAGAGGGCCTCGGCCCCGGTCACGGCCAGGAAGACGCTGCCCAGAATGATGAAGCCGAGGAAGCCGTCGTTGATCAGCAGCTGCACGCCGTAATGCGGCGACAGGGCCCGCAGGATGGAGATGTCGTCAAAGATGTGCATCAGCCCCAGCCCGCCCAGAGACAGGAACCAGATCAGGGTGATGGGCCCGAAGAAACGGGCCAGCCGCGCCGTGCCGCGCGACTGCACCAGGAACAGGGCCACCAGGATGATGGCCGCCGCCGGCACGATATAGGGGTCCACGCGCCCGCCCACGCCCGGCGCTTCCTTGACGCCTTCGATGGCCGACAGGACGGAGATGGCCGGGGTGATGATGCCGTCGCCGTAGAACAGGGCTGCGCCGCACACCCCCAGGATGAAGATCAGGGCGCTGCGCCGGCCGACCGCATGCTGGGCCAGGGCCATCAGGGCCAGGGTGCCGCCCTCGCCCTTGTTGTCGGCGCGCATCAAAAAGAGGACGTATTTGAACGTCACCACCACCATCAGGGCCCAGAAGGCCAGGGAGACGACGCCGATCACCGCCAGGTCGCCGCCGACGCCTTCGCGGGCATGGCCGATGGCTTCGCGCAGGGCGTAGAGCGGGCTGGTGCCGATGTCGCCGAAGACGACGCCGATGGCCCCCAGGACCAGACCCCATTTGCCGGTCTTCACCAGACCGCCGCCGCCCGCCGCCGCGGGATGCGGATGGTCAGCCTGAGGATGGGTGTGGGTGGGATTTGAAGGTGCGGCGACATCGCGCGACGCGCTGTCATCACCCTCAGGAGAGGCCCCGGCCATGGTGTTCCTCCGGGACGCCGCACGGTGCGGTTCCCATCAAAGAGCGGCGAGCCTTTAGGCCCTTTCTTTCAGGGGTTCAATCATGCTGCACCCGCGAAGAAGGTCACCCATTTGTGAAACCGCCGCACCGTGACTATCTTGTTTCCAACGCCATGTCAGACAGCCAACGTTTTCCCGTCGCCGCCCACACCCTGGCCTATCTCGCTCACAAGGGCGCGTATGGTCCGGGAGACGCTGCGCCCAGCGCCGTTCTGGCGGCCTCCATCCCCACCAATCCGGTGGTGGTGCGGCGCGTGACCTCGCTTCTGGCCAAGGCCGGACTGATCGCCACCCGCCCCGGCGCCTCCGGCGGCGCCTGGCTTCTGCACCAACCCCACGACATCACCCTGGATCAGGTGTTGCGCGCGGTGAACGGCTGCGCCCAGCTGGGCTCGCCGCCGCCTGGCGCCAGAGGCTGCCCGATCAGCGAACACATCCCCCGCCAGGTGGCCAAGGCCCTGACGGCGGCGGACGAAGCGGCGGGCCACGCCCTGTCGAAAATCACCATCGCCGACCTTCTGGCCGAAAACCCGCCGTCTCTGGCCGGGTTCGCGCCCCACTCCTCCTGCCCCGTCGCAGCGTGAGTGTCGCAGCGTGAGCATCCGATGAGCGGCGCGCTCGGGCGTCGTCCTGTCGTCCTGATCACCGGCGCCTCGGCGGGCATCGGCGCGGCGCTGGCGCGGGTCTATGCGGAAAAAGGCTGGGATCTGATCCTGACCGCCCGGCGTGAAGGGCCTCTTCAGGCTCTGGCCGCCGAACTCACAGGGCTGGGCGCAACCGTCACCGTCCTGAGCGAAGATCTGACTGATCCTGAGGCCCCGCGCCGTCTGTTCGACGCCGTCGCCGCGCGCGGCCTGAGCGTCGACGGCCTGATCAACAACGCCGGCTACAGCCTGACCCAGGGCTTCCTGCAGACCGATCCCGCCGCCCACGCCGCCATGATCCGGGTCATGCTGACCGCGCCGATCGAACTGGCCCGCCTGTTCGCCCCCCTGATGGTCGAGCGCGGCTATGGCCGCATCCTCAACGTCGCCTCCCTGGCCGGTCAGATGCCCGCGACCGGCGGCGACACCCTGTACGGCCCGATCAAGAGCTTCCTGATCAAGGCGTCGCAGGGCCTGCATCTGGAACTGCGCGGCACAGGCGTCCACGTCACCGCCCTGTGCCCCGGCTACACCTTGACCGAATTCCACGACGCCAACGGCACACGCGCCGAGGTCTCAGCCGCCTATCCCGCCTGGATGTGGCAGACCGCCGACCACGTCGCCCGCGTCGGCTGCGCCGCCGTCGAAGCCAACCGGCCCAAGGTCACGCCGGGGGTCATGAACAACGTCCTCGCCGGTCTGGCCAAACACCTGCCCGACCGCCTGGCCCTGAACATGGTCGGCGGCCACGCCAAGCGGCTGAAGCGCATCTAGCCTTCACTGTCGCTGGTCGCCGCGAACCAACGCCCGGCCAGATCCTGAAATGCTTCGGCGCAACGCTCCACATCAGCCACCGTAGTGAAGCGGACGACGCCGCGATCAGGCGCGAGCCAGATCGTCAGGTCGTTCGGATCGTCAAAGCGGAAATCTGGGGCTGGCTTGGGTCTGGCGCCTCGATGCAGGATCACCCTGATGCCGCCCTTGCGCTCAAGGCCCGTCGTTATGCGGTCATCGCCGCCGCAGCAGAAGCTGGGACCGTTCCATTTCACATGTTCCGTGACGCCTTCATGCGCCGCCAGAATCAGGAGCCGAACGGCTTGCAAAGCCTCTCGCCTCTCTGGATCGACGCCCTCCAGAAATCGATCAACGGTCTCTGGCGCCCCTGCGGTCACTGCGCCGGATAGGGCGTCGTCACGCCCGAGGCGAACATGCCCGGCAGGGCCTCGCCCAGACCCATCAGGATGAACTGGATGGCCAAGGCGCACAGGATCAGGCCCAGGACGCGCACGGTGATGGCCAGTCCGACGTCGCCGAGAATGCGGCTGATCGGTCCGGTCAGGCAGAAGCAGAGGAAGGACACCGCCGCCGCCGCCGCGATGGCGGCCAGAGACGCCGCCATGCCCGCAGGCCCGATCTTCTGCGCCTCGCCCGCCTGAATGATGATGGCCGAAATGGCGCCGGGTCCGATCATCAGAGGAATGGCGAAGGGCACCACCAGACGCTGGAACCGTCGCCGCGCATAGCCGCGCACATCCTTCAGGTCGCTGGCCGCATCCTTGTCGTGGAAGGAGGCCAGAAAGTCCTCGCGCGCCATGTCCAGACCCAGCAGCAGCAGAAGGATGCCGCCCGCGATGCGGAAGGCGGCCAGCGAAATGCCGAAGAACTGCAGCAGGCCCAGACCGGTGAACAGGAAGAAGGCCAGGAAAACCGCCGCGAACAGGCAGATCAGCCCCGACACCGAGACCCGCTGGCGCAGGGTCGCCCCCGCCGTCGCCGCCGCAAAGATGGGCAGGTTGCCGATCGGGTCCAGCAGGGCGAACAGGGTCACGAACAGGTTGACGCCCAGATCGACTGCGTCCATGTGCTGGCCTCGCCCTTATTGTTGAAACCCTCGCCGGCCCCTCAGCCGACGCGCGCGCTCGCGCCTGTCTGCATAGCCGGTCCACAGGAGCCCGTCGATGACTTCTCCCCTGCTGACCGACCCGCGCCTGATCGTCGGTCTGGACCTGCCCTCGGTCGAGACCGCGCGCGACATGGTGCGGACGCTGGGCGGAACCGTCAGCGCCTATAAGGTCGGCCTGACCCTGCTGGCTCGGCCCGGCGGCGTCGCCTTCGCCCATGAACTGCGCGAACAGGGCAAGTTCATCTTCCAGGACTGGAAGCTGCACGACATCGGCGCCCAGGTCGAAGGCGCGGCCCGCGCCGTGGCCGAGGGCGGCTGCGATCTGCTGACCGTCCACGCTGAACCGCAGGTGATGCGCGCCGCCGTCAGGGGCCGCGACGCCTCAGGCGCGCTGACGAAACTGCTGGCCGTCACCGTCATGACCAGCCTGTCGGACGCCGACCTGACCGAGATCGGCTACAGCTTCGACACCTGGACCCTGGTCGAACGCCGTGTGCGCCAGGCGCTGGACTGCGGCGTCGACGGCGTCGTCTCCAGCCCGCTGGAGGCCACGCGCGTGCGCCAGATCGCCGATGAGGCGGGCCGTCCCGACTTCCTGATCGTCACCCCAGGCGTTCGGCCCGAAGGCGCCGACCATGGCGACCAGCAGCGCGTGGCCACGCCCGCCGCCGCTCTTCTGGCCGGGGCCAGCCATCTGGTGGTCGCCCGCCCGATCGTCGCCGCCGCCAATCCCCTTCTGGCCGCCTCGGCCATCGTCGAGTCGATCGACGGCGTCGGCCGCTGAGGCCGCCTTTCCACATCTGAATTGAAAACGGCCGGGGTGCGGATCGCACCCCGGCCGTTTGTCATCTGTGGCCTGGATCAGCCCCGCTCACCGGGCTCCTGGCGGTAGTCGTGCCGCACCGGCGGCGGTGGCGGAGGAGGAGGCGGGGGCGGCGGAACCGCGCCGTCCAGCTCATAATACTGGTTCGGCGTCATCGGCACGACATAGTCCGGCGCCGCAATCCGCACGTCGGGCTGACGCACGCGCACGTCCTGCTGCTGGATGCGGACGTCAGGCTGGCGCACACGCACCTCGCGCTGCTCCATATAGACCTGCGGCTCCTGCATATGGACACGCGGGGCGTCCATATAGACTTGCGGCGGGGCCACATTGACCTGGGGCTGGGGCACGGTCACCTGAGGCGGCGCAACATAGACTTGGGACGGTTCGACGTAGACGTCCGAAGGCTCCACATAGACCTGCGAGGGTTCGACATAGACCTGTGACGGCTCCACATAGACCTGGGCCGGTTCGATATAGACCGGCGGGGCCTGCACATGCACCGGCGGCGCCT
>Ga0308158_10003586_pt1 | contig 13525 bp, 13 predicted proteins | sample PhyBR2_FD_201038 | JGI IMG/M metagenome (GOLD analysis project Ga0308158, IMG submission 201038) | Phyllosphere microbial communities from UC Gill Tract Community Farm, Albany, California, United States - DLSLB.R2 | ecosystem: Host-associated > Plants > Phyllosphere > Unclassified | place: USA... | reverse complement strand
GCCGCCTTGGCGTGGAACAGATTGATCTGTACCAGATGCACGCGTGGGATCCGATCACCCCTTTGGAGGAGACCCTCCGCTTCCTGGAGGACGCGGTACGAAGCGGCAAGATCGCCTACTACGGCTTCTCCAACTTCCTGGGCTGGCAGCTCACCAAAGCCGTCCAGGTGGCCCGCAGCCAGGGCTGGAACCCGCCTGTCAGCCTGCAGCCGCAGTACAGCCTCCTGGTCCGGGACATCGAGTTCGAGATCGTTCCGGCTGCCCTGGACGCCGGAATCGGACTGCTTCCGTGGTCCCCCCTTGGCGGCGGCTGGTTGTCCGGCAAGTACAAGCGGGACCAGCGCCCTTCCGGCGCCACCCGCCTGGGGGAGAATCCCAAGCGCGGCATGGAGGCGTGGCAGGCCCGCAACGACAACCCCCGCACGTGGGCCGTGATCGATGCCGTTGAGGACATTTCCTCGGCCCACGGCGCCAGCCACTCCCAGGTAGCCCTGGCCTGGCTCGCGGACCGGCCGGCGGTGACATCAGTAATCCTGGGCGCCCGGACTACTGAGCAGCTGGCCGACAACCTCGCGGCAGCCGAACTCACCCTGAGCGCGGACGACATCAGCAGGCTCGACAGTGCCAGCGAGCCGGAGACCGGGGTCTATCCCTATGGGCCGATGGCCAGGGAACAGCGCAGCCGCAAAATGGAGGGCGGGCGGTAGGCTCCGCCCTCAAAGTGGCGGGGAGCAGGGCGCCCTACCCGCCGTGCTTCAGGACGTCCGGCAATTCATCCACGAACACCGTCTGCGGCGGGTCGAAGTAGATGACCAGCACCTCGGCACCCACCGGGAACACGCTGGTCTTGTCGTACGGGTGTGCGTGGAAGGCCATGATGCCCCCAAGGTAGGGAAGCATGACCTCGCCGATGGTGCCCGGGCCAACAAGCCCGGTCACCCGGCCGATCTTGCCGGTCAGGCTCCGGTCAACATTCCTGCGCATCCATTGCTCCTGCGTGTCGGCAGCCCGTAAACGTCCGGTTCCTAGGCGTCCGGGGCCTTGGCTGGACGTTTCCCCTCATCGCCCTTCCGGAGCGCTGACCGGAGGGCCGGCAGGTAGTCACCCGCCTGGGCAAGGATTCCACCCAGCATCCTGTTGACGCCCTCGCCGCCGTTCAGGACGGTCATGTTGCCCACGTGGGCGAAAGGCTCCGCGGCCGCCGCGATGATGGCAGGCATGTTCTCGGCGAGCTGCTGGGAAATGACGGCGTCCTGGTTGGTGGCCAACGCCTCTGCCCGGGCCTTGATGCCCTCGGCCTCCGCCAGGGCCTTGGCCTTGATGGCGGACGCCCCTGCCTCGCCCTTGGCCCGCGTGGCGGCGGCCTCGGCCTCACCGGTGACCTTGGTGGCTCCGGCAGTGGCGGCAGCAGCCGTGGCATTTGCCTGCGCCTGCAGCTCCGTTCTCCGCGCGTTGGCCTGTGCCTCGAGCTCCGTGCGGCGTGCCAGTGCCTCCGCGGCGCTGATGTCCGCTGCCTTCTGGCCTTCCGCTTCCGTGCGCCTGGCGTAGGCCTTGGCGTCCGCAGGCTTCCGGATGCTGGTCTGCAGCTTCTGCTCTTCGCGGTCCGCCTCCAGTTTGGCAACCTCTGTTTCCTGCACCACCACCTGCTGCCTTGCGGTGGCCTCGGCCAACGGTCCGGCCTGGGCGGCGTTGGCCCTGGCGCGTTCTGCGTTGGCCTGCGCCACGGACTGCCTGATCGCCGACACGCTCTGTGCGTCCGCGATCAGGGCGGCGGCTTCCGCTTCCTTTTCCGCCGCTTCCCGGTTGCGGGTGGCCTCGGCGATTCGGGCTTCCATTTTCACCTGGGCGATGTGGGGCTTGGCGATGTTCTGGATGTAGTCCGTGGGGTCCTGCAGGTCCTTGATCTGCAGCGAGTCCACCACCAGGCCCAGCTTCTCCATTTCCACCCCGCTCGCACTGCGGACCTGGGACGCCAGCTTGTCCCGCTCGCGGATGATCTCCTCCATCGTCATGCTGCCGATAATGGACCGCAGGTGGCCTTCGAAAACGTTATAGACCTGGCTCTCCATTTTTGGCTGCTGTCCCAGGAAACGGCGTGCTGCATTGGCAATAAAAGGCGGAGCATCACCGATCTTGTAAATGACCACACCCTCCACAATTACCTGGATGCCCTGCGACGTAACGCAGGAAACTTTAAGTTCGGTTTCATTCAGGGTCAGTGACAGGGGCCTTACCGTCTGGAGTCCTGGAAGGACCAGGGCGCCCTTCCCGGTGACGATCTTGAAATCCATCCCTTCCCGGGTTTCAAGGGTTCCCCGGGTCAGGCCCGAGATGATCAGGGCCTCATTGGGTTCAGCTACCTTCCACATCAGCTTTGTTGCCACCCAGATAAATCCGACGGCAACAAGCACGCCCAGGATAATGGCTAGAAGCGGGAAAAATGGTGCAAAGTCCGGCATGACCAGGTCCTTTCAATGCCGTGAAACCGGCATCACGGTAAAGCCCCAATAAAAGCAGCCGTCCCTTGACCCGGCCAATAAAGTTCATTCAATTCCGACGCGCCAGGCAGGCTGTTGTAGACAGTCTGGTTCCGCGCAGCCCAAGAGTCCAGAGCAGGGGCGGATTCGGGCACCGGCACGGGACAGGGAGGACGACGCCGGCACCCAGGCGCCATGACCCGGCGCGGCTTCGGCGCCGTGCGCCACCGTCACGAAGGGAAGATCTTCTCCATGTACCCAAGCGCCGCGCTGGCCGCCTTCGCCGCGTCCGCTACCTCCGGGCCCAGCCGCCCGACGTCGTCCGGGCCCACGCGCTGGGTGGGGAAGCCCACGCCCAGGACAGCCGCCAGGCGCCCCAAATGGTTGAAGACCGGCGCGCTGATGGAGCCCACATCCGAGTTCCGCTCGCCGAAGGCTGCGAAATAGCCGTCCGCCCGGGCACTGCTGACCTGGGCATCCAACTTGTCCCATGTATCGGGTGTGGTGGGCGTGTAGCGCGTCAGTTCCGCATCCCTGATCGCCTGGCGGGCTTCCGGATCGAAGGCAAGGAAAATCTTCCCCGGTGCGCCGGCGTGGATGGGCATGACTTGTCCCACGAGGAACGGGCGCATCACCACGTGCCGCGTTTCCGCCACGGCGACGACCGTGCGGAAGGCCCCGTCCCGCATATAGAGGCATGCCGTTTCTCCCGTCCGGTCCCGCAGTTCCTGCAGGATCGGATGGACCAGGCGGACCACATCAAGGCCGAAAGTGCCCGGCGCGGCCCATTGGACCAGCCGCAGTCCGATGCGGTAGCGGTCACCGTCCCGGTCGAGGAACCCTTCCCGGACCATGTTCTGGACCAGCCGCTGGCAGGTACTCTGCGGCAGCCCGGTTTGCCGGGCGATTTGCTGGAGCGTGGGCTCCGGTGATTCCACGGAAAAACAGTTCAGTATTTCTGTGACCTTGCGCAGCACCAAGAGGGGTGGTGCGGATCCGCTGGTTCTCTCTGCCGCCAACGCCCTTGTCCCTAGTCTCCAGTGAATATTGGTGGGTGCGAGTGGTAATCATATCCGGCACATCGACGGTCGCGCGGCGCTGGAGAAACCGTTGACATAGGCAACCAGGACCCGCACGATGGGTTGGAGAACCGCAATGCGGGTCCAATGCCTGGCTGCACACCGCTTTTATTATCCGTTTCAGAGCGGAGCCGGGCGTTCTGCTACATCAGACCAATGGAGTGATGATGAGTCTTCAAGGAGTGACCCGGGAGCAGGCCGTAAGGCGCGCCACCGTCGCGAGTGTGGTCGGGACGACCATCGAGTGGTATGACTTTTTCCTTTACGGAACTGCCGCGGCGCTGGTTTTCCCCCAGTTGTTCTTCCCCGGGCAGGTGGCCTTTGCGGGCGTGCTGGCAGCCTTTGGAACACAGTTCGTTGGTTTCGTCGCCCGGCCCATCGGCGCCGCCATCTTCGGCCACTTCGGCGACCGGATCGGCCGAAAGACAACACTGATGGCCACGCTCTTCCTCATGGCATTCGGAACAGTGCTGATCGGCTGCCTCCCCACGTACCAAAGCATCGGCGTGGCCGCGCCCGTCCTGCTGGTGCTGCTGCGCATCATCCAGGGCATCGGCGTCGGCGGCGAGTGGGGCGGGTCTGTCCTCCTAAGCATGGAGTGGGGTGACCAGAACCGCCGTGGCCTGTCCGCTTCCTGGCCCCAGATCGGCGTGCCGCTGGGCTTGGTCCTGTCCACCGGCGTCGTACGCATCACCACGGCCGCAACCGGTGCTGACGGCTTTGTTGCCTACGGCTGGCGGATCCCCTTCATCCTCAGCATTATCCTGATCGGCGTTGGCCTGTTCGTCCGGCTGCGGGTCATCGAAAGCCCCGAGTTCGACGCAGTCCGCAAGTCCAACAAGGTGGTCAAAACCCCCATCATGGAAGTGATCCGCCGGCAGCCCAGGGAGATCCTCCTGTCCGCCCTGGTCCGCACGTCAGAGCAGGCACCGTTCTACCTGTTCATTACATTCGTCATCACCTACGCCACCAAGCAGCTGAAGCTGGACAGCAATTCCATCCTTGACGACACGCTGATCGCAGCGGCCATCGGGCTGGTCACGGTCCCGCTGTTCGGGCGCTTGTCCGACCGTTTTGGCCGGCGGCGCGTATACGGAACCGGCATCGTGCTGACCGCGCTGTTCGCGTTCCCCTACTTCGGTCTGCTGAATACCCGGGACGCCCTCTGGGTGGGCGTAGCGGTAGTGGTCAGCCTGATCCTGCACGACATCCAGTACGGTCCCCAGGCGGCCCTGATTGCCGAGAGCTTCGACACTGACATCCGGTACACCGGCGCAGGACTGGGCTACCAGTTGGCCAGCGTGATCGCCGGCGGTCCTGCACCCCTCATTGCAGCTGCGTTGCTGGCCAACTACGGAAACTCGACGTCCATCTCGCTGTACATCATCCTGTGCTGCATCATCGCAATGCTTGCCCTGATCTTCCTGCCAAGGGGCAAGGGCGCGATGGCCCAGGACAAGGCGGCCACCGCTGCGCCGCGGAGCCTGTAGGACCGGATGCGGACGGACTTCGATCCAGGGCGGCTGGGCCCGCGGGACTTCTACAAATTCCTGACGTCTGTGGTGATCCCGAGGCCCATCGCCTGGGTGTCGAGCACGTCCTCGGCCGGGGTGGACAACCTTGCGCCGCACTCGTTCTTCACCGTCGCCTCCGTGGACCCGCCGGTGGTCCAGTTCACGTCCGTCGGCGAGAAGGATTCGCTGCGGAACATTGAGGCTACCGGGGAGTTCGTGGTCAACCTCGCCCCTGCATCGCTGATCCAGGAGGTCAATGCCACCGGTACCAACTTCAGCGCGGACGTGGATGAGTTTGATGCAGCCGGTCTCAGCCGTGAGCCCAGCACCGTGGTCAGGCCGCCCCGGGTCAAGGAGTCACCTGCGGTCCTTGAATGCACCCTGCACCAAACAATCCGGGTAGGCGACTGCGTCCTGGTGCTTGGCCTGGTGGTGCACGGCTCCGTGTCTTCGCGCGTGCTCAAGGGCAGCCACCCGGATGCGGCCCTGCTCGATCCGCTCTCACGGCTCGGCGGGGATGAGTGGGCCACCCTCGGACCCATCCAGGACCTGCCCCGGATCCGGGCGTCCCAGTGGCCCGGCTCCTTCAGGCCGCAGGGAGGGCACGAAGGTATGGCCGGATGACTACCGTAAGCGTTGAAGAAGCGGGACCGGTAGCGACCCTCTCTTTTGGCAGTGGGGAACGGCTGAACGCCCTTGGACGGAACGCCTGGCTGGAACTGGGGCAGGCCGTCCAACGGCTGGCGGCTGCACCGTCCCTCCGTGCAGTGGTTGTCCGCGGCCGGGGAGGCGTCTTCTGCGCCGGCTCCGACGTCCGGGAATGGGAGACGTCCACGGATGCGGACATCAGCCGCACCTTCGGGGTGATCGAAGAAGCGCTGCAGGCACTCGAGGACCTGCCCGTCCCCACCGTTGCCGTCGTTGAGGGCGTGGCAGCCGGCGGCGGCTGCCAGCTCGCCCTCGCCTGCGACCTGCAGCTGCTCACTCCGTCAGCACGCATCGGCATGCCCGTCGGACGCCTGGGACTGCTGGTGCCGGCGTCCTTCGCCAACCGCCTGGCCCTTCGGATCGGCCCCTCCCGGAGCAAGGACCTCCTCTTTGGCGGCCGCATGCTGACAGCCCACCAGGCCCTCGACATCGGGTTGGTCACTACGGTGGGCCCTGACGATCACGCAGACGCGGCGCTCGCAGCGATCCTGGCCGCCTGGGGAGAGGGCTCGGCCGCGTCCCTCCGGGCGTCCAAGGCCGCCGTGAACGAGGGTTTGCGTCCGCTCACGGAAGCTGGCCGTCTGGCGCCCGCGGGTCCGGCAACGGATTTGGTCGAGTTCCGGGGCCGGGTGGGGCGTTTCCTGGCCCGTCACCGCAGCAGGACCCAGGCGTCGTTCGCAGAGGGCGCACCTGGCCGCGTGGCCCCGTAAACCCCTCCCGGCCGCTATACCCCCGCCGGCGGCCCTACGCCTGCCCGGGCTCCACCACGGTGATGTCCAACCCCATCCGGTTCGCCCTGCGCAGGCGCCCGGCCAGCACGCTGCGCAGCCCGCGGGTCACCAGCCTCCGCTTTGTCAGGAACCTGAACTCCGGGGTATCCGAGGTCACCACATCCACGATCGGCCGGGCGGCATCGCGGGCGGACTGCCCCCACAGGCCCACCACCACCTGCAGGGCGCCGAGGCGCTGCTGGTAGCCCGGCTGGCAGGCCACCTGCCGCAGGAGATCCGTCTCCACCAGCCCTGGATTCATGCCGTGCACCCTGACCCCCGTGCCCTTCGTTTCCAGCCGCAGCGTCTCGGTGAACTGGCGGACCCAGCGCTTACTCGATGCATACGCGTTCTGCTGCGCCACGGGCCCGGTGTCGCCCTGGCCGTACAGGTTGACCAGGTCGCCGTGGCCCTGGCCCAGGAATACCGGCAAGGCTACCCGCGCCCCGTGGAAAGTCCCCAGGATGTTGGTGTGCACCACGTGCTCGAAGTCAGCCACGGGCGTGGACGCCGTGGGCCCGTACACACCCGACACTCCGGCGTTGTTGATCCAGATGTCCAGTGTTCCCTGGCTGAGGGCTTCGTCGCGGAGCGCCTCCACGTCGTGAAGCGTTGCCGTGTCACACCGGCGCCCGGACGCCGTGATTCCCTCCGCCCGCAGGCGTTCGACGGCGGCAGCAACGGCGTCGTCCGACCGGGACGCCAGCACCACCGCGGCACCGTGCAGGCCCAGCTCTCGTGCTATTGCGAAGCCGAGCCCGCGGCTCGAACCTGTCACCACGGCCACGCGGCCGCGAAGCACTTCGGAAGGGACCACGGCCCGCCGGGAACGCATTCCTCAGTGATACCCGCCGTCATGCAGAAGGGCAAGGGTGATACCTACCGGCCCTGGAGCGCCGCCGCCAGATAGGGTGCGGTGCGGCTGTCGCCGGAACGCGCGACGGCGGCAGGGTCACCGGCGGCAACGATCCGGCCGCCCGCGTCGCCACCGGCAGGTCCCAGGTCCATGACCCAGTCCGCGGCGGCCACCACGTCCATGGCGTGCTCCACGACGACCACCGTGTTGCCGGCGTCAACCAGGCGGTTCAGCTGCGCTATCAAGAGCAGGACGTCCGCCGGGTGCAGCCCCGTGGTGGGTTCATCCAGCAGGTACAGGGTGTGTCCGCGCCGGGCCCGCTGCAGTTCGGTGGCCAGCTTGATCCGCTGTGCCTCGCCGCCGGAGAGTTCGGTAGCGGGCTGGCCCAGACGGAGGTAGCCCAGGCCCACGTCCTGCAGGGTCTGCAGGGAGCGTGCGGCTGCGGGCACGCCGGCCAGGAACCCGCCGGCCGCATTGACCGTCATGCCCAGGACCTCCGCGATGTTGCTGCCCAGGTAGGTGACTTCCAGGGTTTCGGGGTTATAGCGTGAGCCCTGGCATTCGGGGCACGGCCCGTAGCTGCCGGGCAGGAAGAGCAGTTCCACCGCCACGAAACCCTCGCCCTGGCAGGTTTCGCACCGTCCCCCGGCCACGTTGAAGGAGAAGCGTCCTGGTCCGAACCCGCGGCGTTTGGCTCAGGGGTGGCAGCGAAAACCTTGCGGACGGCGTCGAACAGGCCCGTATAGGTGGCCAGGTTGGAGCGCGGGGTGCGGCCGATTGGTTTCTGGTCGACTTTCACCACGCGGTCGATCCGTTCCACACCGGACACATGCCCTACGGTCACCGGCCCGCTGCCCTCCGCGGGGTCCGGTTCGGGCTCTTCGGCACCCGGAAGAGTATCCGGGCCCCCGCGCACTGCGGCCCCTGCAACCTCGGCCAGGACCTGGCTGACCAGGGTTGACTTCCCGGAGCCGGAGACACCCGTGACCGCCGTCAGGACGCCCAGCGGAAAGGCCGCGTCCAGGTCCCGCAGGTTGTGGCGGCTGATGCCCCCAAGTTCCAGCCACCCGCTGGCTTCGCGCCGGGCGCCGCCGGCGTCGTCTGTCCCTGGTTCTTCCGGCTTTGGAAACAGGAACGGCCGCGTCATGGAGCCCGCCACTGACGCCAGGCCCGGCACCGGGCCGCTGTAAAGCACCTCTCCGCCGTCTTCCCCTGCCCGGGGTCCCACATCCACCAGCCAGTCCGCGCGCCGCACCACATCCATGTTGTGTTCCACCACGAAGACCGAGTTCCCCGACGATTTGAGCTGGTCAAGCACGGTGAGGAGCGGTTCGGCGTCGGCCGGGTGCAGCCCGGCTGACGGTTCGTCCAGCACATAGATCACGCCAAACAGGCCCGACCGGAGTTGGGTCGCGATCCGGAGCCGCTGCATTTCGCCGGGCGAAAGCGTGGGCGTGGGCCGGCCCAGTGCCAGGTAGCCCAGGCCGAGTTCCAGCAGCACGTTGATGCGCTGCAGCAGGTCCCGGGTGATGGCCACAGCCACTTCGTTGGCCTCGGAGGCCTGCTTCCGCGAAGCCGTTGCCGCACTGGCCAGGGCAGTGGTGGGACGGATGATCTCCGCCAGTTCGGCCATGGGCACGGCGTTGAGCCCCGAAATGGTGTGCCCGGCGAACGTTACCGCCAGCGCTTCGGGCCGGAGGCCGGTTCCCCCGCAACGGGGGCACGGGCCGGTCTCCATGAAGCGAAGCACCTTCTCCCGCATCGCGGGGCTCTTGGAGTCCCGCAGCGTGTGCATGACGTAGCTCCGGGCGCTCCAGAACCGGCCCTTGTACGGTTTGGCCACCCGGTCGCGCTGGGGCGTCACTTCCACCACCGGCTGTTCCTCGGTGAACAGGATCCAGTCCCGCTGGTCGCGCGGCAACTGCTGCCACGGGAGGTCTACGTCGTAGCCCAAATGAGCCAGGATGTCGCGCAGGTTCTTGCCCTGCCAGGCGCCGGGCCATGCGGCAATGGCGCCTTCACGGATGCTGAGGGAAGCGTCCGGAACCAGCGATGCTTCACTGACCGTGTGCGCAGTCCCCAGTCCATGGCACTCCGGGCAGGCGCCGGCCGCGGTGTTGGGGGAGAAAGCGTCGGAGTCCAGCGGTGCGGCGCCGGCAGGGTAGCTGCCGGCGCGGGAGAAGAGCATGCGCAGCGAGTTGGACAGGGTGGTGAGGGTCCCAACGGTGGACCGGGAGGTTGCGGTACCCCTGCGCTGTTGAAGTGCGACGGCGGGTGGCAGCCCGGTGATCTGCTCCACCTTGGGATTGTGGCCCTGTTGGATGAGCCGGCGCGCGTAGGGCGCCACGGATTCGAAGAACCGGCGCTGCGCCTCGGCGTAGATGGTGCCGAACGCCAGGGAGGACTTGCCTGAGCCGGAGACCCCGGTGAACGCCACGATCGCATCACGGGGCACGTCCACATCAACGTTCCGCAGGTTGTTTTCGCGGGCTCCGCGTACCCGGACAAAGCCGTCTTCGGCATGGCCGCCGTCCGGGACGGGCAAAATCAGCGCGGTCAGATGGTCGGCGTTCTGTTTGGCATGCACCGCTTCGACTGTACTGGCCATCCGGGCCATGCGGGAACTTGGCGGAACCTGTCCGGACGGCGCGGACGGATCTACACTGAAGCATTCCGCGACGCTGGCAGGCAGGGGAAGCTGACCGGGGTACAGAGGATCAACTACATATTCGGAAGGGCCGGCCATGGGCAACGCGTCACAGGGAGCTAACAGGGCAGTATCCGAGGCAGCGTCGGCCAGCCGCAGCCCGGCGTTCCGCATGCTGGCCCGGGCCGGATTTGTCTTCATCGGCCTGGTCCATATCCTGATCGGTGCCATTGCCCTGCAGCTGGACCGGGGCCAGGGTGGTGAAGCCGACCAGTCCGGCGCGATCGGCAGCCTGGCGTCCAAGCCCGGTGGCGGGATCCTGCTGTGGGTTGGAGCCGTGGCCTGCGCTGCGCTGGCATTGTGGATGCTCAGTGAGGCCGTTTTCGGTGCACGCTCGGAGAGCGATTCCAAGAAGAAACTGAAGGAGGTTGCCACGGGGGTCGGGAAGGCCGTGGTCTTTGGGTTCCTGGCCTTCACCTTCGCCGTTTTCGCCGCCGGCGGCAGCAAGAACTCCAGCCAGTCGGCCAGCGATTTCACGGCAAAGTTGATGGGTGCCCCCGCCGGAGTGGTGCTTTTGGTTGTTGTGGGACTGGCAATCGTCGCGGCCGGCGTCTTCTACGCCTACCGCGGCGTCTCCCGGAAGTTCATGGAGGATTTGCAGGATCCCGGGAACGCCCGGACCGCGGTTGAGTGGATCGGAACCGTAGGCTACGCGGCCAAGGGCGTGGTGCTCGCCGTCGTCGGCATCCTGATCATCGTGGCGGCCGCAACTGCCGACCCGTCCAAGTCCTCGGGCCTGGACGGCGGCCTGAAGGCCCTGGGATCCCAGCCCTACGGCGTGTTCCTCCTCGCCGCCATTGCCGCCGGCCTCATTTGTTACGGCGTCTACTCCATGGCCCGGGCGCGGTACGGAAAGTTCTAGCCTTCGCGGGTGACCGCGGCTGCCAGCGCCTCTGCCAGGGGGACGTGCAGCGCAGGCCCGTGGCCGGGGAGGACAACCGCGGCGTCCACGCCGGCCAGTTCCCGCAGGCTGGCAAGAGCCTCCGCCGGGTCCGTGTGGTACATCGCGTGCAGCATCTGCGGCCCGGAAATCCGGCTGATGGGGTGGCCGCTGACGAACGCGTCGCCCACGGCGATGGCGCCCGCGCCAGGAAAGAGGATTGCGGCATTGCCCGGCGTATGGCCCGGCAGGGGAATGGCAACAGGACTGCCGGGCAGCGCCTGGAGCGTCTCCGCGTCCCACGCCATTGCGCCCAATGCAGGCTTTGCCGCCAGGGCGCCCGCCCTGATGGCGTGCACCATCCAGCGGAAGACGCGGGGCCGCCATGCCCGCCTGAGGACCTGCCCCAGGGTGACCTGGTGTTTCTCCTTGCCCTGCACGTGGGCCAGTTCCGCGGGCGAGCACAGGACCGGGGTTCCAAAAGACTCGGAGAAGAAGGCAGCGGAGCCCGTGTGGTCCACGTGGCCGTGCGTGACCAGCACGGCCCGGGCTTCCGCCGGGTCCAGGCCAAGGAAACGCAGCGACGCAAGCACGTGGCAGCGGTCCTCGGGATATCCGCTGTCCACCAGGATGAATCCTGTTGGGTCGCGGACCACCAGCCAGTTCGACGCCGGCCCTTCAGCGAAGTAGATGCCTGACGCCTGCTCGGAGAGGCTTGTTGCCGGGTTCCATTGGGTGGGTTGCTGCTGCACGGGTCAAGCCTAGCCCGGAGCGGTCCCACCCCGGACCGTGTCCAGAGGGGTACCTAAGCCCCCTAATGTTGCTGTGCAGTTGCTGTGCATCCTATTGATTCTGGTCACGTTCGCCCTACAGTATTCCCACCATTGCCTACGATGGGACACGGAGACAGGACAGATCGACGGCGGACAGCCCCGGCGGTTCCCGACGATTCCAGGCAGGAGGGCGGCACCAATGCACGACAGCAACATGCTGCAGGGCCACCCTGGCCGGGCTATAGCGGCGGCCGCGGCCGGCCTCCTCCTGGTGGTCACATCCGGAAGCGCGGCCCGGACGCAGCCCCCGGCCACGGCCGCGCCGCCGGTCCGCGTCGTTGTGGTGGGGGACTCGCTGAGCACCGGGCACGGAACGTCGCCCCAGCAGGCGTGGCCCGCATTGATGCGCACGGACCCGGACGTGGCGGGACTGGAAATCATCAACGCAGCCGAGGACGGAAGCGGTTACCTCAGCGTGGGTGACTACAACGGGACCTTCGGCACCCAAGTTGATGAATACGTCACCGCGGACACGGGCATCGTGGTGTTCTTCGGTTCCGAAAACGACCTGGGCTACGCACCCTCCGACTTGGGCGACGCGGCCCTGGCCGCCATGGACCGCGCCGAAACCCTGGCCCCGGAGGCGAAACTCATCGTGGTGGGGCCGCCTTCCTACACGGCAACTCCGGACCCCGGGCTGGTCGACATCAGCGGCGAGCTCAAAGCTGCTGCCCGGCAGGCCGGAGCCGAGTTCGTGGACCCCATAGCGGAGGGTTGGATCAGCGGCGATTTCGAGGACCTCATCGGCCCGGACGGTGACCATCCAACCGTCGCCGGCCAGCATTACCTGCTGGAGCATATCGGCGCCCACCTTGAGCAAACGGCCCCGGCCGCGGCCGTTGCGCTGGGACACGCCGAGGCCCAGTAGCGGGCGTCCCCCGGCGTAGTCCCAGGATCAGCGCCCTAGACCAGAGGCCACGGGTAGCGCATCCCGGTCCTGTCGACGGGAAGCACCTTTTCCTGCAGCAGGCGTTGGACCCGGCGCTGCAGCGCAACCGCCTCGGCGTGGTCCAACAGCTCCGCCATCCCGGCGGGAATTTCCGCGGCGAGGGGCGTGATGTCTTCAAGCAGGGCTTCCGGGATGGGTTCGCCGGCGAAGTCCCAGATCACAGTGCGCAGTTTGAACGCCGCGGAGAAACAGAGGCCGTGGTCGATGCCCCATATACGGCCGTCGGCGCCGCGCAGCACGTGCCCGCTTTTCCGGTCCGTATTGTTCGCCACGTAGTCGAACAGGGCGATCCGCGCCAGCTCCGCGTGTGTTTCGGGCGCATCGGCGTAGAGGGTGAAGTAATGCTCCTGCTGGTCGCCCTCGATGAACCACTGCAGCGATCCCACCCCAAGCGGCGCGTCCGTGCGCACCACCGTCGCCGGTACCAGGCCCCATCCCAGTGCCTCGCTGAGCAGGTAGGCCGCGCGCTCCCGGCGGTACAGGCCGGCGTCGAAATCCGCGAGCGGCCGCTCCCCGGCCTCAGGCTTGTACACCGCCCAGGCGGAATCATCGGCGCAGGAAAGCTCCACCAGGAACGTGGCATTGCTGCCGCTCATGATCCGGCCCAGCAACTCCACGCGGCCCTCATTGAGGAGCGTCAGCTCCCGCGCCGGCACCGTGCGCTCCGAAGCGATCCGTACCGCTTCACGCGGGCCTCAGCCCGCTCAGCGGTTCCGACGTCGAATTCACCGTGAGCACGGCAGGCGCCTGTC
>Ga0308158_10003584_pt1 | contig 13527 bp, 13 predicted proteins | sample PhyBR2_FD_201038 | JGI IMG/M metagenome (GOLD analysis project Ga0308158, IMG submission 201038) | Phyllosphere microbial communities from UC Gill Tract Community Farm, Albany, California, United States - DLSLB.R2 | ecosystem: Host-associated > Plants > Phyllosphere > Unclassified | place: USA... | reverse complement strand
TCATCAGTCTCACCGAGGCGCACGAGGTCCGTTATTGGACTGAAGCCCTGGGCATCAGCAAGGAAGAGCTGGAGCGCGTGGTTGGCCAGGTGGGCCACAGTGCGGCCAAGGTGCGCGAGCACTTGAAGAAGTAATGCAGCGCTTTCCGGAGCAGGACAACACGCCGGTCTGGTTCATTACCGGCTGTTCAACTGGCCTGGGCCGGGCGTTGGCTGAACTGATCGTTCAGCGCGGTTGGCGCGTGGTCGTCACCGCGCGCGACAAGCACGCCATTGCAGACATCGAACGCAGCGCACCGGACCGGGTACTCGCACTGTCTCTCGATGTCACGCGTCCGGCAGACATCGATGCAGCCGTTGCTGAGACGCGCGACCAATTCGGCCGCATCGACGTCCTGGTCAACAACGCGGGGTACGGCTACCAGAGCACTGTCGAGGAAGGTGAAGAGGCGGAAATTCGTGCACAATTCGACACGAACGTTTTCGGCCTGTTCGCCATGACGCGGGCGGCCCTTCCCCTGATGCGCGAGCAGCGCAAGGGCAACATCCTCAACATCACCTCAGTCGCTGGCCTCATCGGTTATCCGGGGTCCGGCTACTACGCCGCATCCAAGCATGCGGTCGAGGGCTGGTCGGACGTGCTGCGCGCCGAAGTGCTTCCGCTGGGAATTGGCGTGACGTGCGTCGAGCCTGGGCCGTTTCGCACGGATTGGGCGGGACGCTCCTTGCGCCAGACAACGAGTGGAATCGCCGATTACGCTGATACGGCGGGAAAACGCTTGGCCGGGACGAAAGAAACGAGCGGCGCGCAGGCCGGTGACCCGGTCAGGGCCGCGCATGCCATGGTTACGATTGCGAATGGCGCCGACGCGCCACGGCATCTCGTGCTCGGCGCCTGGGGTTTCACTGCCGTTGTTGAGCGCCTGGAGGAACGCGTTCGCGACATCTCGATGCAACGTGATCTGAGCTTGTCTGCCGACTTTGATGACGAGGCATGACCCTTTTAATTGACGAGCAATTTGCTGATGTCTCGTTCTGGAGAATTTGATGAAACCCTATGTTATTTGCCACATGATGTCATCCATCGACGGCCACGCGCTGACCGATGGCTGGGATCGGCCATTCAAGAACGCTGCGGGCGAGCTGTACGAAAAGCTCGCCGCGACGTTTGACTTTGATGGCTGGATTTGCGGACGCACCACCATGGAAGAAATCGCGCATGGTGAAGGGTATCCAAAAGGGTTGGCGAAGAAGCCGATTCCACGTACGCCCTATTTCGCCAAGCGTGATGCGAAGACCTACGCCATTGCCATCGATGGTCACGGCAAGGTTGCCTGGAAGAGCAATGAGGCACTCGGCTCCCACGTCGTTGCGGTGTTGACGGAAGCCGTGTCGGACGACTATCTGGCCTATCTGCAGTCGATCGAGGTGTCGTATTTTTTCGCAGGCAAAACCGATATCGATCTGGCGCAGGTCGTACAGACCCTGGCCGATGAGCTGGGCACGAAGCGACTGATCGTCGAAGGCGGCCCGCACGTCAGCGGCTCGTTCGTCAATGCAGGGCTGGTCGATGAAGTCAGCGTGTTGATACTGCCGCTGATCGACGGGCGTGGCCATCATCCTGCGTCGTTTGAAATTGCCGAAGAGTCCTGGAAGCAGCCGAGTTACCTGAAGCTTGATTCGGCTGAGGTTCAGGACGGTGGCGGCGTGTGGCTGCGTTACAAGCGGTCGTGATGCGTTCGGCGCGCGGTGATCATTGATTCGCGCGCGCCAGCGTTCAACCCACGGGCTGTCTGAATAGATCAGGCCCTGAGACCATCAGGGCCGGCCGGGGATCATGTGCTTCGTTTGCCAAGCCGCTTGCCCACGGCGATTCCTGGCTTCTCGACGTAGTGGTATGCCATGCCAGACAGGGCCAGAGTGACCAGCGCCAGGACTGCAACAAACATCCAGTAGATTGGCACGGACATGTCAGCCGCGACATCTTTGCCGATAACAAAATTTATCGCCACAAATAGCACGATGCCGTGGATTAAATAGATGCCGTAAGCGAGTTCGCCGAGCCTGTGAGACGTCGGCAACGAGAACAGGCCGAACATATCAGCACCGCCGGCAATCACACAAAAGGCAGCGATCAGCGCGATGCACGGCGCAATCTGCAGCAGATTGTCGAATTGAAGGGCTGCAGCAAAGCAAAGCAGCACCAATACCGATGCCACCTTTTTTTCACAGAATCGCGTAAATCTCGGATCACGCACCAGATACGCTGCCAGGATGCCACCTACAAATACCGCTGCGAATCGACTATTCAATCCGATTCGCCAACCCACGATGAGCGCCGCGACCGAGGCCAGCAACAAGAGCCAAGCTGGACGTTGCCCTACACCCAGCGAAATCAATGGCAAAGCGAGATAGAAACACCACTCGTAGCGGAGCGACCACGTCACGCCAGCCATGATGATCCATGAATCGGTATGGCCATTGAGTGGCGCTGCAGTAGGAATGGTGAACAACAGCCACTTCGCGACGGCGAGGAAAATCGCCTGCAGGCTGTCGACGACGCGCCAGTCTGACAGGTAGGCAACGGTTAAAAATACAAATATCAGAACCACATAATACAGCGGGGCAATACGGAAAAAACGACCGATTAAAAACGCAGTCCAGTCAAACCTGCGCTCCCGCGCATTCATTAGTTTGTCATAGAATAAAAAACTTGTGATCATAAAAAACATGAGAACGCTGGCCTGGCCAAGAGGTCCGTATAGATTTGGCCGAGGTACATCCCATGTGCCTGTCTGAACTAATACGAACCACATGCACGCATGGTGCAACATCACGAAGAGTGCGAGATAGCCACGCAAACCATTGATCGTGCCAAACCGCATCGGCGGAGGACTTTTGCCTTCAAATACAAACGTGATTTTGATCGCCAAGAATGCCAACAGCGTTAAAGCTACAGCGAAGACAGGGTTAGAAATATTCATATAATTTGCAAAGTTGGCTACTTTGCAATTATATATGGTGGCGTGATGCGATCGCCCTCCTCGACCTGCCCCCCATCTTGCGCGAACCTCCAGCCCGCGCTGACCTTCAGTTGATCGCTTTTTGCCGGGAGAACACCATCTCGGCACAGCCTCGCGCGAAGGTATGCCGGAAAACGCGGACGGGTTTGCGCCGGGGTGACTCAAGTCAGCATGTGCAAGCCCCTGAAGCTTATGCAGGCCGTGAACCTCAGCGCTTTGCCTGCGGTTGCCTCACTGCGTCATAGAAGTAACCTTGCCAAAACACGACGATCTTTTCTCTCTCTTTTAAAAACGCTTCAGTGCAGTCCAGGTCCACAACCGTGACGATGTCAGGCAAACCGAGACCGCCGACTCGAGCGTGATAGCCTTCACGGAGGTACTTGGCTGCGTCATGGCGGCGGCGCGTCAGTCCTGGCGCACGGCAAGGATCTCCATTGAACATGACGCTGTCACGCCGGACAACCAGGACCTTGCCCACCAGTGCCGCAGCTTGCTGATCAGTCAGCGAGGCGATGTCAGCTGAGTCCAAGACTTTAGTCAGCGTCCATGTCCCAAGAATGTCGGCGTCCTTGTCTGGCTTCTTGGCATGCGCTGTATGGGCTGCCATTGCGAACAGGGTAGTCATGACAACCAATCTTCCAACGATGGGGAAAAACGACATATTCGGCTCCCTGGTTTATTTTTTTGCCATCGCGGCGGATTTGGCAGCTGCGTCGAACGGCGCGCTCTCTTCTGCGCGACGCGCAATCAGGCCTCGCGCCACCACACTTCTACCGTTGACCCGTGCTGATGTCATCGTGCGAATTTGATGGGCGGCTTCAGCTAAACGGCCAGTGTCTACCAGTGTGTACACGTTGCGTGACCCGTGGACACCCGCGTTATAGGTCAGACTGACCAGCGCATCGAACTGGTCTTGCGGCAGCTTCTGCACGCGCACCATGCGTATAACGCCGCCTTCCGCTTCCACGACCCGGCGGGCGAACTCAGCCTCGACGGCAGCTGCGCTGACCGGCCTCGCCAGTTCCTCTTTGCTACAAGGACCTCTGTGGGCAAGGATGCCGGGACCCCATGTGCAGTTTCCCTTTCCAGGGCCCATATCGTCGTAGTATTTGAATACATCCTGCTCCAACCGACGCATTCGGACGCGCGCTTCGAGGCTCATCTTCATCCCAGCATTGACAGAATGCGTGGCGGCTACCTGTGCATGTTTTGTCATTGACTTGCCTTGGTCAGTGGGTAAAGTCTGTCAATCTAGACCGGACACGTCACCTGATCATTGCGACATGACAGGTAAATTCATCTGAAAAATTCGAGTAATCGCCGTTGAGGGACGCGGTGTGGAAACCCGGGGATGCGTCGCCGGGGTCCGTGAACGGCTCAGTTAACTATGGGATGAGGTTTCTCGATATTGGCGCGATAGATCTCAATGGCGATGACATCAAGGTTGAAAAGCTACGCTCTACTGCAAAAGTCCTGTCGGCTGCACTAAGAAAAGCGCCGTCCAAGACCGCCAGCTTTACGATGGTGGCGGCTGATCCACACGTTGCCGCTAGCGACCCGACCTTGGATGAGGCTATGGCAGCGCTGAGAAAAGAATGGGAGACCGTCTCAAACGCTTTTAGTGGACGTCCAGTTGGCATTTTGCGGGCCGTCTTGGTGGAGTCGCGCCGGTGGCAATCTGTCGCTTCTCCAATATCATCCGACAGGGCAGGCCGCATGGCACGCAGCGCTTCGCACGTTAAAACAAGGTGGTGGTAAGGACATTACCTTCGGCAGCTTGCTTAAAGTCGCCAAGGAAGACTTCTCGAACCATTCACGGCTGTCAATGCTGTAACCGTTTGAGCAAACTTTTGCATCATTCGAACGTAACGGCCTCTTCTTCGTAGTCGTCGTCGCGCGACGGTTGACCATCCGTATCGATCTGCCGACTGATAATCCGCTTGCCCAACTCCCTGCTGACCAGCTTCGCCCGTTCAGTGAGGAACGTGTCGTAATCGTTGTCCCATACGCCGAAATCATTCAGATCGCCGATCAGGTGCGATGCCATGGTCTTGTCAAGCGCTTTATTCGACTTCTTAAAGGTCTTCATATAAGTCGCGGGCGGTTTCGCGCGAATTTCACGCTTGTTCAGATAGTCGTCAACGATGGTGATGTTGAGGATGTTGTTAATTCGCCATTCCTCGACATTCTTCTTTCCTAGATAGGTGCGCGGGAAGAAGTGATGATAGTTCTTGCTGTTGGCCTGTTTTAGCCAATAGTTTCGGATGCTGACGATGGAATCGTCATTGAACGATTTTGGTTCCTGATAGGCATAGAGACAAAGGAGCGCCTTGATAGAGCTGCGTCCGGCGTTAAACCATCCGTTTTCCAGCAAAAAGTTGGGTGAGATGTCCACTGCCCAATCATAGTCCGGTGAATTGTCTTTTAAGATGAAATCGATTCGGCGAACGTCTTGCGCGAGTTTGCTTTCGACCGCCGACGAGTAACGCCCGCCCAGCGAGCAGCGCCAGAAAAAATCTTCGAGCAGCGGACGCTGCGCGGCAGACGGCTTGTCGGGGTGATGGAAGAAAAAGTAAGCAAACGGCACGAGCAACGTATTATAGGGAAGCAGTTGCGACACCGGAATGCGGTAGCTGTTGCGAAAGAACTCAACCGCCCGTTCGAACGCATCGGTGGCACGAGGCCAGGTATCGATGAAAACGGTTTTGCCAAGCTTGAGGATCGTCTGCTTTTTGCAGTCCTTAGTCAGGATCAGCGACACCAGTTGCAGGAGCGTCGCGTCGGAAACTGTCTCGTAGTCGAGTGGCTCCAGCTTGGTGATCAGTTCGTCGAACTTCTCGGCCAGATCGAATTCACGAGGTTCGTCGTACGTTTTCGCTACCATAATCTCGAACACGCTAAGCGGCTTGCCGCCGACGTTGATGCGCGTGAAGATTTCGGTGGCGACGTCGATGGGCACATCCTTCACAAGGATAATTGAGAAATCATAGGACTCGATCCGTCGCCGGTATTCCGACAAGCGCTCATGATAGTGCACCGGAAAAGCTGCGAGCCGCTGGAAGCTGCCGTGAATTAGATCGCGCAGCCTGATCCACGTTCCATCAGCCAGATCGGCGACCTCCGTCACGACGATCTGATCGTCCTCCTGAGCGTCGAGGTTGATGAACATGTCGGCGAAGTCGTCGGTCTTGCCCGAGTTGCGTTCAACTTTGATCCCGCGCAGCGCCGCGTACAGGCTGGTGAGACGCTGCTGTCCGTCAAGCACGAACGAGACGGTTTCTCCGTCCTTCGGCTCCGGTAGAGGCGTGTTGCCGAGATCGCGAACGCTGCGCAGGCGGTCCTTCGTCGACCAGAATATAAAAGTGCCGACAGGATAACCCTTAATGACGCTGTCGAGCAGTGCAGCCGACTTCTGCATCGTCCACACAAAGTCGCGCTGAAATTGTGGGATCTTGACCTGACCGCGTTCGATGTCCGTCAGAAGATTTGTGTAGTTTGAGTGAGTAGGACTCGGCAGTATCATGTAATCGTTGCTCCGCAATCGGCGTGAATCGGTCTCGGCTGAGTATCGTTCAACAGACCTCATGATGCAAGGTGCAAATTTATACGAGGTACGGCGAGGCACGGGGTCGGATATTGAAGCGGCGGTTGCCGCCGTCCGAGCGAGATTTGGACGGATGGTCCGGCCAGTGCATGCGCGACGATTACGTTATCGAACATTGCTTCCCTTCGCTACTTGGCCGCGTTACGACGCCTAGGACTTATGCCGGAGCCTAGGTCAATCAACGATCAGAAATCGAATTGCCTTGTCACGCAGGGAGCACTGAAACGTGCGGACGAAGTCATTGTGAACTGGCGGGATGGTGCGTTTCTCTCGGACGGTGACGATGCCATCCGGCGCTTTTTCATGCAGGCGGCGCGGACGTTGCAATTATCGATAGAGAAGGTCGGCACGGCCGACATCCTCGATGCCATTAAAGTACATCGCATCAGGCTAGCCTAGGATCGAGGATTGCGAGCATGCGATCCGTCGAAAAAATAACGGCCACCGCGTTTGCGCTGACCCCCGCAAGTAACGCATACCATCCCTTCCTGTCTACGCACGCGACGCCATTCTTCGAGAGCGGTAACGAGCTACCCGAGGCTGTCAAAGTAATCGAATGCGCCCGCTGGTCACCAACGGATGCCATCGCCCCATCGAGACAAGTCGTTTAACTTTGGACCGATAGGCATTGGCTTCGGGCGCTTTGTGCGAACGGCCTTGATGCCGCATCGAGTTACACCACAGGCATGCGGCAACGATGTTGGCGGCTGTTTCCACGCCGTTGTTTTGTCGGGCGACCATATGCTCTGCCGTGCACTGAAGATATTTGGTAAGTCGTTTTGGCAACCGGTGATCGCGTGAAAAACTTTCACTGTCATCGTGCCACATCGGTAGAGAGCAGTAGAAGCAAAGGTGGTTTTGCTGAATGGCGGCGAATTGTCGGAGCTTGCGTAGTCTTTTCGAGTTCATAGGATCACTTGTTTTATCAAGCAAATCCCTGAGGCAAGCTAAGCCGCACACAGGCGCCGTCGGTCATCCGAACAGGCGAGGCACCGACTCAGTCTGGTGCGGTCAGGATGCTGCGGTTCCTGAGCGCCCTAAAGGTATCCGATTGGCAACGAATTAGCAACGAAATTTTGGCGTGTACTGGTTGCGCGTTGTGGCTTCCAATCAGAAAAGCTGAGGCGGAATGGTATCTCCGCCGTTACGCCCTAACGCTCATCTTCTTACGCGTAAAGTACGCGTCCCATTCAGGGGTATCGATGGACATCGTCGCCAGCACGCGCTCGTCCTCGGCATGCAGCATTTTCTCGACAAGTTCACGCTGCGTTACGCCGTAACAGCATGCCAGCCGCGCCAAGGCCAGCGCGGCTCCGGTACTGAGCCACATGCTCACTCGCCGCTGTCCGTTCCCATCGACGCCGGCCGTATCGCGCCGTGCGCGATAGGCTGCTTGTCTTTCGGCAGTTGTCTTAGCCATCGATCCTCCGCATCTAGAAGAAATAAGTGTCGTTACAGCGTAACGGGACTTCAGCTGTGAGGGTTTGACGTATGTCGCGTCGGGTGGTGTTGTCGGCGGTAGCCGGCATGCCTTGCAGAGCAAGATTCCGTTGAGCACCGCAGGTGCGAATAAGGAAAAGTGAAAAGAGGTAACTGGCGCCGCCAGTTAGCTAACTTCACCTATCTTGCCCGCCTCTTCGATGCGTTTTACGCCAGGTTAGATTACGACTGCTGCCTCGTTTAATCCACGGTTAAAACACGTTTAAATCAAGGTTAGTGGACGCTATTTTCTACTCCATGGAAACAGTCGCCGCACCCTAACTCAGCCGGCGCCTCGTCGTCCTAGCGTCCATCATGCCGGCGATCAAGACGCTTTCATCGACGCCTGCATCGAGGCATTTTTGGACGACCTCGGCGCAGATGTCGTACAGGAGTTCGACGACCGCTTTACCACGAGCACTTTGAACTTTTTCGAACAGCGCATACGCTTCGCTGCGCCCTGATCCGTCGGCCAATAAACGTAGAGCCGCCGGAAAAACAAGCGCTCCCATACGATCCAACGACTCCCTCCCAATTCTCCCTGCGTATTGGCCCAGCGTTTTCTGGTCGATGGAAACAAGAAGCGGACGAGCGTTCTGGAGGCGGGTCGGCGAACGAACGTGGGCATGATTGAATTGTGTTCGCGGATCCTGCCCGGCCTTCGGCATCTGGCGTGCCACCGTGGACCGGTGTCTTGCGAGCTCCATCGACACTTCGGGATAGTGCCCAAAGGTCAGTGTCATTCCTTTTCCTCTCCTGTCGCGATACTTCATGCGCCAGATCTTCGATCCAGACGGTAGCAACGTCACATACAGCCCGGCACCTTCGAACAATTTGCGGGGCTTTTCTCCGGGGACGGTTTGCATGATTTTTTTGGTCGGTCAACATCTCGATTCGCTTGGACATGGTCGCCCCTCAACGGTAGTAGTCTCGTGCCAGTACAGGCCTCAAGATCTCTCGTGGGCCTGGGTGCGGTGCACCTACGTTCTCCATCGACTGCACGTAGTCCGCCCACGCTTGCATCATGACTTTGCGTTCATCAAGAAACTTCGCGCGGTCGTACGCGCTGGCCACCTTATCCTTTGGTGCGTGGGCCAGCTGCCGGTCCACCACCTCGTGCCGGTAGCCCAGGCGTTCCTTGATCGTGCTCATCGCCAGCGCGCGGAAACCGTGGCCAGTCATCCGTCCCTTGTATCCCATCCGCTCTAGCGAAACCAGCAAGGTGTTGTTGCTCATCGGCTTCTTGGGATCGCGCTGATTAGGAAACAGGTATCTGCGCCCGCCAGTAATGCCGTGCAGTTCACGCAGCAGTGCTATTGCTTGGCGTGACAGGCAAACGTGGTGGTCGGTCATATCCGCATTCACCGTCAGCTTCCCGCGTTTCATGCGTTGCCAAGGGATGATCCATTCGCCCTTGTCGACGTCTATTTCGCTCCACGGCGTTTCGATGAGTTCACTCGTTCGCACGAAGATCAGCAACATCAGGCGCAGGGCGATGCGCGTGGGCTGGAACATCCTTGCTTCGTTACTCGCTAACGCTGCAAGGAACGCGGGCAGTTCGTCGGCATCGATAGTGGCGAAGTGTCCCGTGCGCCGTGTCTTGAGGACGTCCTTCATGTCCACCACCAGGTTGCGGTCCGTAAAGCCGTACTGGATCGCGTAGCTGAAGATCGTCGAACACACGGCTTTCATGCGCTTCGCAATTTCGTTCGCGCCGCGCTCTTCGATCTTGCGCAGGGCCGCGATGACGTCGCGATGCTTGATCTCAGAGATCGGCATGCGACCAAGTGAGGGGAAGATATCCGCCTCAAGCCGCTGGATCATGTTCTTGGCCGTGCGTTCGCTCCAGGTGGGCACCTTGTTGGCGTACCACTCGCGGGCGATCTTCTCGAACGTGTTGACGAGTCGGTCGGCTACAAGGCGCTTGTTGGCGTCGGGGTGCTTGGCGGGGTCGACTCCCTGCAGCATCAGCCTGCGCGTCTCCAAGCGCCTTTCTCGCGCGTCGTGGAGGGTGATTTCGGGATAAGGGCCGAACGTCAGCCGGCTTTCCTTGCCGTTCGCCTAGACGAACTTGAGGCGCCAGATGCGCGAGCCGGTGGGCGCCACTTCGATGTAGAGCCCGCCACCGTCGAACAGCCTGTACGTCTTGTCCGTGGGTTTTGCGTTCCTGACCTGCATGTCGGTCAGCGGGGTGGTTGTTCTGGCCATTTCAGTCTCCATCAGCTCTATGCTAAAAAGACGTTAGACCGGTAAATCGGGGCACGCGTTCAACAACAAACTTTGAGGTGACTCTAAACTGACCCTAATTTGCGCCGGATGCTGCCGGATGTCCCCGGACGTCAACGCACAAAAAAGCCGCTATAGCAGGGGCTAGAGCGGCTTTTTCTGGACGTTGCTGGACTTCTGAGGACGTCCCAATTTGAATCCTTGGCGGAGAGAGGGGGATTCGAACCCCCGGTAGGCTATGAACCTACACACGCTTTCCAGGCGTGCGACTTAAACCACTCATCCATCTCTCCTGATGGTCGACGTGTGCGTTCCACGAAGCCGCTCATTATAACAACAATTCCTGGTAGTACAAGACCGACCTGACAACGGTCGGGCAAGCCCCTTCCCCCCAACCACCGGCGAATGGTATCGTTCCCGGCTGGCCTGCCCATCCGGCACGCTACCCGCAATGGATACGTCGTGAAACGCACATCACTTTATCTCATCATCTTCGCTGTGGCAGCCGCTGGCGCCGGTGCCGGCTCCTGGCTTGTGAACCGCACCCCGACCGGGGCGCTAGAAACAAAGCCTGCCCCCGCAATCGCCACCAGCACCCAGGACGCCAGCGCCATCGCAACCGAACTGCGTGCCATGCTCGACGCCTACCGCAAGATCATCGTGCTGACCCACGACGAGGCCACCCTGCCCGCCGCCGAGCGCGCCCAGGCGAACCGCATCGGCCAGCAGTTGTTCCACGAAAACCAAGAACGCATCGGTCGCGTCGAGACGGCGCTGGCCACCCTGATCGCGTCGAACAACCCACGCCGCTTTGACGCCATCGGCACCCTGCTCGACTATATCGAGTCGGGCGATGGCCTGTACGACGCCGACCGCCTGGCGTTTCGCGAAACCCTGCGCAGCCTGCAGGCGCAGATCGCCAGCGATTCGTCGCTCGCCGCGATCAAGCTGCACAAGCGGATCTCGGAAGACCTCGACGCGCTGGCCGAGATCGAGCGCAATTACGAGAAGGAGATCCGCGCGATCTTCGGGCGCTACGACACCCGCGCGATCGAGCTGAAACGCGAGAAGTGGGACAGCTACATCGCCTACCTGAAAACGCTCTACACGCGCGAACGCATCCTGAAGGAATACGGCGTCGTGCTGCCCTACCCCGCTGCGCCCGAGCCGGAACCGGCTGCTCCTGAGCCGGGCGCGCCAGCGCAGGCCGGGCGCGAAGGCGCCGAAATCTTCGGCAAGTCGCTCCCTAAAAAGACCGTACTGCTCACCTTCGACGACGGCCCGCACCGCCGCTACAGCGAAGAAATCGCCGCGATCCTCAAGCAGTACAACGCGCCGGCGATCTTCTTCAACGTCGGGCGCAACCTGGGCGCACTCGATGCGCAGGGTGCAGCGAAACTGAGTGCCAATGCCCAAGTGAGCCGCAAGCTCAAGGACGCCGGCTACGTGCTGGCCAATCACAGCCTCACGCATGCGCAGTTGTCCAAGCAGACGGGCGCGAAGCTCAAGTCCGAAATCCTCGATACCGACACGCTGCTAAAAGCGGTCGATCCGCAGCGCTCGTCGCTGTTTCGCTTTCCGTACGGCGCGCGCAATCGCGAAGGCATGCAATTGCTGGCCGATGCGCAGCTCACGTCGATGATGTGGAATATCGATTCGCTCGACTGGGCCGACCCGGTGCCGTCGTCGATCGCCGACCGCGTGCTGCGCACCGTCGAGAAGGAAGGCCACGGCATCATCCTGTTCCACGATATCCACGAGCGCACCGTCAAGGCACTGCCGATGATTCTGGAACGCCTGGCGGCCGAGGGCTATCAATTTGCCGGCTGGGATGGCGCCACGTTCCAGGTCGACAGCAAGGCAGCGCCCGCGCCGGCACCACGCGCGGCTGCCACCGGCTACGCCAATTCGTGGGCGATCCTGGTGGGGATCGACAATTATCCGAAGTGGCCGCGCCTGGAATATGCAGTGCGCGATGCCGAGGGCGTCGAGCGGCTGCTGGTGCAAAAGTTCGGCTTCGCGCAGGAACGCGTGATCACGCTAAAGAATGAACAGGCCACGCGCCAAGGCATCCTGGCCGCGTTCCACGATCGTCTGGCCCATGGCGGCTTGCAGCCAGACGACCGCGTGTTCGTATTCTTTGCCGGACACGGCGCCACGCGCAAACTCAGCTCGGGGCGCGATCTCGGCTACATCGTGCCGTTCGACGCCGACCCGAACAACCTGGCCACCGATGCGATTCCGATGACGGAAATCCAGAACATCGCCGAGAGCCTGCCCGCCAAGCACGCGCTGTTTGTGATGGACGCCTGCTACAGCGGCCTTGGTCTGACACGCGGCGCAGCCAATGCCTCGTTCTTGCGCGATAACGCGCGCCGCCTGGGCCGGCAGATGCTCACGGCCGGCGGCACCGACCAGTTGGTGGCCGACGGCGGACCGAATGGCCACTCGGTGTTTACATGGACGCTGATGCAAGGCCTGGGCGGCAAAGGCGACCTGAATGGCGATGGCCTGATCACGGCCACCGAGCTGGCAGCGTATGTGGCGCCGGCCGTCTCCAGCGTGTCGCAGCAGACGCCGGCCTTTGGCAGCTTGCCGGGGTCGGAAGGCGGCGACTTCGTGTTCGAGCTGCCCGAAGAAACGGAGTTCCTCACCGCTGGTACGGCGCAGCTATCAAATGATGCGATCGCGCTCAACACGCGGCTCGATGCGCAGGCGTCGAAGGCAACGGGCACCGTCGTGGTCAAGGATCTGCAAGGCGGCGAGACGCGGCTCAAGGCGCCGGCGGCGGTGCCGGTGTCAAGCCGGCAGCAGGCGCAGCGGGCCAACGATCTGGGTTTGCAGCTGTATAAAGAGAAGCAGTACGCGCAGGCCGAGGCGCAGTTTACCGAGGCGCTCAAGCTGCGGCCTGACTTTGCGCTGGCGGCGAATAACCTGGGCTTCGTGTTTTACAAGCAGGATCGTTTTGTCGAGGCGGCGCGCTGGTTTGAAAATACCGTCAAGATCGATCCGTCGCGGGCGATTGCGTATCGCAATCTGGGCGATGCGTATGTGAGGTCGAGGCAGCCACAGAAAGCCAGGGCGGCGTTCACCACGTATCTTGAATTGGCGCCGACCGGTGCGGGTGCGGCGTATGCGAAGGAGCAGTTGCAGAAGTTGTGATGGGCGGCGGACCAGTGGCCCGCGCCCTAAAAAA
>Ga0308158_10003583_pt1 | contig 13533 bp, 7 predicted proteins | sample PhyBR2_FD_201038 | JGI IMG/M metagenome (GOLD analysis project Ga0308158, IMG submission 201038) | Phyllosphere microbial communities from UC Gill Tract Community Farm, Albany, California, United States - DLSLB.R2 | ecosystem: Host-associated > Plants > Phyllosphere > Unclassified | place: USA... | reverse complement strand
CTAGACAGCCTTTCCGTTTGCCAGCCATTGCCACGCTGCTCCAACAACTTATAAAGGAAGCGTTTCATGAATTCTCCTTCACAGTGCCGCTCGCGCGCCGATCGTCAGGATCGGTTTATGCTCAATCCGCTCACGTCTGCCTGTCTGCTCGCGCTTGCCACACTTGCGACATCGGCCCGCGCTCAGGATGTCATCGCGCCCGATGCCGGTAAACTGGAGCAAGTCGTCGTGACCGGCACCCGTGCCAGTCTGCAGCAATCGCTGGAACTCAAGCGCAATGCCGCTGTCGTACAGGACAGCATCAGCGCGACGGAACTTGGGCGCTTCCCCGACAACAACGTGGCCGACTCGCTCAGTCATATCACCGGCGTCTCGATTTCCCGCACGGCCGGCGGCGAAGGCCAGCGAGTCAGCATCCGCGGCCTGGGCCCTGACTACACGATCACCACGTTCAACGGGCGCCTGCTGGGCACCGACAGCGCGGGCCGCTACTTCGCATTCGACGTGCTGCCGGCCGACGTGATCAGCGGCGCCGACGTCGTCAAGTCGACCCAGGCGCAGCTGATCGAAGGCGCCATCGGCGGCCTGGTGAACCTGCGCTCGGCCAGCCCGTTCGACCAGAAAGGCCAGCGCGGCCTGGTGCGCGCCGAGGCTGACCGCAACGACATGAGTAGCCTGAACGGCAAGAAGCTGTCCGCCACCTACAGCAACACCTTCGACAACAAGGTCGGCGTGCTGCTTGGCCTCGTGTATGCCAAGCGCGACGTGCGCACTGATACCGCCGGCAACGACGGCGGCTGGTCGCGCAACCCTATCCCGAGCGATCCAAGCCAGTTCTGGGAATACGGCAATACCTGGGGTGGCGCCATCGATCCGAACGGCAACGGCGTACTTGACCCCAGCGAAGAAGGCCTGATCGGGCCGGGCCAGTTCCGCTTCGGCTCCATCATGGAGAAAAAAGAGCGCATTGCGCTCTCGGGCAAGGTGGAGTGGCGGCCCAGCAGCGACGTCAAGGTCATTTTTGACGGTTTCAAGACGCGACTCGATTCACCCCAGGTGGGCTACCAGCTGTCGTACTACCCGCTGTACGCCCCGGGCCGCTGGTCCGACGTCAAGGTCACCAACAATGTCGTGACCGACCTCACATTGAACAGCAACGACCCCGAGCTGCGTCTGAATCCCGAAGTGCTGAACAAGACCGAATACCGGGTCGTCGATACCGCGATGTACGGTACGCGGGCCGAATGGCGGATTTCCCCGACGCTGAACGTGGCTGGCGACGTCTATCTGTCCACCTCGAAGCGTGACTCCGGCGGCAAGGACAGCTACGTCGTGCTGCGCATGAACCAGCCCAATACCACGCGTATCCGGCTCACTGGCGCCGCCGTGCCCGATGTGACAACCACGCTGGCCGATGGCCGCGACCTGCAGAGCGGCCTGGCCCAGGGCCTGTTCAGCGGCAACGACTTCAACACCCACTTCTACAGCCGCGCGGGCGACAATATCGATGACCGCATTGGCGGCGCGACGGTCAATGCCGACTGGAAGGTGGACCGCTACAGCATCGACTACCTCAAGTTCGGTCTGAGCCAGACCAACCGCAAGAAGTCACGCGACATGATCAACAATGCGTTCAACTCGGGCCAGGATCACTACTCTGGCGAAAACGCGATCAATGTCGGCACCCTGGGCGGCAACGTGATCAACCAGACCCTGAGCCCGAAAGGCTTCCTGTCGGGCGTCAACGGCAACTTCCCGCGCAGCTTCCTGGGCTTTGACGTCGACCGCTACGCGCAGGCACTGGCGGGCCTGGACGGCAAGCCACGGCCAGGCGGCGGCGTCTACAGCTCGACCTTGTCAGCGCCAGCGTTCAACCCGCTGGAAAGCTACCGCGTCGAAGAAAAGACCTCGACCGCATTCGTGCAGGCCGACCTGGCCGGCGAGCGCTGGTTCGCCGACGTCGGCGTGCGTTTCGTGCGCACCAAGACCGGTGCGCAGGCGTGGGATGCCAAGATCGAAGACATCGTGCAGAACGGCGCCTTCAACTTCACGCCTGTCTACGCCGATCCGTCGATCGTGCGCCAGGATGCCACCTACAGCTTCGCCCTGCCGTCGGGTAACTTCACCTACTCGCTGACCGACAAGCTGCAACTGCGGGTTGGCGCCGCCAAGACGATGGCGCGCCCGTCGGTCGACAAGCTGGCGCCGTCCAGCACCACCGCCAGCATCTCGTGGGGCGACTTCACGCAGATCTACGGCGGCAATGCCGACCTCAAGCCGTACACGGCGCACCAGGCCGACATCTCGCTGGAGTGGTATTACGCCAAGAGCTCGGCACTCACTTTCGCCGTCTACCAGAAAAACATCAAGAACCAGATCACCAATCTCTACCTGGCCGGTCAGGACATCGGTGCACCCGGCGGACGCCTGTTCAACGTGCAGCGCCCCATCAACGGCGACAGCGCCAAGGCGCGCGGCATGGAGATCGGCCTGCAGCACCTGTTCGACAACGGCTTCGGCGTGCGCGCACAATACACGCGCAATCTGTCGAGCAGCTGGGTCGGCGGCGTCGAGCGCCCGCTCGAAGGCATCGCGCCGGCGACGGCGTCGCTGGGCATCCTGTACGAACGGGGTCCGTGGAGCATGAGTACCACAGCCGACTTCACCGATTCGTTCGTCACCGCGACCAACGTGATCGGTTCCGGCTTCAACGAGGTGACCAACTCGGTGACCTGGCTCACGGCCCAGCTCGCCTATGATGTCAACAAGTCGCTGCGCATCAGCATCGAAGGCAATAACCTGACCGATGCCGAGCAGGCACCACGACTGACCAACGGCACCGTCAGCCTGCCCAACGGCTATTACAGGTACGGCCGCTCCGTGACCCTGGGCGCCAGCCTGAGGTTCTAATGCAGCACGCGGCGCCATGCTACGTGGCGCCGCACAGCCCATCGCCAGCGCGGGCCGGCCTGTCAGTTCACCGGCCCGCAACACCGAGAACTGGAATCCTGATGCACACTTCTGTCTTATCCCTTGCCGTCCTGCTCGCCGGGGCCATCCCTTTCTCCGCGTACGCCGCGGACGGGTCCAGCTACACGATGGCGGACTATGCCAGCGTTGCCAAGATCGACGCGCACCTGCACCTACACAACGCTGCGCCGGCGTTCATGGAAGCTGCCCGGCGCCAGAATTTCAAGATCCTGTCGATCAATGTCGACTACCCTGATTTCCCACCGCTTGATGACCAGCAGCGCGTCGCCATCGCACTGAAAAAGCAATTCCCACAGGACGTGGCATGGGCAGCGAGCTTCTCCGTCGATGGTTCCGCCCAACCTGCGTGGCTCGCCGCCACCCGCCACCGCATTGCCGCGTCGATGGAAGCGGGCGCCGTGGGTGTGAAGGTGTGGAAGAACATCGGCATGAGCCTGCGCGGCGCCGATCAAGAACTGGTGATGATCGACGATGCGCGCTTCGCACCGCTGTTCGACGACCTGGCCCGTCAGGGCATCCCGTTGCTGGGCCACCAGGGCGAGCCGCACAATTGCTGGCTGCCGTTAAAACGCATGACGGTCAACAACGACCGCACCTACTTCAAGAACCACCCGCAATACCATATGTACCTGCACCCCGAGATGCCAAGCTGGGAAGCGCAGATGGCCGCGCGCGACCGCATGGTGGCGGCGCATCCGACGCTGCATTTCGTCGGCGTGCACCTCGCTTCGCTGGAGCGCAATGTGGATGAACTGGCCGCCTTCCTCGACCGGTTCCCGAACGCCGTCGTGGACGCGTCGGCGCGCATCGGCCAGCTGCAGTACCAGAGCCAGCGCGACCGCGAGAAAGTGCGCAACTTCTTCATCAAGTACCAGGACCGCATCCTCTACGGCAGCGACATGGCGCAAGAGCCCGGGCAGGACGGCGCCGCACTGGGCCGCGAAGCCGAAGGCGTCTGGCGCATGCACTGGCGCTACTTCAATACGGCAGAGTCGTTCAAGGTCGCCGATCTGGACAAGCCCGTCCAGGGTCTCGCACTGCCGCGCGACGTCGTGGACAAAATTTACCGCACGAATGCCGAGCGCGCTTTCCCCGACGCCTGGAAAGGCCAGCCATGACCGCGCGCCGAGCATTTCTCGGGTGGCTCGGCGCGGCGCCGTTGGCCACGCAGATCCCGCTGGCCCAGGCAGCGCCTGCCTCCGCCTCCGCCGCCGTGGCCGGCAAGGGCCATGTGCGCGTGCAGGACGCCGCCGTGTCACTGCAGTTCGACGAGCAGTTGCGCTGCCGTGTCGTCAGCCTGCTGGGCAAGCAGCCCGTCGCGCTGACGGGCTTTGACACCAGCGAGCATCTGGTCGTGGGCGGCAAGCCGCTGGGCCGCTTCACGTTGCAGAAGGCTGAGCCGGCCCCGGCCACGACGCCGTTCGGCGCCGGGCAGGCGCTGCACCTCGTCGGCCGCTCTGTGGAGGGCATCGAGAAGCACGTTACCGTGACGCTGCTCGACGAGCATCCGGGCGTGGCCTTGCTGGACGTGCGCTACGTGAATACCGGCGCCAGGCCGCTGACGATCGACGCCTGGGTAAATGGCGCGCACCGCCTGGCCGCCGCGCCGCGCCATGCGGGCGGCTACTGGACCTATTCCGGCGCCAGCCACGCCGACCGGCGCGACTGGGTGCAACCCGTCAAGCGCGGTTTCGAGCAAGGCAACTTCCTCGGCATGAACGCATCCGACTACGGCGGCGGCACGCCGGTCGCCGATGTCTGGCGCCGCGACGTCGGCCTGGCCGTCGGCCACCTGGCGCTGCAGCCGCTGCTGGTGTCACTGCCCGTGAAGGCGGTCGGTAATGCGGTCGAGATCTCGCTGCGCGGCGACGTCCCGCAGACGCTGGCCCCGGGCGCCACGCTGGCCACCCCGCCCACGTTCATCGCCGTGCACCGTGGCGACTTCTACGTACCGCTCGACCGCTACCGCCGCCTGATGGCCGCGCAGGGCCTGGCCGCCCCCGAGCCGCCGCAAAGCGCCTACGATGCGCAGTGGTGTGCCTGGGGCTACGAACGCGATTTTTCGCTCGACTATGTGCGCGCCACGCTGCCCAAGGTGCAGGAACTGGGCTTCAAGTGGGCAGTATTGGACGACGGCTGGCAGGTCAAGACCGGCGACTGGACGCCCGACCTCGCCAAGTTCCCGCGCGGTGGCGACGACATGAAGGCGCTGGTTGCCGACATCCACGCACGCGGCATGAAGGCGCGACTCTGGATCGCACCGCTTGCCGTGGCCCCCGGCAGCGACGAGCTGCACGAGCATACCGACCTGCTGCTGCTCGACGAGACCGGCGCGGCCCAGGACGTCACCTGGTGGAACTGCTTCTACCTGTGCCCTGCCTACGAAAAAACCCAAACGCGCCTGGCCGCGACGCTGCGCATGATCATTGCGGACTGGGGCTTCGACGGCCTCAAGGTCGATGGCCAGCACCTCAATGGCGTGGCACCGTGCTTCAATCCCAAGCACCAGCACAAGCGCCCCGAGGAATCGGTCGAGGCGGTCGCGGACTTCTACAAGGTCATGCACGACGTGGTGCATGCAGCCAATCCGGAAGCGGTACTTGAGGTGTGCCCATGCGGGACCAGCTACGCCTTCCACAATATGCCGTACATGGACCAGGCGCCGTCGTCCGACCCGCTGTCGAGCTGGCAGGTGCGCCACAAGGGCAAGACGCTCAAGGCGCTGATGGGCCCGTGGTCCGCCTACGCGGGCGACCACGTCGAACTGAGCACGGGCGGACAGGACTTCGCTTCCAGCGTCGGCATCGGTGCAGTCGTCGCCACCAAGTTCACGTGGCCGGTCGACCCGAAACCCAAGGACTCGTTCCTGCTGACACCCGAGCGCGAGGCGCACTGGCGAAAGTGGGTGGACCTGTACAACAAGGGGCGCCTGGCCGAAGGCCGTTACCGCGGTGAGCTGTACGACCTGGGCTTCGACAAACCGGAAACCCACGTCGTGGAGCAGGCTGGCGCGTTGCACTATGCGTTCTATGCCGATCGCTGGGATGGCATGGTCGCCTTGCGCGGCCTCGGCCCGGGCACCTGGACGGTGCGCGACTCGCTCAGCGGCAGCGTATTGGGCAAGGTGTCGGCCGACAAGCCGACGTTGCCTCTGCGCTTCACCCACAGCCTGCTGCTCGAAGCGCGGCCCGACGTTCCCGACCAGCTACCTGTTGCGTTTGCCAGCAGGGTCCCGGCCGTGGGCGCGGACGGCTTCCCGCACGCATCGCAATGGGCCGACGCCCCCACGACCTTCTTCCGCCACGACTGGCAAGGCAAGCCGCTCGCCGGGCCACAATCGACCCGTGTCCAACTGTTGCGGGGCGCGGGCCACCTGTACCTGCGCTTCATCTGCAAGTACGAGACGCTCACCACCTTCGACCAGGCCGGCCCAGCAAGCGCCATCTGGCCGCTGTGGGAGCGCGACGCCGTCGAGGTGTTCCTGCAGGCGCCGGATCGCGCCGGACTGAAAAGCTATCGCGAGGTGCAGGTCGCGCCCAACGGACTGCTGCAGGAAATCGCGATCGAGGTGTCGGGCAAGCGGCGCATCGACGGCGGGAGCCGCGCCAGGGCGCATGTCGATGCGGGCAACAAGGTCTGGACAGCCGAACTGGCCATACCGATGCAGGGTGGAGACGGCTGGCGCCTGAACCTGTTCCGCATCGAAGGCCCCGAAGCTGCCGGTGACAACCGCGTGCATTCGGCGTGGAGTCCGACCCGCACCGCCGCGCCCGACTTCCACGTGCCCGGCGCGTTCGGCCGGCTGCTGATCGACGCATGATGCTGCAGCGCCTGCTTCCACTCGCACTGCTCGTCATGCTGTCGGCGCACGCGCACGCCGGGCAGTCGGCAGACCGCCCGGCAGGCAGCCCCGTCGAGACAACGTTCCAGGCATCGGCTGACGAGATCGCCAACCCCGAGCGCGGCATGTACGTCTGGGCGGCCGACAACCTGGCGGCCTGGACGCAGGCGCAAGCCGATGCGCAGTTTGCGGCCGGCTACCGGATCGTCTATGCGCCGGTGCGGCTGGATGCGCATGTCGGCCACGCGCTGCCCGCGACGCAGCTTGCCGACTTGACGGAAGGGTTTGCCGTTGCGCGTCGCGCGGGCCTGAAAGTCATTCCGCGTTTCATGTACAACTTCCCGGCAGGCGAAACTGCTTACCGGGCGGCGCAGGATGCCCCCATAGATCGCGTGCTGGAACATATCGGGCAGCTCAAGCCGGTCCTGGCGGCCAATGCGGATGTCATCGCCTATCTGCAGGCGGGCTTTGTCGGCGCCTGGGGCGAATGGCATACCTCGTCGAACAACCTGACCCTGCCGGCGCGACGCACGCGCATCCGCGATGCGCTGCTGGCCGCGCTGCCCCCGGACCGCTTCCTGCAAGTGCGTTACCCACCGTATCTGATGGCGTGGGCACCGCAAGCGCCGCGCTGGCGCGACAGTTCGGCCGCGGCACGCATCGGCGTGCACAACGACTGCTTCCTGGCATCAAAAACGGATGTCGGTACCTACAGTGAGAATGCAACGACCCGGCAGCGCGAGCGCGATTACGTGGCCGCGCTGTCGACCACAGCGCCATTCGGCGCCGAGACCTGCAATCCGGCCGATGCGGTCAATCCAACGCCACGCACGACCTGCGACGAGATCCTGCGCGAAGGCCGGCGCTTCGGCCTGACGTACCTGAACGACAGCTATTACCGCGACCTGTTTCACCAGCGCTGGCAGGCGCAGGGTTGCATGGCGCAGGTCAAGCGCAGCATGGGCTACCGGTTTGAATTGTCGACGTTACGGCACAGCCCGCACATCGTGGCTGGCCAGTCGGGTGAACTGGTGCTGACGGTGCGCAACAGCGGCTGGGCCCGCGCCTTCAATCCGCGCGGTGTGCAGGTGGTGCTGCGGCATCGCGCCACCGGCCGGGTCGTGCGGCTGGCTCTGGCATCGATCGACCCGCGCGCCTGGCTGCCGGGGCAGACCAGCACCGCAACCGCACGGGTTGCGATCCCGGGCGGCACGCCCACTGGCACCTACGACATGCTGCTGGCCTTGCCGGATGGCGCAGCGTCGCTGGCCGGCGATGTGCGCTACAGCGTGCGGCCTGCCAACGCCGACGATGCGGCTAAAGCGCAGGGATGGGATGCCTCGCTGGGTGCATTTCGTACCGGGACGATGCTGCATATTCTCTGACGCGGTGCCACGCCGTGCGCGCGTGGCCGGCTTACTCGGCGATCAGGAGTTCGATGCCCGCCTCGCGCAGGCCATCCCGGTATTGCGGACTGATATCGCCGTCGGTGATGACGGTGTGAACGCGGTCGAGCTGCACGATACGGTGCAGGCTGATGAAACCGAACTTCGAGGAATCGGCGAGCACGATGACTTTTCTGGCGCGCTCGACCATCTTGTAGTTCAGGCTCGCTTCCGCCTCGTGGTGGGTCGTCACGCCGAACTGCAGGTCCAGGCCATCGACGCCCAGGAACAGCTTGTCGAAACTGTAGGCCTGCAAGCAGGCTTCGGCCTGCAAGCCCTGGATCGACAGCGCCTGCTTGCGCAGCAAGCCGCCCGTCAGAATGAGGTCGACGCCCGCGGCATTGACCAGTTCCCAGGCGATATTCAGGCCATTGGTCAGCACCGTCACGTTCTGCACGTCGCGCAGGTGGCGCGCCAGCGATAGCGTCGTGGTGCCCGAATCGATGATGATGTTTTCGCCCGGCTTGACCAGGCGCGCAGCCAGTGCACCAATGCGCTCTTTCTGCTCGTGATTGAGCGCGTCTTTTTGCGACACCGTGTGTTCGGTCGGCGGCATGCGTGCCAGCGTGGCGCCGCCGTGGCTGCGGATGGCCAGGCCCTGCGCCTCGAGTGCACTCAGATCGCTGCGGATCGTGACGGCCGAGACGTTGAGTTGCTTGACGAGTTCGCTGACCTGGACCGAGGCTTGTTCGGTAAGAGCTTTAAGAATGGTGTCGCGGCGCTGACCGGTTTGACCCATGATTGGATACGCAGATTTAATAAAAAAACAGCTTACCAGATTGGCGCACCGCCAGCACGCCATGTGCTTGCCGGCGCGTCATTGCGTGCCTGCCAGGCGCTCGAGCGCTGCCGGGTTCAGCGGAATGCCGACCTGCTGCGCCGCATACACGGCGGCACCGAACACTGGCGGCAGGCGCGGCGCGATCAAGCGGTAAGCGCCAGCGCTGCTGGCCGCGAGCACGCGCGCAAACGGCGCGCGCAGCGGGCCTTCCACACCGAACAGGCCGCCCGAATACGAGACCGTGACTTCGGTGCCAGGCTCGACCCCGAGCTGGTCACGGACGGCATCGACCAGTGCCGCCACCTCCAGCGCAGCCGACTCGAGAATCGCTGCTGCCTGCGCATCGCCGAGCGCTGCTGCTTCGGACACGAGGCGCGACAGCGCGGCTACCTTGCTGCGCTCTCCTTTGAGCTCGCCATAGACGACCTGGCACAGGTCGAGGTCATGCTGCAGCGCCAGACGGGTGCGCAGCAACCCATGCAACGGCCCGCGCGGCGCGCGGCCATCGCTCATGCGCGAGAACAGCGCGAGCCCGGCGCGCGCGATCCAGTAGGCCGAGCCTTCGTCGCTGAACAACTCGCCCCAGCCACCGGCACGCGCGCCCTGCCCGCCGATGCGCCCATAGGCCATCGAGCCGGTGCCCGCGATGACGCTGATGCCGTCGGCGCAGGCCAGCGAGCCGGCCCAGCTGCACACCATGTCGTTGTCGCACAGGTAGCGCCCATGGCCCAGCACGGCGCGTGGCAGCGCATCGAGTTGCGGCTGCACGGCGCGGTCTTCGCCGTACGCCGGCAAGCCGAAGAAAGAGAATGCGATGTCGTTCGCGCTGACGCCGGCTGCCGCGAACAGCTGCCCGCAGCCGCGCGCCAGCACATCAGCCGCACCTTCCATGCCGACTTCGAGGTAGTACGCGCTGCTCTGTTCATTGCGCGCCAGGACCTGGCCCTGCCGGTCGATCAGCGCGAACGCTGTCTTGGTACCACCGCCGTCAACCCCGAGAAACATCGCTGTCCTCCGCCAGTGGATAGATCGTGACGCCCTGCACCACGCGATTGACGGTGCCCGACACGCTCGGCGTATCCGGGCGCAAGTCCAGCGCCAGCGACTGCAGCAGTGCGAACGCCTGGCAGAACACGATGTAGGGCAGCGCCAGCGCCACATCCGGCGCCTGCCCGACCCCGTCCAGCGTGATGCAGGCGTCACCCAACGCCGGTTCGTCACGGCCGCTCAGCGCCAGCACGCGGCCGGCCCGGCCGTCATTGCGCAGCTCGCGCAGCAGGTCGAGATCGTAGCGGCGCGCGCGAGCGTCGTTCGACAACAGCACGACGACCAGCGTGTCGGCATTGACGACCGTCTTCGGCCCATGGCGAAAGCCCAGCGGCGAGTCGAACAGGGCGACGACCTGGCCATCGGTCAGCTCCAGCAGCTTGAGCGCCGCTTCACGGGCCAGCCCGCGCAGCGCATTGCTGCCAAGGTAGACGACGCGGCTAAAGTTCTGGGCCACCAGCCCGTCCAGCAGCGGCAGCATCGACGCCAGCACCTGCGCGGCCGCGGCCGATGGCCCGGCGGTGGCGCCCGGCGCCAGCACGCCGAACGCGCCCGCCGCAGCCAGCAGCATCGAGGTGAAACTGGTGGTCATGGCGAATCCGCGGTCGTGCGTGGCGTCGGGCAGCAGGATCGCATACGCATTGGCGCGGCCCTGCGCCATCCGGCACAAGGCGCCGTCGGCATTGCAGGTGATGACCAGGTGGTAGATCTCGTCCACGACCCCGTCGGCCAGATCGACCGCGGCCACGCTTTCCGGGCTGTTGCCCGAGCGGCCGAACGACACCAGCAGCGTCGGCACCTTCGGCTGCAGGAACTGGCGCGGGCCCGACACCAGATCGGTGGTCGGCACGGCGTCTGCGCGCCAGCCGCCGCCCAGCAACGCCGGCGCGAGGCATTCGCCGATGAACGCCGAGGTGCCGGCGCCCGTCAGCACGATGCGCAGGTCGGGCTTCGCGAGCAAGGGCCCCAGGAACGCGTCGAGCGCGCTGCGCTGATGGGCAACCAGTGCCTCGATCTCGGGCCAGATGGCCGGTTGCTGCGCGATTTCGCGCGCGGTAAAGCCCGCGCCGGCGGCATCGAGCCGCTCCGCGCCAATGCCCAGAATATTCCTGTCAGCGACTAACATGCTTCCAACTCCTTCGTTGCGGCGCCTGCCATGCAGGCCGCCATGTATTGGCGCAGCACTCTGGCCACGCCTTCTTTGAGCAGATCGACCGGCTGGTTGTTCAGCCGCCCTTCGCGCACGGCGTCATACTGAAACGGCAGGTACTGACTCAGCAGCGTGAGCGGCGGCGGCGTGCGCTCTAAACTGGCCAGCAGGCGCGCCTGCGCGGCCTGGATGGCCGGATGCGGCCAGTAGTAGCGGATCCGGTCGCTCAGGCTGTATTGCTGGTCGAAGCGGGCGCGGCGCGGCTCGTTGTCATAGTACTTTTGCCACTGCGCCGGCTCGGCACACATTACGTCCAGCACCGTGTCCTTGAACCCGGAACCCTTGCCATCGGCCGCCATCGCGGCCTCGATATCGGCCAGCGCCCACAGCGTTTCACGCAGCGCGAACGTCGCGCCCGGCCCCACCTTGAGAATCGCAAAATGGCCGGCGACGAGCGCCGCCAGATTGGCCGCCGTCTGGTAGTCGGTCGAATGGGCCTCGTAGACCAGAGTGGGCACGTCTTCGATCATGCGGCCGAGGTCCACGGCGCGCTCGGGCCGGAAGTCGATCACCTTGTGGTGGTCGAATTCAACGCCGGGCTGCACCACGAGGCCAACCACGCGCGGCCACGCCCCATCCAGTCCGGCAGCAGCGAACGCAGCGCGGTGCGCCGCGATCGTCTGCGTCGCCGCGGCAGGCGTCGTGACGCTCAGTTCGGCCAGGTCTTCGTGCGCGCCGCCGGGCACCGGCACCTCGGTGCCCACCACATACACGGGCGCTTCGCCGCCGGCGGCCTGCCAGGCCCGCTCGGCCACCGCGCACAGCCGCGCAGCCCGCGCGGCCACCACGTCATCTTGCAGCGGCACCGGATCGCCAACGCACGACATCGAGCAATCCAGGTGGATCTTGCGAAAGCCCGCCGTGACGTATTGTTCGATCAGCACCTCGGCCTTCGCCATGGCCGTATCCGCGTGCTCGCCTTGCCAGGCATTGGGGCCCAGATGGTCGCCACCCAGCAGCACGCGCTCGCGCGCCAGGCCGACGCGGTCGGCGATGGCGTAGACGAAATCACGGAACGCGCTCGGGGTCATGCCGGTGTAGCCGCCATCCTGGTTCACCTGATTCGACGTGGCTTCGATCAGCACCGGCTGCGCCGGCCCTACCGCCAGTGTGACTTCCATCGCCGCCTCGAGCACGATCGGATGCGCCGAGCACACCGCGTGGATCCCGACTGCTTCGCCGGCCTTGTGACGGCGCACCAGATTCAACATGTAGTCCATTTGTCAGGCTCCTTCGGTTGATTCGGCAGGCGCGACATCGTCCGCCTGCAGCGCAAGAAACAGCGCGGCCGCCAGCGCCAGGCCGATGCCGGCCAGCCGGTAGCCGCCCGGCACCGCGCCGGCCAGCGCCATCGCGATTACGGTGGTCAACAGCGGCGCGCCGGCATTGACCAGCGGCGACACCGTCAGCGCCTTGCCGTGCCGGAACGCGTACACCAGCGTCAGCGCACCGATGGCATTGAGCACCTGGGTGGCGGCGGCGAGCAGCGGCCCGGATGGCCCGTAATTGATCGGCTGCGAAAAATCGGTCATCGCCAGCGCCACCGGAATGCACAGCAGCGCGCTGGCGGTCATGTAAAAGAAGATGCTTTCCGCATCCATGCGCGTATTGGCCAGCTTGATGAAGTACGCCTGCAGACCCCATGCGACCAGCACGCCGATCGCCAGCACGAACCACAGCCCGTACTGCTGCGGCGCGCCGCCCGGATTGAAGTCGAACAGCGGCAGCGCGCACACGGCCAGCACGATACCGAGCACGCCCATGCGGCCCGTACGCTCATGCAGGAACAGTAGCGAGAGCACGATCGTGATGACGGGAGAGAGCGAAATCAGCGGGAAAATCAGGTAAGCCGGGCCGGCTTTGACTGCGTAGAACAGCACCATCTGGCCACCCGCGCCCAGGAGGCCAATGGCCAGCCCGTAACCCACGGCAGTGCGATCGCGGCGCACGCGCCAGCCGGAGCGCGCCAGCACGAACAGCGCCGGGGGTACCATCGTCAGCGCCCACACCACATACACGAGGGTTTCAGGAAAACCGTTCTGGGTAGGCAAGCCTGCGAAGGCGCCCCACACGCCCCACAGCAGCGCTGTTGCCAGCGCGTAGCCAAGCCAGCGCGGCCTGGCAGCACCGGTGGCGGCTTGTTCAGGCAAAGTTGTCTTGTCCAGGGTGTCTGCGGGATTCATGCGGCCATCCATGCTGCCAGCCCGGTCATGCAGTA
>Ga0308158_10003582_pt1 | contig 13539 bp, 16 predicted proteins | sample PhyBR2_FD_201038 | JGI IMG/M metagenome (GOLD analysis project Ga0308158, IMG submission 201038) | Phyllosphere microbial communities from UC Gill Tract Community Farm, Albany, California, United States - DLSLB.R2 | ecosystem: Host-associated > Plants > Phyllosphere > Unclassified | place: USA... | reverse complement strand
GCGCGCCGACGGTATCGGCGTCGAACTGCATGAACTGGCGGAAACGGCCTGGGCCGGGCTTCTCGTTGCGGAAGACATAGCCGGCGCGATAGGTGCGGTAGGGCAGCTGGATTTCGTTGAAGTTTTCCGCGACATGGCGGGCGAGCGGCGCCGTCAGGTCATAGCGCAGCGACATCCACTGCTCGTCGTCATCCTGCAGCGAGAAGACGCCTTCGTTCGGCCGGTCGGCATCCGGCAGGAACTTGCCGAGCGCATCGGTGTATTCGAAGAGCGGCGTTTCGACAGGATCGAAACCATAATGCTCGTAGACTTCGCGGATCTTCGCGGTCATCTCGTTGACAGCGCGAATATCGGCCGCCGAACGATCGACGAAGCCGCGGGGAAGTCTGGCCTTGAGCTTTTGTGGTTTCTTCTGCTTGTCGTTCATTTCCAACGTCTTCCGCTCAGTGTGACAGTGGCGGTTTCCTAGCGGAAAGGGCCGGATGCGGCAAGGGCGAAGGCCCTTGATCCGGAAGACAGAATCGATTGAACGAGAGAGAATGGACCGAATGGCGGAGCTATACGATGATCGCTGAAGCACTTCTCTACGCCGCGACCGCCTGGCGGACACAAAAGGCGCACCGCAAATACGTCCGCTACTCCGTCAATCTGTGGTCGCGCGCCAATCGTTGCAGCCGGCAGTGGTCGGAGCATGAGGAGAATACGAGGCGGGCGATCCTTGCGGCGATGGCAGGTTGCAAGCAGCGGCGGACGGCCGTGGTGCTGGGGTCCGGCTTGCTGCGCGATGTGCCGATACGGGAGCTGGCGGCCAATTTCGATACCGTCGTTCTGATCGATCTCGTGCATGTCGCGACCGTCAGGATGAAGATGCGCCGCAAGGCTTATCGCAATGTCCGGCTGATCGAGCGCGATCTCTCGGGCTATGACGCGATTGCGGCCGGTGAACAGCCGGAGCCGCTGGGGTTCCTGCGCAATGTACCCTATCTCGACCTCGTGGTTTCGGCCAATCTGCTCTCGCAGATCGGGCGCGGGGTGCAGCGGCGGTTCGAGGCCGAGCGGGAGCGGATGCCTGAGGATACGGTGGAGCAGCTGATTGCGGCGCATCTTTCTGGCCTCTCGCGCATGCCGTTCAGGAGTTGTCTTGTCACAGACGTCTCCTATGCGGTGATCGATCGCAACGGAGAGACCCACGAGGAGAGCGACCTAATGCACGGGGTCGCGGTGCCAGAGGCGCGGGCGGCGTGGGCTTGGCCAGTGGTGCCGATTGGAGAGGAAAGCCAGGATTACCAGGTTATCCATCAGGTGATTGCGGCTTGGTGAATTGCAAGATATCGTGATGCAATCAAAGATTTATTGTATCACTTTTATTTTGCGATATCGTATCGATGAAGATCGTTTGGGATGAGCCGAAACGTGTGCGCAATGCTGCAAAGCATGGGCTGGATTTTCGCGACCTGGATGAGGATTTCTTCGCGGCGGCGTTGATCCTCGACGCCAGGAGCCCGCGTCTGAAGGCCGTGGGTGTCCTGATCGAGGATGTGATCGCCGTCGTTTTCGCTGTTCTCGGGCGCGAGGGAATTTCCGTCATCTCGATGCGCCGGGCAAGCCGCCAGGAAAGGAGGCTCTATGAACAATTCCAGTCGAAAGATCCTCGGCCTCACTGACGAGGAAGAGGCCGCGATCCAGCGCGGCATTGCCGAAGACCCCGACAACCCCGAATGGACCGAAGAGGACTTCAAGAAGGCGCGCCCCTTCGCCGAGGTCTTCCCCGAGCTTGCCGAGAGCATCCGGCGCTCGCGCGGGCGGCCCGCGGTGGAGAGCCCGAAGCGGCAGATATCGCTGCGGCTTGATCCTGATGTTATCGATGCCTTCAAGGCGACCGGCAAGGGGTGGCAGGGGCGGATCAATGATGCGTTACGCAAGGCCGCCAAGCTCGATTAGTGCAAGGCTTCGTCTTGGCAGCGGTGGCGCGCTTGCCTATGTTTGACCGATGCGGTTTTTCTCTATCGCGACGATGATGCTGGCGTGGCTAACCTACGGAACGATGTTCGCGTGGGCGGGGTGTCCAATGTGCGCGTCGATGAGCCAGCCCGCCGCCGGCTCAATGACCATGCAGCATCATCATATGGCAGGCATGGAGATGGGCGAGATCGTGAAGGTTTCGGCGCCGGAGAAGAACCCCTGTGCTGCCGGCGGCATGGCGCATATGCCGCTCTGTTCCGCCTGTCTGGTCGTGCCCGTCGACGTGATCGTTCATGCCGATGGCAAGCAGGCGTTTTCCTATCCCTCGCCCGCGATCGCGCTTGCCTTCCCCGGCGCGCGGCCGGCACCGCAGGCGCCCCCTCCCCGACTGAACTGACAATCCAGATCATGAGAAACGCGGCGTGATACGCCGCATCGGACTTTCATTGCCAGACTGAGGAAGGATATCCCATGTCTCTTAAACTACTCGCTCTCACGACCGGTCTCGTCGCCGGCCTCTCGTTCAGCGCTCTTCCCGCAGGCGCGGAAGACAAGCCGATGGATATGGACATGAGCATGCCGATGGGCGACCACAGCCCGTCAAGCCATGCCTTTTCCGAGGCCAACAACAAGATGCACAAGGACATGATGATCGAATACAGCGGCGACGCCGATATCGACTTCGTGCGCGGAATGATCGCCCATCACCAGGGGGCGATCGACATGGCCAAGGTGGAGTTGCAATACGGGAAGGATCCCGAGATGCGCAAGCTGGCGGAAGGCGTGATCAAGGCGCAGGAGGCCGAGATCACCGAGATGCAGACGTGGCTGAAGGCGCACGCTAAGTAAGGCCGCCTCTGCAGTTCATGCTGGACGCCGGATTGCCCGGCGTCCATTCTTTCAACCGGTACTCAAGCCTTCGGTTCGAAAGGCGCGGGGCGGCGGCCGGTGCCCTGGCGGGAGAGCATCCAGCCGGGATATTCGGGCGCCAGTTCGCTCACCTCGTCCAGCCTCTTCAGGTCGTCAGCATCGAGTTTCAGTCCAACGGCTGCGAGGTTCTGATCGAGCTGTTCGATGCGCTTGGCGCCGATGATGACAGTCGTCACGAAAGGCTTGGCGAGCACATAGGCGAGCGCCACGGTGGCGACGCTGGCGCCGTGCTTTTCGGCGATCTCGCGCATGACGGCAACGCAGGCCCAGGCGCGGTCCTTGTCGACAGGCGGGAAGTCGAAGGCAGCGCGGCGGCCTTCGCCGTTGCCGGGCGCGCCGGGGCCGTATTTGCCCGATAGCAAGCCGCCGGCCAGCGGCGACCAGACCATCAAGCCAACCTTCTCCTCGTTCATCATCGGCACGATATCGCGCTCAAGATCGCGGCCGGCGATGGAGTAATAGGCCTGCACGGTCTCAAAACGGGCGAAGCCACGACGCTCGGAAATCCCGAGCGCCTTGGCGATACGCCATGCCTGCCAGTTGGAAACGCCGACATAGCGGACAAGGCCGCGCGAGACGAGATCGTCCATCGCCCTGAGCGTCTCGTCGATCGGGGTGACGCTGTCGGTCCCGTGGATCTGGTAGAGATCGATATGATCGGTCTGCAGGCGCTCAAGGCTCTTTTCGACGGAATCCATGATGTGGCCACGCGAGGCGCCGCGATCGTTCGGCTTGTCGCCCATCGCGCCATAGACCTTGGTGGCGATGACAACGTCCTTGCGGGCGACCCCGAGGTTCTTCAGCGACTGGCCGAGCAGCTTTTCAGACTCGCCGAAGGAATAGACGTCGGCGGTATCGATGAAATTGACGCCTGCCGAAAGCGACCGCTCGACGATCGCGTCGGCCGCCTTCTGGTCGACATCGGCAATGGCGCCCCAGGGGCTTTTGTCGTCGGCGGCGCCGAAGGTCATGGTGCCCAGGCAGATTTCGGAGACGAACAGGCCGGTATTTCCAAGCTGGTTGTAACGCATGGTCAAACGTTTCCTTGTGAGGTCCCCCGGCGGAGGGATTGATCTCGGTGCTATGATTTTTGGGCGGCGCAGCGCTGGCGTGGCCGCGCCTGCTGCAGGCATGAACCCATCAGACATAAGTTGCGCGCGCTCGGTTTCAACGGTTCATGCGATACGCAGGGGTTGCGGCAACATAGGTCGCTCGCAACTCATCGGCGCACAACCGTGATTGTACCCAGCAATTCTCGCTCTTAGTGATTGTATTTACTGCGTTTTCCGAACGGATTCATAAAATTCTAATTGATATCCACCTAAACAATCCTCGCAGATGCGGGGACAATCATGACATCCTTGGTTCAGCTTGTGGGTTCACTGCTGCGCAACAAACGCGGCAATGTGGCGATGATCGTCGCGCTGCTTTTCGTGCCAATGGTCTTGGCCGGTGGCGCCGGGGTCGATCTCGCGCGCTATGAAGCCGTGCGCGTGGAAATGCAGGATGGGCTCGATCGCGGCGTGCTCGCGGCGGCGTCGCTGTCGCAGAAGCAGAAGACCGCCGATGTTCTCAAAAGCTACATGAACAATCTCGCCTACGGCGCCGACGTGGCCATCGACTTTTCCGAGGCGACGGCGATGAACTCGCGCAAGATCTCGGCCAACGCCTCCTACACGATCAACACCGCCTTCATGCATCTGGCCGGCGTCAAGACGTTGACGATCAAGACGGCGTCGAGCGCCGAAGAAGCCAAGCAGAATATCGAGCTGTCGCTGATGCTCGACATGTCGGGTTCGATGGTCGGCAGCAAGATCAAGAACCTGAAGATCGCCTCGCAGCAGTTCATCGACCAGATCCTGACCGACGACACCAAGGACTATACGACGATCAGCGTCGTGCCCTATGCGGGCCACGTCAACGTGGGTTCCGCGGTCTTCGACAAGCTCGGAGGCTCCCGCCTCACCGGCCAGTCGCAGCCGACCAAGGATCCGAATTACAAGGGATCATGCTTCGAGCTCGACAATGCGGGCTTTGGCAGCGATGCCATCCCGAGCTTCAAGGCTCGGTCGAACCTGCCGATCTTCACGAACTGGAACTACAACACGACAGACAAGGAAAAGAGGTGGTGGTGGTGCCCCGGTGAGGAAGACGCGATCACCTATTTCTCCAACGACGCGACCTATCTCAAAGCCCGGCTGAACGCGCTGCAGCTCTATGACGGCACCGGCACGCAGAACGCCATGCAGTGGGGTTACATGCTGCTCAACCCAGCCTCATCGAGCATCGTGCAGGCGGCAATCGCCAGCGGGCAGATGTCCTCGAAGTTCTCCAACCGACCCTCGAGCTTCAGCGACGCCGATACGATGAAGGTGCTCGTCTTGATGACGGATGGCGTGATCACCGCGCAATTCCGCCCGAACGACTACAAGCGCTCTCCGGATCTCAGCCCGAGCAACTACACGATGTCAGGCAACACGGCGACCTACTTGAGCAATATCTGCTCGACCGCCAAGGGCAAGGGCATCACCATTTTCACCATCGGCTTCGAGCTCGGCAGCGACACCACGGCGATCAACGCCATGAAGAACTGCGCGACGAGTTCCGCCCACTTCTACCAGGCCTCCGGCTCGGGCATCGGCGACGCATTCAAGTCGATCTCGACATCGATCCGCAAACTGAGACTGACGCAGTAATGAGAATGGGCTTTTTCAGTAGCGCGCGCCGGCTTTTCGGCAACAGCAATGGCGCGGCGGCGATCGAGTTCGCCATCCTGGCGCCGATCGTCTTTGCCGTCATCTTCTCGATCTTCGAGGCTGGCTTCATCATGACGCAGTCGATCATGCTCGACCGTGCCGTCAGCCGCAGTTCGCGCGCGCTGCAGATCAACGGCGCCAAGATGAGCTATGCCGATTTCAAGGCTTCGGTGTGCAAGGAAGCGGTGATCCTCAGCGATTGCGTCAAGTCGATCCGCATCGAGTTCACGCCGGTCACCAAGGCTTCGGATTTCCCAACGACGGGCACGCCCTGCGTCGACCGCTCCGTCGCCATCGATCCTGTCACGACCTACAATTCCGGCCAGCCGTCGCAGATCATCTTCACCCGCGCCTGCTATGTCGTCGATCCCCTCGTGCCGGGGCTCGGCTTCGGCCTGAGTTTCCCCAAGGACAACACCGGCGCCATCCAGCTGACCTCCAGCTTTGCCTTCGTCAACGAGCCGACCTGATGTTGAAGCACGCCTTTTCCCGCCTGATCCGCGAGCGCTCCGGCGCATCCGCTATCGAGTTCGCCTTTCTCGCGCCGATCCTGCTGTTCTTCTTTCTGGCGAGCATCACGGTGTTCGACATGTACCGGACCTACCAGAACATCGTGCAGGCCAATGGTATCGTCGCCGACGTGATCTCGCGCCAGACCTCGATCGACAATACCTTCGTGTCCAATCTCTACAGCGTCTTCACGCATCTGCAGCAGAACAGCACGGCCCCGATCGCGCTTCGGATCTCCAGCATCAAGAAGACCGCCGGGGTCTACAAGCTGGACTGGACGAAGGAGAGCGGCACGGCTGGCCTGTTGAAGGCTCAGGTTCTGAGCACCTCGACGCTGCCGCAGCTGACGGACGGAGATTCGGTGATCTATGTCGAGGGTGCGGCGAGCTACACGGCAATGACCAGCATCATGGGCTTCGGCAGCATGACGTTCGCCGAGACTGCCTTTTCACGCCCGCGCTTCATCGGCGCCATAGTCTATCAGTGACGCAATCCCTTGCGGCGAAGGCGCGAGGCTCCTAATTGTTTTTGAACGAACAAGGGAGTGCGCCCATGACGACCCGCACGCTGACCACGATTGGCTTCGATGCCGACGACACGCTGTGGCAGAACGAGCAATTCTACCGGCTGACGGAAACCCACTTCACCGAACTGCTCTCGGACTATGCCGAGGGTACGGTGGTTTCGGACCGGCTGCTGGCCGCCGAGAAGCGCAATCTCCAGCATTATGGCTTTGGTATCAAAGGCTTCACGCTGTCGATGATCGAGACCGCAATCGAGATCACGGAAGGCAATGTGCCGGCTTCCGTCATCGCGCAAATCCTCGATACCGGGCGGGACCTGCTGTCGCATCCAGTCGAGACGCTGCCCGAAGTGCGCGAGACGCTGGCCGCCCTTTCCGACCATTACCTGCTCGTGCTGATCACCAAGGGTGACCTGTTCGACCAGGAGCGCAAGCTGGCGCAATCGGGTCTTGGGGATTTCTTCCATGCCGTCGAGATCGTTTCCGATAAGACGGCGGTTACCTATCGCCGCATCTTTTCCAAGATCGGCGGCGGGCCGGAGCGGGCGATGATGGTGGGGAACTCGCTGAAATCGGACATCGTTCCGGCGATCGCCGCCGGCAGCTACGGCGTGTTTGTGCCGCACGAACTGACCTGGGTGCTCGAGCATGTCGAGGAGCCGACGGAAGCGCCGCGCTTTCGCAAGATCGAACGGCTCGGCGAACTGCGCGGCGTGATCGACAGCCTCGGTTAAACGAAGCTCTGCCTACTTGCGCGAGGGAAAAAGCGGCGACGGCTTGCTGTCGTCAGCAGGGGCTGGCGTGGGTGTCGCCGGCGCGGCTGAGGCCGCCTGCGGTTCCACGAGAATGCTGTAGGGTGCGCCGAGGCCGCGTCTTGGAGAGGCCTTGGAATAATAGGGGCGAAGCAGCCAGGTGGCGTCCTGCTTGACCGTGGTCTGGAAAGTCTGCCCGTCCTCGTCGGTGCCGAAGATCGCCTCGTCATCGGGGGCTGCGAGATCGAAGATCGCGAGAAAGGCGAACTGGCTCTTCGTCGAGAAATCAATCTTCACATGCTGGCCGGCCTTGACGGGCAAGGTATAGACCTTGCCGTTGCCGAATTTCGTCCAGCCCTTTAGCTCCATCGTCGCCGCCGGAAACTGCAGCTTTTCCAGCCTTTCGCCGCGCTGCAGCTCGGGTGTCTGCGCCATAGCGGCGGGCGCGATCGCGATTACGGCGATCGCCATTGCCATCAGTTTCAGTTTCTTCATGGACGTACCAATGCGTCGCGCATCGCCTCTACTTCGGGACGGCAGTAGCAGCCTTCGAGATGATCGTTGACGAGACCCATTGCCTGCATGAATGCGTAAACTGTGGTCGGGCCGACAAAGGTCCAGCCGCGCTTCTTCAAATTCTTGGATATGGCGACCGAGGTGGGCGTGGTCGGATTTGCCATGATCGTGGCGCGGTCGACCACCTTGGGGCGTTCGTTATGACCGGGCTCGTAGCTCCAGAAATAATGCGCCAGCGAGCCGAACTCGTCGCGCAGCTCGATCGCGCGCTTGGCGTTGTTGATCGTCGAGACAATCTTGCCGCGATGGCGGATGATGCCGGCATCGGCCACGCAACGCTCGACATCCTCATCTGTGAACAGCGCCACCTTCTCGAAATCGAAGCCGGCGAAGGCCGCGCGGAAATTCTCGCGCTTGCGCAGGATAGTGAGCCAGGAGAGGCCGGACTGGAAGCCTTCGAGGCAGATCTTCTCGAACAGGCGGATGTCGTTCACGACCGGCCTGCCCCATTCCTCGTCGTGATAGCGCAGATAATCCGGCAGGTTGCCGTGCCAATGACAGCGGCTCTTGCCGTCCTCACCGATTGTAATGCCTGTCTCGCTCATCACGTTCCATTCGTTTCAGCGGCTGCGAATCCGGCTTTACCATTTGCAAACCCTGTTTCCAAACCGAACGATAACCCTGACGAAAAGTTTATGGGCCAGTTCGGCTTTTAGTGAACGCGGGTTTACCATTCGCTGGCGAGCGCGGTGGCAGCATGATCGGCAGGTGGCGGATGCCGCCCGTCCATTTTCGGCCATTGTAGAGAGTTCGTCCGATGATGAAATCCGTTTTGCTCGCCGCAGCCCTGCTCGGCGTCTTTTCCACGGCCGCCCTTGGCGACGACCGTTACGTTTCCCGTCCGCCTGTCGTGCTGAGCCCTGATCTCGCGGCACCGTGGATCATGCAGCTCAGCGGCGGCAATGTTCGCCCCGTCGTTTACCAGCGCCCCGTCATCGTGCAGCAGCAGCGCGGACTGTTTGCTCCGCGCGCCGTTCGTCGCGCGCCGGCAGCACAGCAGGTCTCGGCGATCAATCCTGGCGTTCCGGTGATCCGTGGCCAGATCGAACCGCAGTTCCTGCCGCAGATGGTCGACTACCAGACCAAGGAAGCGCCGGGCACCATCGTCATCGATACCAACAACCGCTTCCTCTATCTGGTCATGGCAAACGGCAAGGCGCGGCGTTACGGCGTCGGCGTCGGCAAGCCGGGCTTCGAGTGGGCCGGCGTGCACAAGGTGACCCGCAAGTCCGAGTGGCCGGACTGGACACCGCCGTCGGAAATGATCAGCCGCGAGGCGGCGAAGGGCCATTATCTGCCGGCACGCATGGATGGCGGACCGGAAAATCCGCTCGGCGCGCGCGCCATGTATCTCGGCTCGACCCTTTATCGCATCCACGGCACCAACGCCCCGTGGACGATCGGAAGCGCCGTTTCCTCGGGCTGCATTCGCCTGCGCAACGAGGACGTCGTCGACCTCTACGAGCGTGTCAAAGTGGGCACACGGGTCATCGTGATCTGAATTTTCTTATGGCGGCGAGGACACACCTTGCCGCCTACCCCAGCATTTTCAGGGTTTCCAGCTTGAAATCCCGGTCGATTCCGTTAGCTTTGCCGGCGATCGTGCCTTGAGAGGGAAATCGAAATGAAGAAAGTGTTTCTGCTCGTGGCGGCCGTTGCCGTTGCGATGTCGGGTATGGTGGCCGTTGCCAGCGCCGAGCCCGTAATGACGGCGACGGATGCCGTTCGTGGCGTCAAGCACAGCCAGCAGGTCAAGCCGCAATACAAGAAGCGCGTCGTCCGCCTCATCACCAATGAAGCGCCGGGCACCGTGATCGTCGATACGGTCAACAAGTATCTGTATCTCGTCGAAGGCCGCAACAAGGCCACGCGCTACGGCATCGGTGTCGGCCGCGAAGGCTTCGGCTGGTCGGGCGTAGTGAAGATCGGCCGCAAGGCTGAATGGCCGACCTGGACGCCGCCGGCTGAAATGCGCGCCCGCGAGGCCCGCGCCGGCCACAACCTGCCGGCCGTACAGCCGGGTGGCCCGGACAATCCGCTCGGCGCCCGCGCCATGTATCTCTACCAGGGCGGCCGCGACACGATCTTCCGCATCCACGGCACCAACCAGCCCTGGACGATCGGCCTCAACCTGTCTTCCGGCTGCATCCGCATGGTCAATGACGACGTCGCCGATCTCTACGACCGCGTTCCCGTCGGCACCAAGGTCATCGTCGTCGGCCCCGGCAACAAGCAGGGCAACGTCGCCTTCGACGACCGCGGCATCGACGTTCTGAGAACGATCTTCGGCGGCTAAGGCCGCACGCGTTACCATTAAAGATTAGGACAGGTGGCCGGCTTGCTGGCCACCTTTTTCTTTTGTGGTGCGGGAGAATAGGCCCGGTGTCACCCGGCCAATACTATTTGGCCCCGCAGCTAACCTTGCCGTTGAAGGCGATCGGCTTGTCGCCGCCGTAAACCGTCATGTCATAGACGCCCTGAAACGCCGTTGCGCCGTTCGGCTGCTCAGCGGAGACGGTGAGATTGACGCTCTGTCCGCCGGCGGCCTTTCCACCATCGTATAGAATTTCGAGACGCAGTTCGCCATTGTGCGACCAGCGATTGCTCAGGCTATCGGAATCGATCGAGACGCGGCCGAGCGGCTGCGGGGCTGTTTCGTTCTTGATGATCAAGGCGCCCCTGAAGTGGTTGAGTTCATGACCGGGCTCGGCCTTGAAGCCGCTTTCGACGGTGAAGCGGACGTTCTTGTCATCGGCGGAACAGAAGAACCGACTGTCGGCCTGTGCGACCTGGGTGGCGCCGAGGAGAGCGACGAACGTCAGGATGATACGATGCATGCTTGAGCTCCAGATGCCGCCGGACGATCCGGCCGGCTCAAGCTAGCCCCAAACCCTTAAATTTTTCTGGCCGCTAATTTGACGGGCATCTCGCCGCCATAGGCCCAGTCGAGCAGCTCGACGGTGTGCAGGATGGGGATCGCGGTCGCCGACGCGATCTGGGTGATGCAGCCGATATTGCCAGTGGCGATGATATCGGGCTTCGTCGCCTCGATATTCTTCACCTTGCGAGCCTTCAGCGCGTCGGAAATATCCGGCTGCATGATGTTGTAGGTGCCGGCCGAGCCGCAACAGAGGTGGCCTTCGGCCGGATCGCGCACCGTAAAGCCCGCAGCTTTCAACAGCTGCTTCGGCGCCAGCGTGATCTTCTGGCCGTGCTGCATCGAGCAGGCGGAGTGATAGGCGACCGTCAGCCCTCTCGGCATATGCGAGGGGAGATCGAGCGTCGCCAGGTACTCGGTCACATCGCGGGCGAGCGCCGATACGCGGGCGGCCTTTTCGGCGTAGGCTGGATCGAGCCGCAGCATGTGGCCGTAATCCTTGATCGTCGTGCCGCAGCCGGACGCGGTGATGATGATGGCATCGAGCCCGCCCTCTTCGATCTCACGGGTCCAGACATCGACATTGGCGCGGGCGCTTGCCAGCGCCTGTTCCTCGCGACCCATGTGATGGACCAGCGAGCCGCAGCAGACCTCTCCCTTGGGCACGACCACATCGACGCCGAGACGGGTGAGGAGCCGGATGGTTGCCGCGTTGATGGCGGGGTCGAGCACCTGTTGGGCGCAGCCGGTGAGGATCGCCACACGGCCTCGCCTATCGCCCGCTTCGGCTGCGTGTGTTGCCGGCATCGCCAGATCCGAGGGTGCGGGCAGGCTGCGCGGCGCGAGCGCCAGCATGGCGGCGAAGGGTTTCAGGGCCTGATGGCGACGAAACAGGCCTTCGAGCGGCCTGCCGATGCGGGCCAGCCGAAGCGCCAGGCGGAAGCGGCCGGGATAGGGCAGAACGGCGGCGAGAATGCCGCGCGTCAGCCGGTTCATGAAGGGGCGCTTGTAGGTCTTTTCGATATGGGCGCGGGCGTGATCGACAAGATGCATGTAATCGACGCCCGAGGGACAGGTCGTCACGCAGGCAAGGCAGGAGAGACAGCGATCGATATGGGTCACCACCTCCGTGTCGGCCGGGCGGTCGTTTTCCAGCATGTCCTTGATGAGATAGATGCGGCCGCGCGGGCTGTCGAGCTCGTTGCCCAAAGTCACATAGGTGGGACAGGTGGCGGTGCAGAAGCCGCAATGGACGCATTTTCGCAGGATCTGCTCGGAGGCTGCGACATGGGGATCGGCAAGCTGGGCGGGGGTGAAGTTGGTTTGCATGTCAGGCTCGTCCGCACTTCTCGCTGGGTTGGCGGGTGAGGTACCCCCCTCTGCCCTGCCGGGCATCTCCCCCACAAGGGGGGAGATTGGCTGGGCGTACCCGCTCGCTCCACCTTCGCTGTCTGGGCGAACGGTCGCAACGAGTCGATCTCCCCCCTTGTGGGGGAGATGTCCGGCAGGACAGAGGGGGGTGCGCGGCACGGTACAGCATCAAAATCACCCCATCTTCCCCGGACTGAAAATCCCCGCCGGATCGAACTTCTCCTTTACCCGCGCCGACAACAGCGCCACGGCATCGACCTGCGGCTCGAACGCCGGTGTCGCCGCGCGCATCGAAGCCGGCGCGCGCATCAGCGTGGCGTGGCCGCCGCCGAGCGCCGCCATGAAACGTCGCAGCAGATCGGCTTCGGCATCGGCTTCCATGCGCATCCAGATGAGGCCGCCCTGCCAGTCGTAGAAGGCGTCGACGCCGGTCTCCAGCCGGAGCGCCGCGACCAGCTGATGGCCGACCGACGGCGCCACAGAGACGCGCCAGACGGGGCGCGGGCCACCATCGGCGTAGGGTTTCACATCGCGGATCTCGCGCCAGAGGGCGGCGCTGTCATCCTCACCGAGGCGTGCGGTCGGGCCGAAGGCGGCCATTGCCGAAGCCAGCTTCTCGGCTCTCGTCGTAACGGAGGCCGGCAGGCCCTCGATGCGCAGCACGGTCGCCTCGCCCTCGGGCAGGCGGTTGCCGAGGAAGGTCCAGGCGACGGTCATCGGCAGGTGGGCGGCGCCTGAGACCTCGACCGGCATGGCCATTGCCGCGGCCATGGCATTGGCGGCCTCGGCGTCGTTGAGGCCTGATATGACGATCGTCGCTTCCGACTTGGGCCTCGGCGGCACGCGGAAGGTGACTTCGGTGATGAGGCCGAGCGTGCCGTGCGAACCGGCCATCAGCTTGACGAGGTCAAGGCCGGTGACGTTCTTCATCACCCGCCCGCCGGCCTTGATCGCCTCGCCGCGCCCGTTGACGAAGCGGACGCCGAGCAGGCTGTCGCGGGCGGCGCCTGATATCAGGCGGCGCGGGCCGGAGACGTTGGCGGCGAACACGCCGCCGATGGTCGGCTCGCCCGATGTGCCCATGAGGGGGCGGTGATCCATCGGCTCGAAGGCCATCGTCTGGCCGCTCTTAGCCAATGCCGCCTCGATTTCGGCTAGCGGCGTTCCGGCGCGGGCGGTGAGCACCATCTCGCCGGGGTTATAGGCGACGATGCCTGACAGTGCGGTCGAGCGCAGGCGGTGTTCGGCCGTCACAGCATTGCCGAAGCCGGAGCGGGTGTT